>JAABUJ010000759.1_pt1 | contig 57991 bp, 79 predicted proteins | sample 5559131 | NCBI WGS metagenome assembly JAABUJ01 (sample SAMN10711875, study PRJNA513366) | rock metagenome | isolation source: Antarctica rocks | place: Antarctica: Victoria Land, Mt New Zealand nord | collected 2016-01-07 | reverse complement strand
TCCGCCTCGCCCAGCGCAGACACGGCGGCGCTAAGCATGTTGGGCTCGAACATGCAGTGGTAGTTGGTCGCGTGCGCCAGGTTCTGCGCCTCCCAGCCGTACTCCTCCTCAGGGTCGTCGTCCGCCGCCGGCCGCGGGGCCGCGGCCGCCACGTTGGCGGCCTCCTCCGCCGTCGCCGCGTCCCCGGCGTCCGCCAGCGCCTGTGGGCGGGGCAGCTCGTATACGCTGCTGGCACAGAGCGCATGCATTATGTGCTTATATAGCATGACGCTCAAGCTTCAGGAGGCTGTCCGATACAACCAGACGGCCTTCAAGCCCGCTTTCCAGGCAAGTGCACACACACGGGCATGCAGTCACCTGCCCAGCAGCCTGCACAAGCGGCGCAATGGCGATGCACTGGTGTCGCGCTGTTCCCTGCACCCGTGCAACACTCTGACGCAGAGGCGGGTCGGGCGGCGCGCCTGCAGCGCGTCGTCGCAGTGCTCGCCAAAGTAGCCGCCCTCGAGCGCGACCTTGGCCACCACGCCGGCGCAGCGCGCGCCGAAGCGCGCGCGCCACGCGGCCGCCTGTGCGGGCGACTGCGCCGCGAAGAAGGCCGCGTGCGCGGCGGTCACGGCGCGCACCTCGTGCGGCATGTACGCCACGGGCACCGCCGGGCGCGGCTCCAGGAACGCGAGCACGCTGGCGCCCACCTGCGCCCGCGCAGCGCCGCCGCTGAGGCTACGTGAACGCGAAAGCGCCTGTGACGCTCGGCCGCCTGCACAGGCGGGCGCGCCGCAGAACGGCGCACCAAGCGCCCACCCAGCATTCCCTGCGGCGTGCCTGCCCAAGGGCCTCCTGGGCATGACGCCGCAAGCGCCAGCAGATGCGCCCTCGCGCCGCACGAACGCAGAGCTGTAAGGGGAGCTTACAAAGTGATCTCGCATGCATCAGCGCGTCCCGAGACCGATTATGCTCTGCGATGTCTGCATCATTGCCTAACGCAGCCGGAAGAGTGCGAGTCCTGGCGGGGCAGCGGGGCACCAGACAAACTATTTGCGCGTCAAGAGAGGCACACACGCCTGCAGAACAGCTCGCTCTACAGCGCATGCGGGCGCACCGGGTCGTCCGCGCGGCGCTCGTGCGGCGGCAGGATCTCGTACTCGACCCGGCCGTCCGCGACCTCCTGCAGGATTACGTTGCACATCTCGAAGCGGGCGCGGCCGAGCGCGGCCGCGGACGCCATGAGCCGCGACGGCGCCGCGCCTGGCGGGCCCGCGCCCGGCAGCACGCCGTCCAAGAACTCGTCCAGCGCGTCCGGCGGCGCGTCCACAACGTCCGGCGAGCCCCGGGGCGGCCCGTCGATCTCCCACTGCTGCGACGCAATATCGTCCTGCGCGCACACAGGGACTCTTCTTTGCAGGCGTTTCTACGGGTGCTTGGCAGCCGGCCATAGTGGTTCTAGGACACGGATGATTGTGCGACGCCGCGCCAGGCAGCGCGCCAGACTCCTCTGCGCACGCACTCCTTTGCGCACGCACGCCTGCACACACACACACACAATACAGAGCAACTGTTTATCCTGGCCTGGCGGCGGCTACCGCAGCGCCGGGCCGCACCGCATACCACGACTCGGCCAGCGGCACGTTGCCGGCGCGCGCGTCGGTCTGATACTCCATCTTCAGCCAGTCGTTCCAGAGCAGCCGGTCGGCCTGGCACACGCCCGGCAGCGCCCAGAAGCCGTACTCCAGGCCGTCCGCCGCGTCCTGCCGCGCGCGCGCGCCGGTCTCAGTGCTCTGACTAAATGAATTTTCCTTGGGCAGATGCCTGAGGCCAAGCTGTTTGGCCTCGCGCAGGAGCTCCTGGGAGGCACACGCGTGGCCGCGCGTATATCCTTCCAGGCAGGATCTCACCTCGGGCGGGGTTGTGCCTGTGCAAATTGCAGGACCCAGCTGAGCTGGACACGGCCGCGAAGCAGCACAGACGCGTGCAGCTGCCGCCATGAGCAGCATCTGCCTAAGGCAACGCCTCCCCTCCGCAGCGTATCCCATGCTTGCCTATGTGAGCCAGCAGCGCAGCCAGCAGAGCAGCCGCCTGCTCGCCGCGCACGGCCACCACTCCGCACGAGCAGGCCGACGGCCCCGAGGGAGCGCCTGCAAGCAGCAGCGACACGGCGCCGAGCAGCCTCGCCTGTCTGCAAGCGGGCGCGGCCGCGGGCGCGGGCGGCGCACCCGCTGCGTGGCGGTGGCCATCAGCTCGCCCATGTAGCGCGTGGCGCGGAATTCGGACACGGCCGAGTTCTCCTGCGCCCAGATCATGCGCAGGCGCATGTCGCGCATGATGCGATTGCTCCACGACTGCCTGCGGGCGCGCGGGCGCACGTGTCGGCCGGGCGCCAGGACCCCGGGGCGCATCCGCCCTGCAGGGCACTCCGGCCACCGCCGCCTCATCTATTCAGCCCGGCGCTGCGCGGCATGCCTCCCAGGCAACCAAATCATAGTGCGCAGTCAGTAGCAGAGGAACACTGTCTTGGTAACGGTGCAGCTGAGTGCATGGGATGGTGAACAGGCTGCCTCCTGCGTGGCTGCAGAGCACGGGGCGGGCGCGCGGCCGTGGCGAGCGGCGCACCACAGCCACTCCACATGCGTCTGGTACTCTGAGCGCGAGTCGTAGATGTGGTCCATGCCCAGGTCGTGCTCGGTGGCCTCCTCCGTGGCCGCGGCCTGCGCGGCATGGCGCGCTGATACGCTGCCGCTCCAGGACCCGTAAGTGACACTTGCTGAACAAGATCGCGCGAGCTCCAGGACACTGCAAGGTAACTCCCGCTGACCAACAGACAGAACGCCGCCAGCCCAATCGGGCACTGGCTGCCGACGGTTTGCACTGAGCGAATGAAACAAGCCGCCTGCTCATAAAACATAACAGCGTGTGAGCAGAGCACAGGCGCGTGCACCTCCGGGCTCAGGGGCGGCGTCCACGTGGACGAGGACGCGTCGCCGCCAAAGGGCGCGGCAAAGGCCGGCCGGCTCTGGCCCTGGCCGCCGGCGCGGCCGCCGCCGGCGCGGCCCCCCGCCGCCCACGCGAACGCATCCCGCGGCTCCGGGCCCTGGAACTCGGCTGCGCCGCGCAAGGGCGCCCCCAGTTGTCGCACGCCCGCCCGCCTCAGCACCTCGCAGTGTCGCTGTCAGTCCTAGAGTAGACGCGCTGGCGTGCGCCACTCGTGCGCAGCGTTCTCAGCATGGGGGGCCTGGAGAGCCCCCACAGGTCAGGGCTGCCATGGCCGCATGTCAGCCGAGCGGGACGCCTGCGGCGCCAGGACGGTAACGCCAGCGGCCGCGCGCGCCGCAGCGGCAGTTTGGCAGTTGCGGGCCGACGCGACGCGAGCCAGGACGGCCCGCGCCGGCCGGCCCGCGGGCGCCCCTTGCTGTGCCAGGGGTGTAACAGCCGCGGGGCACCGTCGCCCGTAGACTTGACTTGCCCCTGACGGGCTTGCAACGCCTGATGCTGACAATATGCCCAAGGCTCATGCAGTCACAGGCCGCCTGCCGCCCGCTGATTCCAGACAGGGCAGGCAGCTGCACCCAGGTGACGAAATGCATGTGAGCATCCACCTTGGACATGCAGTGTAGGAGGGCGCTGGCAAGGCGCAGCCGCACCCGGATCGAACAGCTCGTCCGTTTTCGGGTCGGGCACGAGCTGCGACAGCTCGGCGAGCTCCCTCTGCGACAGCGTCGTCGCGCGCGAGCCCTGCTTCACGTCGCCTGCGCCGGTGCGCCGCGGCTGCGCGCGCAGTGAGCCGTGTGACTGCACAGGCTGTAGGACCAGCATGCAGTCCTGCAGGCGCGAGGGTTGCGTTCTGGGCAGTATGCTTAGCATGAGGCTGCGCTGATAGGCAGCGTCACAGGTGCGGCCTGTCGACGGTCACACAGGGAAGCATGCCGAGCAGCAGGAAGCAGCCAAGCCAGACAGCGGCGGCGCGGCGCACAAAGCCGCGCGCCTCCTTCTCTGCGCGGAGCTGCTTGGCCGCCGCGCGCCGGGCCACGGCTTCCGGGCTCTTGTCCAGCTTGATGCCCTTCCGCCTGCACCGCTTTCACGCTCTCCGTCTGCGTGCATTGAAAGTGCGGCTCGAGTCGCACAACACGCAGACGCGCGCCTGCGCCCAGGCTTGCGCGCGCACGCGCTACCTCACACACAAGCAACGTATCACAGCACGACACCCTCGTGCGCATGCTCTGCGGTGGGTGCTCTGCAGAGTGCTAAATACCAGCAGACAGGGATGGCTAGCGGCGCACAGCGACGCAGTTGGCTGCTCAGCGTCTCCTTGAGCCTTTGCCTCCGCTGTCGCACCCTCCGCATCCTGTGGCTCCTCGCTCGCCCGAGCGCGCCACCCCTGCACCGCCAAACGCGCTGAGCACAAGCGGGTGCAGGAGCCGGTTGCCTGGGAGTGCAAGGTCTCCTGAAGGCAGGCTAGTTGCGGAGCGGCTCACTCTGCGCGTGTGGTGGCTGGCGCGGCGCAGAGGCGGACAGCGAGCACTGGCGGCTGGCTGCTCAACATGCAAATGCTGTGGGAAGCACAGGGGCCAGAGTGCTGCCATCTAAGAACGTCAGGCTCTTTGAAGAGTCCCGCAGGCTCTGAATTGCGGCTCGAGCATATGTAGACCTTTGTGAGCTGAGAGCTCCTGCCGACTGCCCTGGCTGGATGGGCGCTTTTAACTCACACATCCAAAGTTGCGTTGGTAAAAGTGCCCGTCCAGCCCCTAAGCAGTCTCCAGAGGCGCTGTTTGCCATCTGGTCAGGGAAGCCGCCCACAGTGTCTGCGTGCGCAAGGATGGCGCAGCGCGGGCGCAGCGCTTGGGCAAGCATTCAGTTGCCTGCTTGCATGCTTGCCCTTGTAGCGCTGCCTGGCTCTCTCTTGGCAGGCGCCGGAGCAGCACGGGCGCACAGCGTCCAAAACGGCCTCGCCATGTCCGGCAACATGACGGCGCTTGCCGCCCAGAGCGCCAGCAGCTGGGGGCTCGCAAGCTTCCTGGACGTGGCGGGTGCGGTCACAAGGCACACCTTGCTCTGCATCTGCTGGCAGGCCTGCGCGCTTACTGCTGATGGGACCCTGCATGCGCAATCATGTGTGCATGGCGCAGAGCCCGGCACCACAGCAGAGGACGTCGTGATGGGCGCCGGCTCTCACAAGGCTGCCGCCTTGGTGGTCGCCGTCCTGGGCGACACAGCTCCCCAGCGGCGCGGGCCCTGCCACGCCGTGCACCGCGCCTGCTCCCGCTGCCTGCGTGCCACAAAGGCACCCCGGCAGAGCCCAACTGCGTCGACTGTCCTGCGCTCGCACAGCCTGTCCGCACGTCAGCGCGCCAGCCCTCCTGCCTCTCCTTCGGGCCCAACCTGCTGTCGCACGACGGCTGTCCTCGCCGCCAGAGCCGCCCCGCCTCAGGCCCGCCCGCCCGTCCCGAGGCAGCAGAGCGCCGCGCAGGCGCGACGTGGCCGGCGGGGAGCCCTACGTCCGCGTCCTCCAGGGGCCCCACGCAGGGCCGCAGGAGGCGGGCGCGGCCGCGGCGCTGGCCGCCGCGGTCCCGGCAGACGCGCTCAACGCGGGCGCCGCGCTCGTGGAGCGCAGCCTGGGCGCAGCGCTGTTTCCGCTCACGTGCGCGCCTGCAGCGCCCTTTGCTGTTGGCGGGACACAGAACCGCCTTTGTTCGGCGTCCTGTGCGCTTGCGCGGCTGCATGAAACACGTGACCGGTGCACGCGTGCACAGAGGTGTACATATCAGCACCGTCCGTCGTTGCGCGGCTTGTCGGTGGATGCGAGGTGGACAGCTCGCGCGCCCGCGGGTCAGAGCCAGCGGAACGCGGCCCCTGACGCTGCATCCCCGCGCTGCGGCAGGCTGGCCGTGCGGGAGTTTACGGGCGCGGCGGCGCGCCCGCTGGCGGTGTACGACGTCTCTGCGGGCCGCATCACCCTCGACGCGAGGTGCGGAACGGGGCCATGGCATTGGTTTGGATATCACCTGCATGCAATGCACGCTTTGAAATGTCTTCAACCTCCCGCTCATGCAGAACATTGCCTTAGCGGATTGGCACCAGGCCGCAGCGCGTCACTGGCTTCAGGCCTGGCTTGATGCATGGTGCGCGCTGTGAGGGGTGATAGACCTGCGCGCCGAGCAGTGCACTGTTTGCCGTTCCCGACACCGCGCCACAATGGGCGCACGCAGAGCGGCCGCAGCCGTGGCGCGCCTGCCGGCCGAGGCGCGGGACGCCGTGCGACGCTTTGCGTCCGGGATCGGCGCGGCGCTGTCTGAGCGGCTGGACGGCGCACGAAAGGCACGCGCAGGCCCTTGGACTCCACGTCCGTGAGACGTGCAGCTGTTAAAGTGCACACTTCCGCCGGCATACAACCTGTGCAGCAGCATGACATGCCTCCCTGCTGCCTGGATCATGTGCCGCCTGTGCGGCATCCGCGGGCTCTCCATGCCAGCTCACAAGCGGGCATGCCTGGTTTGGCTGCTCGGGGCTTCAGATGCTTGTGCTGGGGCAGCGCGGTGTGCGCGTGCGGACTGTTGCGGTATTCCATGCAGGGCGGCGAGGCTGTGAGCGGCCGGGCTGCGGGCGCGGCCGGGCTGGTCGCGGCGGCGGCGGCGGCGGCCGGCGCGGCCGCGCTGCTGGCGGCCGTGCCGCTCTGGTTCTGCATCGCCTGCCCGGTGTGCGGGCATGCTGCCGCACTGGTGCTGCTGTGCCTGCTAGGCGCTTCGTGAAAGCAAATCTGTGCAGTGATGTGCTGGCTGTGGCTCGCATGTATCACAGGTTGCATCGCACAGCTGGTGTCATTAGCTACAGCCGCGTCGTTGCGCACCATGGGACGGAAGCCTGCCGAAGTTGCCTAATCCCTTGTTGCAAACGGGCTGGCCGATCGGGGCATTTAGCAAAGAGAGCCGTGGGCGCGCATCACACCCTGATCTGGCGAGCCGCGCGCGGCCCGCCTGACGCGCCCGCGACGCGCCAGGTGGTGCTGGGCCTGCTGGCGCCGCTGGCGCTCAACGTGGCGTGCGCGGCCGCGGCCGAGGCGGTGTGCGAGCACTACAAGCTGCCCGACGCGGACTGCGCGCAGCTCTGGCGCGCCGCATCACCCGTGACGGCGCCCCGCGCGCCCGGCCTGCACTGCATACGCGTGACCTGCAGCGCACGCAAGCGTGGTGCTCAGGGAGACTGTGGCGCGATGGCCGCGGTCGTTGCGGCACGCTTCCTGCTTGCACAGCAGCGGCACTGGTGTCTGTGAGCAGAAGGTGAGGTGGTTCAGATGGCCTGCAATAGCCGCCAGCCGCCGCCGAGCGCGGGTGCCGTGCGCGCTGGTCCGCAGGTACGGTGCGTTTGCGGTGGCGATGGTGCTATCGCTGGCCAGCGCAATCCCCATTGTGTTCGTGTGCCGCCTGCCGGAGTGCTCGCGGCTGGGCCGCGCGGCGGCATCGTAGCCGCGCCGACGCCGCCGCGCGGCCGGCGCGCTGGCGGCTGCGTGCGCGCGCTGCCAGCTCAGGTGCGAGCTGGGCGATGGCCGCCTTTATCCTCGGCGCTGTCGAACAAATAGCAATGTACCAGTTGTGGTCATATCTGCCTGCTCTGGTGCATGCCCAAGCGGGGCTGCCGGCCGCCGTAGCTGAGCAGATGCAGCCGCGTGCTAGCGGCTGGCGGCCATGATCCTAAGATAAGCATCCTTCCTGTACAACACTTGTAGCTTCACCCAGTACCTTCAACGCAACTTTTTTATAAAGGTAGTGGTAGACTGCCTGCGCTAGGCAGTGCGATACATGTGCCTCGTGGCTTTGCCCCAGCAAAGCATTTGTTTCGCTTTGCCTGTTGATTACCCATGTCATGCCTTGGAGCAGCAGCTTGCTGAGCTCATTTGTATATTGTCAGGCATACGTAAGCCAGGAGTGGTGCTGTATACGCAGGTCTATAAGCGCGGGGGTGCCAGACAGCTGACCGTTGGTCTTGTTTTGATTATAGAGGTTTGACAACGGCCGTGGTGGCCATGCAATAGGGAACATGTCCGGCAGGGGGGCTCATTGATGCATGTTAGCAGCTGCTGACCTGCAGGTCCGCTTGTCCACCAGGAGCACTGTAACCTACCGGCTCAACGAGCACAGCCTGCTCTGCTCTCATTCATGCAAAATCCAGATGTAAAGCAGGTGTTGCGCAGGAACGCCTGCATGTGCTGTGCTGGCTAGGGTCTAAACAAACTTGAGGCTGTTGCACACTGAACAAATCTCGTCAAAGCTGTTTACGTAGCTTGCACCTTGCTCACGCCTTGTGTACTTGTAGAGTAGAGTAGCGGGCTAAATCGGGAGTAGACATCGGGCCGGTCATGCGCACTCCATCAGTGCACCTCGCAGGGGCGCGCGGCACCACTGCGTCGCTGCGCGCGCCGACCGCGCGCCCCTTCACAAGGTGCCGCCCGTGCAGGCAGGCCAGGCGGCTCTGCTGCAGGGCGTCCGCGACGCCCGCGCTCGGCCAGTCCTTCAGCCAGCTCGAGGACGCGGCGACCGCGCTGCGCAAGGCGCCGCCCTCCGAGAAGTACGAGTACTCCAAGGATGTGCTGGCCGCGATGAGCGCGCTGAAGGAGGCGGGCGCGCTGCGGCTGTGGGGCAGCGCGGCCAGCGTGGAGCGGCGGAATGTGGTCCTGTGGGAGCTGAAGCGCGTCGGGATCAAGGAGCCCTCAGTCATTGGCGTGTCCAGCATACGTGCGGCCCCATGCACTCGCTCTCGCTTGAACGGGGCTGCTCAGGGCAGGCGCTGGCGGCAGTCCTCTGCACGCCATTACGCAGTGAAGCACAGCCACACGCGAAGCTCGCAGGGGTGCGCAGTGCTCCAGAGCGCTCCTGGCCCCTGGGAGGAGTGATACGAACGGGCAGGCGGGAGCTTTGCTAGTAGCTAAAGCGACGTGCGCGAGCCTGGCGCCCCAGGCGGAGCAGTGTCCCAGCCCAAGCTGCTGACGGTGCCGCACGCTGCGCGCAGGGGACGACAGGGCCTTCCTCGTCACAGTGGTGGGCGTCACCAGCGTGCTCGCCGTCGTCGCCGGGCAGCTGCCAGGCGACTGGGTGCGCGCCCGCATGCGCCGCACCGCTCATGCTTCCGCTTGGAGGCAGCCGCAACGTGACTCCGCCAGCACCGCCGCGACCACAAGGGTTCCCAGAGCCTGGGGCTAGTGCCCAGGGCGGCGGCCTCGCGACAGCCGCGGGCGGCGCGGCGCAGGGCTTCTTCGTGCCCTACCTGACGGGCGGAATCAGCATCGCCGTGCTGGCGGTCGGCTCCACCGCGCCGGGGCTGCTCGAGTTCGCTATCGGCAAGTTCAGCTCCCTCTTCCCGGTGCGCGCCCTCCCCCGAACGTATGCCGCCCGCTGCTCAGTCCGGCAGGTGCACTCTCAGTCCAGCAGGTGCACTCTTAGTCCAGCAGGTGCACTCTCAGTGCAGCAGGTGCACAGCGCAGGCTGCACAGGCTTACAGCAGCCCTGGATGGAACGCGCGTTTGTGACGCGCGGCTCGCATGCGCGCAGGACTATCGCGAGCGCGTGCTGAGGCATGAGGCCGCGCACTTCCTGTGCGCCCGCCGCGCCGCTTCCGGCTGGCCCGTCGAGGCAGATGGCCTGTCGAAGCCTGTCCAACATGCAACCCCGCCAGTGCTTCATGCTATGCACTGCCGCAAAAGGCTGCTGGGCGGTTTGTCGGCGAGGAGTTTGTGAGCATGAGTATGCACACGCGCCTATCGGATGCAAGCAGGCGTCCAGCCGGCAGCACAGCCGCGCCAGCGGGCCGGCGTGCATGCGTGTGATGAGCTGCGCGGGGGCGCGGCAGCGTGGGCTACCTCATGGGCGTGCCCGTCGGCAGCTACTCGCTGGACCTGGGCCGCGCGCACACGGACTTCATCGAGACCAAGCTGCAGCGGTGCGCGCGCCGCGCAGCGCCCTGTTCGCAGCTGCTCGTCGCGCTTGTTTCCCGTGGACGCTTGTCCTGCTCGCTGAGCGCAAACGGTCACAGGGGACCTGCCTGCATCCTGTATTCTGTCGGTATGGCTGTGGCTGACCTTCCGTTCGGTGTACCATCACATGCGTGGGAAATATGCGCTTGCTTGCTGGGGGTATGATTCACCTTTGGCAGGAGGTGCTGGTAGGGGCTGGGCGGAACGCAAGACGCGTGGCGATGCGCTGGCGGTGCTGATGGCCTGCCCACGGCGCAGGCGGCTCATAGAAGGCACCTAAGGTGCTGAAAGGGGCTGTGCGGGACGCAAGGGTGCGGTGGCACGCTGGCAGGGCTGATGGCCTGCCCCTCGCGCAGGCGGCTGATCGAGGGCACGCTGGAGGACGCGGACGTGAACAGCCTGGCGGCCGTCGCCATGGCCGGCGCGGCCGCGGAGGCCATGCAGTACCCGGAGGTGGCTCCCTGGCTGTGCCAGCGTGGGCTGTCTGCAGCGGCGCGCTGAAATGCTGCCTCCACCCTGCAGAGGGCTTCCTCGAGTGTCTAGAAACTTGGGCTTTAGCTCCCTGAGATGCTTCAATGTGCGCACTGCAGACTCTGGCGCACGGCTATTCTGTCCGCAATAGCTCCGAGCAGGCGTGCAAGCGGTGTGTGGGTGTCTTAGCAGAAGATGGCTGGCCGTGCGCTAGGACCTCACAACATGCATATGGGGGGGGGGGGGGGGGGGGGCCTGCAGCCGAGGGAGCTGCGCGGCCGCGCGCAGGTGACGGGCCAGAATGCGGACATGGCGGACCTGCAGCGGCTAATGATGCGCGGCAGGACAAAGCTGAACGCCGGCCAGCAGCAGAACCTTACGGTGCGCCCGCATCCGCACCTGTCACATAGCAGAGTCCTTCCTTCGGCCGGCTGGAGCCAGCAGCCGCACGTGAGGGCCCGCCGCACCCAGGCACAAGCACCCCTACGCGTAAGTGCCTGTGTTGCTGTATTGTCGCGCAAACGCCCAGCCGGTAGAAGCTGCTGATGATGCGCATGCTTTGCATCTGCATGCACTGGTTAGTGCCCTCTGTCTGCGACCGGCGTGAGCGCAAGCAACCCCATGTGGGATAGCAGCTGCTGCTGAGCAGCACAGTTCCGCAACTGTTGTCCTCCTGCCAGTCTCTATCAGCACCCGTGCTCTGTTACCTGCTTGCCGCATCTGGTTGATCATTGCAAGTGGCTGCTTCAAGTGTCTGTGCTGCTGGGCAGCGGCTGGCGGTGTACGAGGCCGCTCGGCTGCTACGCGACAACAGCGCTGCGTACAAGGCGCTGCAGGACGCCATGCAGCGGGGCAGCTCTGTGCCTGACTGCATTCGCGCAATAGAGAGCGCACGAGGTGATGGACAGGCGGAAAGCTGAACTCCTGTTGTGTAGTGCAGTAGAGGGTTACTAGCCCTGTAAAAGACTTGCAGAAGGGGGCACCACCAAACTATAAGGCAGAGGACATATTTGCTTGGAGACTGTGTTGTACGATGTGCAGCCGGCCGCACCCCCGGCACAAACTGCGCTGAAAAGTAGAGTAGCCTTCCAAGATTGCAAGATTGCAGCAGCGCAATTAACTAACACAGGATATGCATAAGGCACTTGGGCGACCATGGAGCCTGCAGAGCCTGCAGAAACCTCAGGCCGCGCGCTGGTGCGAGCTGCAGATCCGACCCTTGAGCAGCGGGCGAGCACGTGCTTGCTGTGTGTCAGCTGTGTCACGCAGCTGGTGTGCAACAGCGTGCGGACGCTCCCCACGTGACTCTAACACTCTGCTGCCGGGGTCTCAGGTTGTCGCGGTCGGCGCATCCCAGTGCTCGCTCAGAGCGCTGCAGTGGGCAGTTGACTACATTACACGCCCCGGCGACCACTGCCACGTCGTGCGCCAGCCTCCCATGCACTTCTTGAGCTCAGTGCCTGCCACAGTCTGGTGTTGGCTTTTTATTAAATATGCTTAAACTGGCAGGTGCATGTCTTGACCTGCATGACGCCCACGCTCGAAGTCTTCCACGGTGAGAGACCCGCCCTTTCTTCTGGCTCCAAGACACCCATGGCTCCCAGACTCGAAGGCTTGTACAGAGCTGCCTGTTCAGAGCTGTAACGGTGGTTTGCCGTGCTGCAAGGGTGGGGCGCCGGGACGTCCTACCGCTTTAACGACCCGGGCGCGCCGCAGCATGAGGTTGCGGACTTGGCCGTGGCCAGGAAGTTCATCCAAGCCAAGTGCGCGCCTTCCCTATGAGCAGGGATGCTGTGAGGGCAGGGTCTCCCCTCGGCTGCACCACACTGTTATCAAGAGCTCCAGCATGACGCGTCTGCGTGGGTGTGTAAAATCATAATCTGGTGTGCTTGCTCCTGCTTGACTTCACTTGCGTGCATGCAGCTCTGCACACACTCCAAGCTGGGGCTCAGCATGCATGCTCAGGAAAGTGGTACGGGCATGGGAGATTATGACATCAGTCCATCAGTTGATGCCAGAGAAGAGTTTTCCACCCTGAGCCGCCCGCGCCCCGGGAACAGCGTCTTCCCGCTGCTGGACAGCAAGTCGCTGGCGCACGATGTGCACCTGAGCGTGGAGACGGTGGACGCCCCCGCGGCCGCCATCGCGGCGGCCGTGGCGAAAGTGGCGGACGAGGTCGAGGCGGCGCTGGTCGTGCTGGGGACCAACAACGCGCTGGTGCGTCCCTGGGGCGTCGCAGCGCATAGGGTCAGGGTGAGGGACGAGGTCGAGGCGGTGCTGATCGTGCTGGGTACAAACGATGCGCTGGTGCGTCCCTGGGGCGTGACAGGGCGATTGAATATGAGCTTCCCGCTACTGGTTTGCAAGGGATGTGGGAGGGGTGGTCATGCAATGCGACTCCCGCAGCCGTGACAGAACGGTGCTGTGCTCTTGGGCGGCCGACAAACTGGTGTATGCCTAGTGGCGCTTGGCAGGGCGTGCATGAGCGACTGGATTTGCGCTTGGCAGGGCGTGCACAGCTTGCCAAGTTCCTCCCTGCCACTGTCGCTGTAGGGCAGCAGAATGCTTTTGGGCTGTTATTGCTACACGCCGCATACCCCAGCCTCAATCACTAAGCGGTGGTAGCGTGTTTGCACAGTCAGTGCGCGGGTGCTTGTTAGCACCTGGCTGATTCAGGCAGATGCTGATGTGCGCCGCTGCACTCCTCGCTTCGCCCTGCCTTGTGGAGCGTGTCGAGAGGACTGCATCTGCGTATGGGCGTGCCAATTGCAGCACCGGCCATGCATGCAGCAGACAACAGCCCATGCAGAGCCATCTTGGCATGCACCCATCCGGCCTTGTGATCATGCTCGATGCAAGCTGAGATATGGTAAGTTTGTAGCCAGAATCGTGAAGGGGCTGCCGGCGTGCGCGCAGACCGGAGAGGACGGGCCCGAGCTTGGTAGCACCGCGAAGCACTGCCTTACAAACTTCCAGAGGCCGCTAGCGATCATCAGCTGACCCGCGCCTGGCTGCCCCTGTCCTGTAAGCAGACCTAGAGTGCACCACTGCTCTGCGCTTCATGAGGTAGCCTACTAAGTGTGTAACTGTGCTGGGTCTGTAACTGCGCTGTAGTTCTGCCGATCCCCCAGCTGGACATCGAGGATGTCCATCCAGAGGCTGAGTGTCTTGGTATTAATTAGCAAGCAGCAGTGTGCCCTGGCTTGCACGGCGCGAGTCGCGGCACCACTGCACCACAGCCGGCATGGTGCTCAGGCCGCCAGCTGCTTTTGCAGGCAGGCGAGCTGCCGGTGCGCGGCCAGACACCCCCACTCCGCCTCGTGCCACAGCGCCTGCAGGCAGAGCAGCTGCTCCGGCCGGGCCGACCAGCGCAAAACCGCTGGATGCCTATCGCAGCATAGACAGCCAGCCCGGCAACCGCGCGATTATGGCGCTCTTTCGCCGGAAGATGGTCGCGGCGCTGCGCCGCGACTCGGACAGGCAAGGCTACGACGCCATCGTGGAGCTCACGCACCAGCTCAACAGGCAGTTCCCCACGGCACGGGGCACGCAGAGCGCCACGCGCGCGATCTTGCAGTCGCTGTTCCCGGCATGGCTGCCGGGCGCCTTCAAGGTGCGGCCGCGACCCAGAGGCACGCAGCACTGCCACGTCGCCGGTGCTCGTTGATAGTTCGACACTTGACTAAAGAAGCAAGTGAGCGCGCTAGGTGCTCTTCTCGCGGCCGCTGCCCGAGCTCTCCTGCCGGCTGAACGCGTTGGTCACCGCGTTGACGTGCCAGTGGCTGATGGGCCCCTGCAAGGCGGGCCCTCCCTCTCTCGTCTGGTGCTGAAGTTGAGCGTGCTCGCTTGTGACAACTCGCGGCTATCGCTCACCTGGGCGGCGCAGTTGACGCCTTTGACGCGGGTGCTACATGCAGGTGAACGACGTAGAGCTCGATGGCGGCCGCATGGGCTGGGGGCATGGCGTGCTAGTGGAAAGGTCCGGGCCACGCTGTCACTGCGCAAGCTGGGCCCTTCCCTGCAGCAAGAGCTGTGCTTGAAACGCCTGGCTCACTGCGTTCCCGGCGCGTGGCAGGTGCAGGTACCTGGAGGAGACCGGGTGCGCGTCGGTGTGCGTTAACAGCTGCAAGCTGCCCACGCAGGTCCGCCCTGAGCCCGCCTCAGGGCGAGACTGCTCGGTCTGCACGCAAATCAGAGACGTCAGCGTATCCAAGGGCTCGTCTAGCCGGAGCGGATGCGCATCCAAGAGCGGATGCGTGTTAGTCAGCGTCTCTCCGTCGAGCCCGCCGCGCGCGCAGGAGTTCTTCCGGGAGGACATGGGCCTGCCGCTGACCATGACGCCAAACTACGACGACTTCAGCTGCCAGGTGCTGCGCTGCCGTTGCAGCTCCAGAGCCCGGGAGGGCGCTCAGGCTGTCATGCGACCAGCTTGGCCGCTTGATCACTTGGGAGCGTGCAGCGTCTGTTTGGGACAGCGGCCATGATGACCTCATGCCACTAGTTGTCATCTGCCTGGTATAAAAAATTTGTGTGTCCAGGTGGTCGCTTGAACTTTATTCCCAGAATGTACCCACTCACACCGACATGAAGGTCTCTCGAGGCCCTGTTCCACCGGGCGCGCAGTTCAGCTTTGGGCGCACGCCGCCGGCCGAGGCGGAGGACGAGGCGCTGACGACGCCCTGCTTCGCGCAGTGCCCCACGCGGAAACCGCACAAGGGCGCCGGCTGTCCAGGGATTGAGCCGGCACTGTGAGCGCTGAGCAGACCTGTATGTGAGTGTTCTATATTTGAGTGAGCGTTGGCACCAACTTCTGTGTTATGACTTCCCTCTGGCCTCTGCTAGGTACGGCAGGCAGCACAGCAATGCCACTGTGTGGCGGTTAGCGTGCTGGGAGTCCTGCACTGCGCCGCCCCTGGCGCGCTGACGCAGCTTCGCTGCACCATGGGGGGGAATGCTGGTTGTAGCGTCTGGCACGAATGTGCAGCAAGAACCAGCAGCATGACTGGTCAAGCCTTGTAAAGTGGGCATGGCTGCGCCAGCCTCCGCAGCGGGCAGCGCCTAGGCAGTAGTCCCCTTGCACTGCTGGGCGATACATACAGCATGCGGCATGCATCTCTCATAGAGCTAGCAGTTGTGGCTTCACCGTGTGCATTACGTAGCATGCACCTCCGGTCATGTCATGTGTTTAAGGCTGGCACCGTGCCAGTGGCACGCAAGGCATGTGCAGGGCGCACGTGCGGGCATTACCCAGGCATGGGGTTCTGATCGTCACATCGGTTGGTCAGATCATAGCTGTTAGGCGGTTACAGGCCTCCTGAGAACAGAGGTTGGGTGTTTCAGAAGCCTGTCGAGCGCTCTCCAGCATCTCTCTTCATCGTGCGCAGTTCCTGCTGATGCTGAGCAGGCATGCGCAGCTCTGAGTGCTGTGCAATCCCATGACCAGCCCAAGCTATGGCAGTAGCTGAGACTGCACCGCCCTTGGTCCAGGACGCAGGGCTGCCTGCGCGCTCAGCAAAGCTTGTGGTGCGCTTGAGCCACCGGTGGTCCCATTCCATGACAGGCTGCTGCTGCCGCATGTATGCCCGGTCACGTCCGTGTAGGAGGTATGGCGCGGTGTGTGGCTGGAGAGCAGGCTCTTCTTTAGCATGCCAAGGCGGTTTCATATAACCAGATGTCAAGCCCAAATAGATCCGCCGCGCCTCTGACACCTGCACTCCTCGGGGAGCAGGCGGTCCTGGGCGCGGGCGCGGCGGGGCTGGTCGCCGCGCGGGAGCTGCTGCGCGAGGGCCACCGCGTGGTCGTCTTTGAGCAGAGCGCGCGCCTGGGCGGCGTCTGGGCGTACAGCCCAGGCAACCGCCCGCCGCGGTGTAGCCGCGTGCTCCCAAGGTCTCACAACCTGTGTGTGATGGCTGTGTTCACCTGCTGCGTGCTGCAGTGACGGGCCTGCTGGCCCTGATCCTCAGCGCGGGATTGTCGCCTCTTGTCAGGACACCTGCCCCTGTCTGGCTGAGCAGAGGTGTGCGCGCCCTACTGCGCCCTAGCAGACCTGGGGGATGCGCACGCTTACAAGCGCCCGGCGGCACGCTTGTCTGCACCATGCTCAGAACGTAGATGCGCAGGACCTGCTGGAGGACCAACGCCAGCGGTGTACACCGTCCTGGACATACTACCCAGCACCTGGCGTGCTGACCCTTGTGCCCGACACCGGTGCAGCAGCAGGACGTCTTGCCCTTTGGGGCGTGACCCGCGCCGGCGCGCACGCGCCGCTCCGCGCAAGCGCACTCGTGCACCCGCCGCCTCACTCACCTCCCCTCGCTCCCCGCCCGGCGCAGAGGTCGAGGCCGATGACCTGCTGGGGCGCGACCCGGCCCGGCGCCGCGTGCACAGCTCCATGTACACGGACCTGCGCACCAACCTGCCGCGCGAGGTCATGGGCTTTTCGGACTTCCCTGACATCCCGGCCGCGCTGGGCGGGCGCTCCGCCGACGCGCGGCGCTTCCCCGCGCACACGGAGGTGGACGCCCGCCGGCGCCTGGCGCTGTGCCCTACTGCGAGGGGGCTCTGTGATGAAGTGGCTGGCAGGCTGCGTGGCGTCGCAGTGCCTCTCCTGCAGTGAGCGTCGGGCATTCTTGTATGCGGGTCAACATGTCTCGAGTCGAATGCTGGACCGGCGTACCGGCCGCGCTGGGCTTCCGCTCGGCGGCGGCGGCGCCCAGCGCGCACGGGCGTCGGGCGCCAGGCGCCCTGCGCTGCCTCCTGATGGCAGGCGTCCACTCGGCACGTGCAGGCCTGCTCGCGAGCCCGTCCGAAAGGCAATGCACACATGCCCCGTACGCATGCACCGCAGATGCACAGGCAGCTGCACAGGTGCTGGCATTCCTGGACGCGTTCGCGGACGAGTTTGACCTGCGGCGGCACATCCGCTTCCGCGCGCGCGTGCTGCGCGTCGAGGCGCTCGGGCCTGCGGGCGACCGGGGCGCGGGGCCCTGGGCCGTGACAGCCGCTTCCGCCGCCGGTGACCGCCTGGTGAGTGCGTCCCGCCGTGCAGCACGCTGTGCTCTATGGGCGCACCTGGCGCCTGCATGCGCCTGCAGCCAGCTCGCCGCCAGTCACCCCAAGCCCGCGCTTTGCAGCTCCTCCTACTCTTATACGCCAAGTAGCAGCACAGGCGGCAGCGCTTTGCCGCATGTTCACCTCTGGTCTGGCACACATGCGGCGACTCTGCTCGGTCAGCAGCGCGGAGCGCGGCCGCGCCGCGCCGCCCGCCCGCGCGCTGCCACCGGCCGCGCGCGCGCGCGTCCAGGGCGCGGAGGAGCGGCCGGGCGCGGAGGAGCGGCAGACTTTCGACGCGGTCGTTGTCGCGGTGGGCAACTACGCCGAGCCAAACCTGCCCGGCGGCGTGGCCGGCCTGGGCGGCGGCCACGTGCGCGAGCTGCACTGCCACAACTTCCGGTCGCCGGCCGCGTACCGGGGCCAGCGCGTGCTCGTGGTGGGCGCCTCCTTCTCAGGCGCGCGCTGCCTCTTTAGGCGCTTGCAAGAGCCGTTAGCTGCCTCTTTAGGTGCCTGCAGGGACCCAAAGCCAGTCGTCGTCGGCGGCCCCTTCTGCGGCCAGAGCATGCTCAAATCTTGCGCGCCTCTTTCTCAGGTGCGCACTCGTGGGTCACGCGCGTCTGTCAAAGGGTAGCAGTTGCTCCTTGTTGCAAAGCGGATGTCAGTGTGGAGGGCGCTGTATGGAAGGTGGCAAGGGCGCGGCGGCGCACCGGGGGCATCAAGCGGACGCATGTGCTTGCAGCCGCACCAGAGTCGCCATCCTGGTCCCTGTGGATGTCGAGGCACCAGGCTCCCTGGGGCATGCTGCCATGCTGTCACGCTGTGCTGCTGGGCGGCAGGCGTCGAGATCGCGCAGCTGGTGGCTGGCGAGGCCGCGGCGGTCGTGCACGCGGCGCGCACGTGGACGCCCGCCGACCTGGCGCAGGCGCCGGCGGGCAACGTCGCGCGCGCGCCCATGCTGGAAGCTCTGCTGCCGGACGGGCGCGCGCGCTTTGTGGGCGGCGCCCTGTCGCCGCGCCTGGATGCGGTGCGGTGCCTCACCCTACCCTAACCCGCACCAATACCGCACCCCGTCCAGGCGCTGGGGTGCTGGCGCGTGCTCGGGGCAGCTACCTGCTCACCGCCTGCGCCCGAGGGCGTGAGAATGCTCCCCTCAGCTCCGACTTTGAACGTCTAGCGTGCAGAGGGGCGCGGCACGCAGCCGCGTCTGGGACTCGGGTCGAAGGCTGCCCCACCCGCGCAGGTGATCTACTGCACCGGCTACAAGTACCACTACCCATTCCTGGAAGAGCTGGGCATCGTGACCACGGGTGCGGCGTGCGGCATGCATGCAAGCACCAGCCGTTGGTGGCAAACATCTACCTGGCGCAAGACAAGGAAAGTGCTGCCTCAGCAGATCAGCGACTATTTTAGAAAACTACTGCCACACTGTCCTGCCGCCCCTTGTTCAGCCCAATGCCTGGCCGGCACGGAACAGAGCGGGCGCTACGCACTCGTCGCCCACAAAGGAGGCACCCCGGCCCCAGGGCAGCCTGACCGCCGCTCGCACGGCAGGCGACGGGCGCGTGGCGCCGCTCTTCAAGCACGTGTTCCCGCCCGCGGCGGCGCCTTCACTCGCATTCATCGGTCTGCTGTGGAAGTCGATCCGGAATACCCAGTTCGAGCTGCAGGCGCGGCACCCTCTGGCGGCCGTGCCGACCATGCCCCGATCCGCCTCAGTCGGTGTGGGGCGTTGTACGAATGCGGGGGAGCCTGCCAGGCCGCTCCTGGCCAGCGTGCAAGCGCAATGCAGCGCCACCAGGACAGGCATGCGCTGTGCTAGGGCTCGAAATCGGCGCGTGTCGACGCCTGACTCCCTGCTGCTCCCTACCGCACCTGTATGTTGGCAGACCACGCGCGCGCCCTGCGTCAGGGCAGGGACTCCTTGCTGCCATGGCTCGTACCGCCCCGCATCCACAGCGCTCGAGGGTGGGTTTCACCCACGCACACGCGCCGCGGCAGGCCAAGTGGGTGGCGCGCGTGCTGGCCGGCCGCGCGCCGCCGCTGCCGGACGCCGCCGCCATGGCCGCAGACGCGGCCGCGTCTTACGAGGCGCTGGAGCGTGCCGGCCTGCCCGTGCGCTACACGCACTGCCAGGCGCGCCCCCACTGCAAAATGTGTTGCTCACTTCCTGTTGACCTGTGCGCTACATGCGCTGCCAAGCGCACCCCTGCGCGGCGTTTCTTGTGACAGTCCCTGCCAGACTGACATGTGCAGATCCATGTGCCGGTGCATGCGACGCTCTACGCCAGAACGCCTCGGCGGCCAGTGTGCGTGGGTGCGCGTGGGCATGCGCTGCCGGTTGGCGGCCTGCCCTTCCAAGTTAGGCACACGCGAGCTGCTCACGACACGACACGCCGTGCGCAGAGCGAGAGCATGCCCGTGAACCAGTGGGAGTACAATGAGGACGTGCGGCGGCGCTGCGGCCCGGACGTGCCGCCCATACCCGCCTGGCTGCGCGCGCTGGCACGAAATGCGCAGGCGCGGCCCGCTCCGCCGCTTCTACCAGCTGCGTCACCTTTTGGGCACCTGGCAGCTGGGGGACAGTGGAACAGCGCTTCGTCCTGAGCCTAAATGCCCGCCTCAGCGACGACGCGCGGCGCCCTGCAGCACGTCCAAGACTCTGCCAGGCTATCACCTGGCGGGGCTGACCGCTGTGCACCGCACTCGCGTGCCCTGGCGCATTCATAGTTACACCGCTCTCATGCTCTCATGCTCTCACAGTCCCACCGTTCTCATGATGTCAAGCTCTCATGAGCGGAGTACAGCTCTTATGGAGCGGAGCCACTGGCGCTGATGCATGCAGCGTGTGGCAGGGGCGCATCCTGGCGGCGCCGCGCACGTTCCGCGACGAGCCCACAGCCCTGGAGGCGGCGCTCTTCGACGAGGCGGCCGCCGCGTGCGCGGACCTGCTGGCTGAGCACCAGCGGCGCAAGGCCGCGGGGCTGCTGCTGAAGGCGCCGGGGCCCCAGGCGTCGCTGTAGGCGTGGCTGCTGGCGAGGGTTTGAAGGGTACGCGATTGGGGCTGCTGCACCGCCTGGCAGTGTGGCATGCGGGGGTGTTTGGAGAGCTTGGGAGCAGGGTGGCTCAGCTGCGCCTGGCGTCTGGGGCCCTAGCAGCCAGAAGCCGGGTGAAGCGCGTCTGGTGGGTCACTCTGGGGCAGCCACCACTTGGTGGGTGGCTGCTTTGCGAGGCCCAATGCAGCCTGTTGAGCACGGTCCATGACAAGTGGTGTAAAATAAAGTGGCATTGGAGCTCTGCCCATGCCTACACAATGTGGTCCTTGTCATAGACCTGAGCAAGTCACACAGAGGCTTTGCTGGTGAAGAAGAAGAGTCCCATGTCATCATGCCACTTGCTGCACCTCTGATGCGTAGTGCAAGTAATTAGAGGCGACTTTGCCTTTGCTGAACAGCCGGGCCGCACAGCACACTCGTGGTGGGAGTGAGCGCGGCCGCTGCCAGCCAGACGAGCACACCGCCGCTCCTGTCAGGACGCAGCTTTTGCAGGAATGGCTGCACCGGTCGCTTCACAGGACACAGACCTCGTGACGCAGCTGCAGGACCACTTCAACAACCTGTGCTTCCTCATGTACAACTACGTCGGCGCTCTGCAGGTGCGCATCTGCCTGCATTCAATCAACTCATCATAGCTTGTGGCAGTGCTCAAGCGCTACCACTGACACGGTCTGCAAACGGGCAGCGAGACGCACCGCCTGCAAGCGTGCGAGGCGAGCCAGTGGAGCCTGGCGTCGCTGCGAGCGACATCACCTCGCAGGCACGCTTGTCAAAGTGGTGCTTGCACTTGTTGCTTACAGACATAGTAACAGCACCTGCTGAGGGGTGCTGCTGGGCCAGACCGACACGATGGCTGCACACGTCGTACAAGCGTCCAAGGCGCTTGATGGCTTGATAAAGCGCCTGCCAGACGTGCGGCGCAGCGAGGAGGAGCAGCTCGCGGCCATCGCAGCATTACAGGTGCGGGGCAGTGCCGCACCAGACTGCCTTGTTGCAGCAACACGGTGCATTGCTTAGTCGAGCTGCAGGATGTATGGCAAGTGTGGGGACGAAAGTTACACTTGCAGGCGCCTGTTGCCGACCTAGGCCGCAGCAACTGTCTGCCACTTGCCAGCAAGGGCTGGCAAGGGCTACGTTTGAAAGCAAGTGAAGACTGAATAACGTTGCCGAGCTGCTGCGAGGCGTCCAGATTATGGATTGGACTTTGCCTGACACAAGGCCTGCACCTGGCTCTCCTGTATGAAGCAGGCTTACGTCTGAGGAGGAGTTCAATACCAGAGTGGGCTTGCATGCTGCTGCTTTCGCGCCTCGTGCTCGACAGGCGCAGGCCGCTAGGCGGCGCAGCAAGGCCCCCTGACCCAATCACCTTGCAACACCAGGTGGAGGCCATCGGCGTGCAGACCAGCCTGTGTCACGGCGGTTGCATAGGCAGGCGGAGGCAGCACGCGCGGACTTCATGCTGCGCTCAGTGAAGGACCCCGCCCGCAGACCGACCCGTGCCCGGTCGCTGCGCACAGGAGCAGGTGGAGGCGGCGGGCGAGGAGCTGCGCGCGGAGGTGCGGCTGGTGGAGGCGAAGCAGGCGGAGGTGCAGGCGCTGTACGGCGTGCTGGCAGACAGCCGCCTGGCGCGGCGGTGGCAGGAGGACGGCAGGAGAGGCTCCAGCGCCGCATGAGCGCTTGTAGCAAGGCATTTGCTCTGCGAGAGTAAGGTAGCTAGACATACTTGTCACCACTTGTCATCTAAGAAACATGCAATTGAGTAGCCACACATGTGCGGCCACAGTGTAGGTAACTCAATACACTTGGATGGTAGGGCCTCACATGAGCCATACTACACTGCGTCAGCACTGCCGTCATCCGCTGTCTTCCTCTAGATCATCGGATGAACTTGGCCTTGACTCCCTGACTCTCCTCCATACCACAGTGAACAGATCCAGCAACTCTTCTCAATCAGAGCACTCACGCGGCACTGCCATGTTTTGACTGCACACTTTTTTCTGACAGACACAACTCTCACCACATTCAGCCAGCGCAGAAACAGGGATAAAACATTGAAGTATAAAACATGGAAGCGCATCCCGTTTGCATGTGAATGTAACTCTCTTATTGCATCAGCGCCGACACAGCATAAAATATATTGCTGGCACATGCCATCTGCTCGGCAAAATACGCATGGAGGCATACGCAGCAACCCCAAGCCAGCACGGAAGTGCTTGGCAAGCGCTGCTTGCAACAGTGTCAGCGCAGACGACGGTCAGAGCGCGCAGACTACACAAGTTCTGGTGGCCAGCACCCCACTTCCCGCCAACACGCTGCAGCCTATCACAGAGTACCATACCTGTGCGGTGCAGCAGTTAGCGCGACTCACACGGCACGAGCTGACATTGCATGCGCTGCGCGCGTAACACCGCACACTTTCTGCCCAAGCCATGGCCAACCAGCACTGAAGCTGGGAAAGACGCCGTCATAGACATAGGCATGGCGCAGGCGCCGGCGGCGCGGCACCGGTGCGACGCGCCGGCGAGCGTGCTCAGCACACAGCCTCAGGCTTGCCCCGCTCGACCGGTAACATCGCGAGCCAGACGCGGGGAGCGGGCGGCGGGCGCGCGCGCAGCGCGTCACAGGCGCGGGCGCGGCGCGGGCGCGGGCGGCGTGGGGACAAAGGCCACGCGCCGGCGCGCGTAGTCCACATACACGGTGCAGCGCGCCATGAGGTCGGCGCAGATGATGCCCGCGGTGTACAGGCTCAGGTCCAGGCCGTCCGCCGCCGAGAACAGGCAGCGGATGCGCTCGAAGCGGCTGCCTGCGGGGCGGCGCCCCCGCGCCGGCCGCGTCAGGCGGTGTTTTGGTAAAAGCAGCGGCTGCTGGAGATGGCTGGCGCTGTGCTTGCAGTGGGCAGCACTGGACATTTTACACCACAGGCGCAGTCAGCAAGGGGTGACAGGTCGGGCGAGTCGAGCACTTTGCATCGCACTGGCTGTTGGGCGGGTGCAATTCAGGCCTACACATGGATCTACCCATGAGCAGGGCCTGCAGCCTCACGGCAAATCACCTCAGACCCTCCAGGGTCCGCAGCGGTCAGGCAGCCAGCATGCCTGCACGCGTGCACCGCACCACTCGCAAGTGCTTTGGGCATGTCGGGCTGAGCGGCACCTGACAGCTGCATGAAGCTCAGGTTGCCGCTGTGGACGCGCACGCCGCCGACCTCATCGCCGCCGACGCCCTGCCGCCCGCCGCCGCACAACGTCAGGCGCGCTTGCATGCAGCGCCGTGACTAGCAAGGCAACACATCGGCGTGCTGCCAGGCCACAGTCGGGTGCGGCGCGAGCTGTCGCGGGAGCAGGCGCGACCATGGCGAGCCGGCCCGCATGCATGCGTGTGGTAGGCGAAGCGCTTTGCATACGTGTGGGATGTGCACCTGAAGCCATGGCGCAAAGAACTCTTTCGCCTGCGGATCGCGCGCGAAAGGCGGGGCGCAGCCGGCAGGGGCGCGCCCGGATGAAGCGCGTCTTCACGCCGGTCGCCTCGAGCAGGCCGTAGCTGAGCGACGCGCGCTCGTGAAACATCACGTCCACGCCGCCCGCGCCCGAGTCCAGCATGAACAGCGCGCTCTGCGTCCCCCCGCCCTGGGTCCCCCCGCCCTGAGCTTCCCCGCTCTGCACGGCCCCGGGCAGCCTGTGCGCCTCGCTCGCCAGCGCCCCGCCGCCCTCCGCGTGCAAGCCCACGTCGGCCGCCGCCGCCGCGGCCGCCGCCGCCGCCGCCGCCGCGCCGCCGCCGCCGCCGCCGCCGCCGCCGCCGCCGGGGCGCGGCCCCACAGCAGCGACGGGGCCCGGCATGGCGGGCGCCGGGCGGCCCGCCCCGCCGGCCGGCCCCGCGCGCGGCGCGCCGAGCGCCGGCGGCGGCGCCGCGGCCGCCGCCGCGGCCGTGAAGCGCGCGGTGAGGTGCGGCAGGTTGGCGACCATGCGCACGGGCTCCCAGAAGCGCTCCAGCGCGCGCGGCGGCCGGTACGCAGCCGGGTCGGTCAGGCGCAGCGTGACCGCGTGCTCCCCGTGGCGCTCGCGCGGCGGCGGGATCTCCACCACCGCGCGCCGGAACAGGTCGTACCTGCGCGCGCGCGCCGGCGTCAGCGGCGCGCGGGGCAGGACGAGGGCTTGCGCGGCACCACAGGACGAGAACCCAAAGGGGTTCGGCACAAATGTGCCTGCGGCAAAGGGCGCCTGGCAGCTCTTGCAGACGGCGCTGCCAGCTCCTCGCAGGCGCGGCGCTCCGCTGATAGCCAGACAGGCGCAGAGCGCACATAGTTGATCACCAGGGTCCCAATTACGACGGTGAGGATCAGGAAAACAGAACGGGCGGCGCGGCGCGACGCGCACCCTATGATGCCGATGACGGGCCCCGGCGCGCCGCGCACGAGACCGCCCAGCGCCATCTCCATGAACAGCGGCCGCGCCATGGTCAGCGGCCCGACCGCCAGGCTCTGCGCGCGCCGGTAGCGGCACGGCACGCGCCCGGCGATGCCCGCCACATGCAGCCGCCCGAAAGCGGCCAGGCCCAGCGCGTCCGCCGCCGCCGGCTCGATCACCAGCCCGCTCGCGCCTGCACGCCAAGGCGCGGCCGCCATAGTATGGCGCGCTGTCCCGGCGAGCGCAGGCGGGGTGCGCAAGCTGCCCGAGGCGCCTGCCGGCACAGCACGGCGGCGTATCCCCGGCCGCCCACGCTCTCAGGCTGGCTGAGCGTGCCTGCAAATGCTGCGGCGGCATGCACTGGGCGCCGGTCAGGCAGGCGGCGCGCAGGTGGTTGGGCAGGGGCTGGCGAAGTGGATGGGCGGTCAGTTGGTGGTGCGAGGGGGCGGCGTGCCCGTGTCTAGCATCATGTACCTGACAACTTACATTTCCCACAGGTCAAATACCCTACGGGATGGGGGCCCGGCGCGCCCGTGTCCAGGATCATGTAGCCCACGGCGCGCCCGTTGATGAGCGGCTGCACCACCACGTGCCCGCTGCGTGTCCACCACGCGGCCGCCCCGCCCTGCCACATGCCGCGCGTCAGGCGAGCCGCGCGTGCCTCACACCTCACGCAGTGCCGGTGTTGACTGCCAGCAGCCCGATCGCCAGACTCCTGGCGTAGGTGAAAGGAACCAAGTGCCTGACATGGCCCCAGAGCCACCCGGCGCGTTAAGCAAGAACAGTTATCATTATCCACAGGTTGCCTCTGTCTGCACTCACAACAACGCTCTCAGTGTCTCGCTCCATAACAACCTTATTGAAATGGGCCACCCAATATCCTGCTGACTCGAGCACCGCATCTGGACCGCGGGCGGACACTGCCACAGTTCGCGACATCAAGCTGACAACCCCAACAGCGCGCACTTTGCCGCCGTCCACGAACGTCGCGTCCGCGGGCAGCAGCGGCGCCGGCGGCGCCGTCAGGCGTTTGCTGGTTTTGCCCAGCCGCCGCAGCGCCGCAAACTCGGTCGTGAACACGTTGTCGCCGCCCGCGGCCGCAATGTGGCGCACCTCGGTGGGGTAGCGCACCCTGTCCAAATGCGGTCTTCACTTTTGCAGTTCACCATTACCGAGACGATCACAGTCTGTCAGGGGCGGGCATCGTGTGGGCACGCGGCTTGGGCGGCCTTCACCCGCGCTTCTGCAAGGAGCGCGCGCCAGGCTGAAAACAGACGGGCTGTCGTGGGCGCGGCAGCCGGGTGCGAGCGGGCATGCGGGCGCGCGGGTCCGGGGCGGGGCCGCCGCGAAGGGCGGCGCGCCAGCGGTCGGCGTGGGACTTGTCCGAGAAGCGGTCGGCCGGCCAGTCGGTCCAGCCGCCAAAGTGCCACGCCTCCACGCCGCCCGCCAGCGGCTGCGTCAGCTGCTTGGGCAGCCAGGTGCGGCCGCAGATGCGCAGCCGCGCGACCATCTGCCGCGCGCGCAGGACCAGGGTCAGGGTCAGGGTTCCGTGCCGCCGCGGGCGCGCAGCCGCGCCACCGCCTGCTGCATGTGCAGGCCAAGCCGCGCCGGCGGTGTGCGCGGTGCGGCCAGACGACCCGCGGCCGCTCACGGGACGCGCCGCCAGGCAGGCGGCGGGGTGTCCGGGCATGGCGTTGCTCTAGCACGCGTGTCCACGGCGCACGACAGTGCGCCCCGCCCTAGCCTCACGACGACACACATCACCAGCATGCCCCAGTGCCACTAAAATTACATGTCCTGCGCTGCGGCGCTCCGGTCTCGAGCGCGTGGCAGCACCTGCCTGACCCATGCTGCCTCATCAAGCAGCCTTCCATCCGCTCCGCCGTGCAATGCGAGAATCGGTCAGGACGGGATTGCCTGTGCACTGCTTTTGAACACTGATCTGTGTGCCGCCTCTGAGCTTGCCTGGAGGACGCCCAGGCTGTGCGGCCCGAGGCTAGGGCTTGGGGAGCTGCGCACCCGCCCCTGCAGCAGCCGGAGCCCGAGCACGACGTCGTCCGCATCGCCCGCGCCGCCGCTCGTGGACGGCCCGCCCTCCGGCGCATGGCGCGCCACGCCGCGCGCCTCCGCGGGCGCCCCCCGCCCTCGCCCCGCCCCCTCCCCGCCCCGCGCCTCCGCCGCTCCCGCGCGCTCCGCCCCCGCGCTTTCGCGCAAGCCGCCCGGCGCAGCGGCGGGCGCGGCCGGGCGCGGCGCGGCGGCGGCGGGCGCGGCGTCCGCGATGGGGTCCGGCTGCGCCGAGGCGCCCGGCGGCAGCAGCCGCAGCGCCAGCGTGCCGGCCAGCTGCGGGCTCAGCCAGAAGCCTGAGCGCACCCACATCGCCAGCAGCAGCGACTGCGCGCGCGGGGCGGGCCTGCCTCGGGTCACGGCCGGGCTCCCAGCCACAGCAGGCCGCAACAACACGCTCAGGTTTGCGCCAGGTGCGCCATCTGTGTTCGCAGGAGGCCACCAACCAGCACGTAGCAGTGAAAAAGTCAGAATGACTGCTAATTGTACAGTAGCGAGTAGACTGAGTTGGGGCGGAGAGAGCACCTCGTGGTCGTCAAGCTCCAAGCTCTTCACGAGACCAGAGTCCTCCACCTGCTTCACGAACATGCGCACTCACTTGGGACAAAGCTTTCTCACGGGTGAGCGCGCGGCTCAGCTGCAGGGCTGTCACAATGTGCTGTGAGCCGCAGCATGACGTGACATCGGGGCGAGCAACGTCAGGCACCGTTGCCCCGACCCAGGACAGAGCCATGCACAGGGGCCTCAAATATGGGGAGTCGGCGCTCTTGGTGCCGCAGCCTGCGGGCGTGGGTACATGCAGGGCAGTCCACAGCCTGCGCCTGTGCTCGGGCACCGCCCCAACTCGAAAGCCCACTTGCCGCACAGCAGCGCTGCCCCACAGGCCCCGCCGGCGGCAGGCTCGTGGCGGCGCCCCATCCAGGGCGAACCCCCCGCGGCGCGTGAGGGCGTCCACGGGAACGCGCCTCCCAGCAGCTCGCCGCACCGCCCGGGTGGCCCCAGCTGAACGACAGGTGCTCGCCGCGGATGTCCTCCAGGAAGGCGCCGTCCGGGCGGCAGCGCAGCTGCCACGCCACCTCCGTGCCCAGGTGCCGCCCGCGGCCCGTCATTACCACCTGCGCTGGGCCCCTGTCAGCCCTACCTTAACCCCTCACCCCGATACCAACACCTGCCGCAGGAGCCCGCCGCGGCTTGGCCCCTGTCAGCCCTACCCTACCCTCTAATCCGTCACCACCACCTGCGCCGGAATCCTTTCAAGCCCGTCGCGCTTGGACGCAGGGCGCGGGGGCCGGGCGCGGCGGGCCGCGGGCGGGCGGCGGTGCCGAGCGGCCCGCGGCGCGGCAGCACGGGCGGCGCTGCCGCAAGGCCCCGCAGCGGCCTCGCCGCAAGCCGCGAGCTGACAGCGACCGAGCGCCGCGCAGCGCGCAGGCGCTGTGGCGCCAGGGCCCGGCGCTCCCCGCGCGCGCCTGCAAGCGGGGCGCGCACCTCCGCGTTGCCGTGCTGCTCCAGCGCCAGCGCGCTCCGGACGCGGGCCAGCACTTCGTCCAGGCTGGCCGCCGGACACGCGCCCTGCCCCAGTGCCGCCGCGGCGGGCTGCTCGACCGGCTGCGCCAGCGGCAGCGCGGCCGCCACGACGCCCCGGCAGCGGCGGGGCGCTGCGCTGGCGTGCAGCGCTGCGGCCCTGCGCGGCGGCCGCGGCAGGCGTGCGCAGTCCGGCGCCAGCAGGCGCCTGTGCGCGGGCCAGGGGCCAGCCACCGCGGTGCCGCGGACGTGCCGCTGCCACAGCATTACGCAGCGCGCCAGGCTCAGCGCGGGCAGCGCCCCCACCATACGCGCCAGCCGCAGCGCAGACGCGCTACAGCGCCCCGGCTGCACGGCGTCCCCACACCGCCCTCCACAGCACACGCACTGCGAACAAGTGCTCCCGCCGTCTACAGCTGCCACCAGCGACCCCGCTTCCCACTCTATACTGAACACAACAGAATCTGAAGCCTCAAACAGCCCTCTGCGACAGCCTCTTTTGAAGTGACGCAGAGCAAACGAGCTCTAAGCACAGCGCAGCAGGACCTTGGGTGTCCCTGAGGTTCACCCAGAGGTCGAGGATCCTCCGGAGCTGCTCGGGAGGAGCTCAAAGCACTGGCATCCTTCAAGTGCCCAAGCTGCAAGGCTGCAGAGCCCCGCTACGATATCGGGCAATAGCTGAAAAAGTGCAGCTCTCTTACTGCACTTGCCAAGCATCCCTCATGGCCTGGGGCATCGCACAGTGGTTTATATATGGCGAGGTGGACTGGAACCGCCTGAACTCTCAGCTACGTGCGGTTGCCCCCTTTATCGCAGGCGCGCTGTTTGGAGCGGGCTGGTGGTGCTGGTGCGCCCCTTGAGCTCTCAGCTGAGCTGCACCCGCTTCCTACGTTCCCTTTGCCTGCCTACCGGCATTGCCATCAATATCGTGACTCCATATAAATGCTGGCCATGTAAGGCAGGCCCTCTGCCGTTGTGCTGCGCAGGGTGGACGCTATCGTGTACAGCAAGAGCATGCTGGACTCTGCCTTCCCTTTCAAGTTTTGGTGGGCGCCTCTGCCCCTCCAGCTGCTGCGTGGCTATGTCACGCGTTGGCTCTTTATGTTTTTGACAACCTCCGCAGCACTGAACTCCCGGCCTGCACAGGCTGCCAGGCATCGTGTCCAGCATAGCGCTGGTTCTGATGAACCTGGTATGCGATCAGCGCCCGCTTGTCGTGCTGGGCTGCGTCACGGACAGGCTGCGCCCAAGACCGTCGCCCGACTCTGGGACCGCTTGCACGCAGGTGTCCCGAGACGATCTGGCGGCCATGTCAGACTACTACAGCGGCGAGGACGGAGCAGAGGTGCGCGGCTGGCGCCGCCCACCCAGCTCGTGCAGCCCCAGTCCCCCACAGGAACCCGTGACCGCGACTGCAGCGCCCGCGCAGACACGCGCCAAGTGCTGGCTGTTCATATCGTACCTCATCGCGTTCGGGGCCGTGGCGGGGAGGTGAGGCGAAGCCCTCGGCAGGCCGCTCCGGTCGCAGCCCTCGCCTGCAGTCACTGCGGCGCGGCCTGGGCTCTGACGAGCTGCGCGCGACGCGCAGCGTGGCGGTGCTGATTACCTGCGTGCAGCAGAACGAGCACGTTTGGGTGGGCGTGGTGCGCGCCCGACGCTGGCCACCCCCGCGGCCGCGGCCCCGGCCCCGTGCGGCGTGGCGGTGGGGGTGGCATGACCAGCCATTGCTGAGTGCGAGCATGCTGCATGCCAGGCAAGCGTGTCGCTGACCGTCAGCGCCGCGCGGGCTGCCGATGCAGGGGGGCCTGCTGCAGTGCGGCTGCATCCTGCTGAGCGGCCTCCTGCTGTGGGCGTTCCGGACAAGCAGCGACAGCGACGGCTATGGCACCATATACTGAGCGCCCGGCCGCGCGGCCTGCGCCCACCGCCCGGCGCCTGTATCGTATCCACGTATTTAGCTATGAGTTTTGATTGCATCTCAGGTGCCTGTCCGTCCCACCAGGCGCCATGCATTGGCACAAAGTCACTCTGTAGCAGACCTGTTTTACACGGCTGTGCAGCCGCTCCTATCTGTGTCCATTCGCTTTATGACACCCTGGCACCCTCTGGCCACGCCTGTGGCGGGGCGGCGCCTCACGCAACCGCGCGCGCTCACACACGCCCACGCCAGGCAGCGCCCTGGGCAGCAGCGGGCGCTATCGCCGGTGGCCCTTCTTGCGGCCGCCGGCGGTCTGCCGCGGGCCGGGCCGCGCGGGGCCGCCCTCGCTGGCGCCCGCGTCGATGACCTCGGCGCCCGTGCGGTCCAGCGACTCGTCCACGCGCCCCGCGCCCTGGCTGCCCTTGACAGCGTCCTGCCCCACCCCACCCAAACACAGCCAGCTTTAGTGCTCTTCGGTCTGGCAGATCAGCACTAAAATGCACTGAGCTGGGAAGCTGCAACCAGTCTGTCGCCAAAAGTGCCTACATTCAATTATATACATGCAATAAACTCGCAATATATATAACAACAGACGAATAACAACGGACAACTACACATGTGACGATGTTGTTGGGGCCAACGCATGGCCGCCGACCACTCTCGTCACCAGCCATTGACATGCACAACAGTACAGGGAAAGGGTTAGACACAGAAACAAGCAAGCACAAGCATATGGCATGACGCGCGCCCCTGTGTGGTCGTCAGCGTGTGTCACGCGGCGGCTGAGGGGTCGCGCCTTGCTGCCGGGCGGCGCGCGGCGGCTCTTCTTCTTCTTGTAGTCTGACCGCTGCCACTTGGGCAGCCAGCGCTCGGGGTCCGGTGGCGGGCCAGGGTTTGCAGGGTCGAAGCCCTTGGGCAGCCGGACCTTCCGCTTCCTCTTCTTCTTCTCGCGCGGCCCGCCGCCCTCGGCGCCGCGCTTGCGCGCCGCCTCGTCCGCCGTGCGCCGCCGCATCGCGCCGCTGCCTGTTGAGGGACCCAGCCGGGCTCGCACTCTCGACCCGCCGATTGCCAGCCTGACATCATGTCAGTGACCATGCACTGCGCGAAGCCGTGCCGCACTGTTTCTGGCCACGGCCCAACAGCAGCTACCCCATGCGCACTGACCTGCATGGGCGGCAGCGGCGCGAGCCACAGCAGCCCGGCCGAGACCGCCCAGGACTCTCCCACCATCCTCCCGTACAGGCTATTCAAGCACTCAGCCACCTAATGCGCATCAAGTGTAGGGTAGAATGGGGTTAGGTCGCACCAAAGGCGGCTGCCTCTAGCGCGTCGACCTGCGTGGCCGGCAGCGGCGGCACCGGCGGCAGCTCGGCCGCGAGCGCGCCGGCCGCGGCCGCGTCGGCGGCCACGGCCGCCTTGGCCAGCGCGCCCAGCAGCGCCGCGGTCGCCGGCGCGTCCGGCGCCGCGGCGCGCAGCTCGCGGTAGCTGCCAAACGCCGCGTCCACCTCCCCCGCCTGCATGCACAGGACCTCACGCCCCTCTTCACAGGAGTGCACTGCGCCAGAGCTGCAGTCGTGCAGGGCGCACACTGCCCGCCCAGCCCCCTGCAGCGTCCCTTGCTGCCGAGCGGTCACCGCCAAGCACACCCAGGGCCAGGAGGGCGCACTTGCAGCTGCAGCCGCGCCAGGCGCTCGAGCAGCCACGGCACGCCCTCCGCGGCGGCGCCGCCCGGCGCGCGCGGCCGCGCCCCGCCGCCGCGCAGCGCGTCCAGCGTCGCCTGCACCAGCCGCCGCGCGCCAGTCGCGTCGCCCAGGCGCTCGCGCAGCGCCGCGCACGTGGCCACGACCGCCGGCCGCTCGGACAGGCCCGCGGCGGCCGCGCCGCTCTCCAGCGCGTCCAGCGCCTGCGCGCGGCCGCGGCCGTCTCTTGCTAAATGTATACAGAAACGCCTTTACCCGCCGTCAAAGTATCAGAGTGTATCCTCCTTGCGTCTAGCCCAACACCTCTTGTGTGCTTGCTGATCAACCAAGCACTTGTTGAGTTGAGTTGACAGAGCGGAGCGCGCATGTGAGGGGCCTCCAGATAGAAAGCACCATGCTTCTGCTGCCCCGGCACACTGCAGGGAGACGGAGGGTGGCCGGGCAATCGCGACATGCCACAGAGGCCCTGCACGCCTACAAGTCAAGGGAGAGCAACGGTCACTGCCGACAGCGACAATTCCAGCGCACCTGCAGGAAGCGCGCGGGCGCGGACTCTGCCCCCGCCTCCTCCCACAACCAGCTGCACAGCACTAAAAACATGCTATCAACGCAAAGTGCCCCCCCTCCCCAGGAACCGCCCGGGCAGGCGCGCACCCGCGCAGGCTCGTCAGCTGCCAGCGCCAGCTGCGCGCGCAGCAGCGCCGCCGGCAGCGCGCCCGCGCCGCCCGCGCCCGCCGCCGCGGCGAGCACGCGGTCGGCGGCCGCGGCGTCGCCGTCGCGCGCCGCGAGCGCGCCCTGCACCAGCGCCGTCGCGCCCGTGCCCGGGAACCTGCGGGGCGGGGCGCCAAGGGTCAACACAGGGTTTGCTTGCGCAGCCACAGGGCGCGCTTGAGCCCGGGAAGCTGCGGGCCAGCAGGCACAGGGTGCGCTCGCGCAAGCACAGGACCTGCTCTGCATGGAGCACGCCACGGTACATGCGCAAGGCTGTGAGGGCCTGCAGCAGCGCGGTGCACCCTGCGCATTGCCAGTCACCCCCGTTGCGCCGTGGCGCGGGGGGAAGCACCGAGCGGCGAGGCCGGCGGCGATCTCTCGCGCGGACCCGGTGCGGTTAGCCGCCAGCAGCAGCAGCGCCGCATTGCCCAGCAGCGCGGCCCGCTGCTCGTCCGACATGCGCGCCTCCAGCGCAGGCGCGAGCCGCGCAGGCGCGGCCTGGCGCGCAGCGCATGCATGTGCCATGAGCGTTTCACGGCCTGCATTGAAGAGGGCGGCCACTTTGCTGGCCACTTGGCGGGCCATCACTGCTGGGCAATCGGTGGGCAGCGGTGCGCCCCCGCGCGCCCAAACAATATGAACACCAGCCTGCCAGGCCAGCAAGGCGCGGCAGCGCACCCGATCCAGCAGCGGCTCCAGGCGCTTGACGAGGTCGGCAAACACGCGGCGCGGCGTGGCGTCGTCCGCCTCGGCCGCGCGCTCGGCCACCCAGTTGTTGGCCGCCACCGCCGCCGTGACCTCGTCGTCCGTGCGCGCCGCCTGTACCGCCTGCATGCTCCCCGCAGACCTGGCGTTGCGGTAACCAACTACGCGGCTGCTGAGGCACCCGACACTTGCTCAGAACCGATCAGGAGGAAAGACAGGCACACACGCGAGGACAGACAGGCACACACGCAACATCATGTGCGTGAGTAGCTGCGCAGTCCGCCCCTTGCGCTAGGGTGCGAGGTTTACATGACAGTGCATCCGAGGCATGCAGCAGCACACTCGCATGCCACAGGCGGCCAGTGCGTCCGCGCAGCACCCCTGCAGCTAGCTTCTCTGTTGCTTGCCATTGGGGACAGCCTGCGCGGGCGGGCACGCGGCGGCGCGGCCGCACCTCGTAGCCGGCCAGCGCCTCCGCGCGCCGCCCCTGCAGCGCGGCCGCAAACGCCAGCTGCACGGCCAGGGGCGCCAGCTCGGCCTCCACGGCCTCCTCACCCAGCTCCTCCTCGGTCAGCACCTCGCGGCCTGGCCGCCGGGGCGCCGGCAACGAACTTCAGTCGGCGTCAGCATTGTCTGCTTCTGCTGCCGCACCGCGCACCAGGGGCCGCTCGCGCAGCCTGCCCAGTGTCTGCTCAGCAAGATGCCACGCATCCCACAGGATGAGGTTGGCGACGGTAGGGGGATGTCTGATAGAGCTAAGCGGAGTGCGCCCGCAGTTCCCCGGCACATTGCTACGCTGGAAGGCCACAAGCGGTGTGCGCATGCTCGGCACACGCGCACTGATATGCAGAGTCACAGTGCAGTGTCGAAAGCGTACAGGGTGGGTCAGGGTTAGGGCTGCGCGCGCACCCAGGCGCTGCGCCAGCAGCAGCTGCTGCTCGGCGGCAGGCGCGTCGCCGGCGCCCAGCAGCGCGCACGCGGCATTGAACGCGATCTCGAAGCTGTCGCGCGGCCCGAACTTCATGGCCGCCATCACCGCCGGCACGTCGGCCGACCGGCCGCCCGCCACATACGCCGCCAGCACGTTTGCGCGCAGCTCCGCGGTCGCGACCTGGGCGCCCGCACGCGCGCCGGCGCGTGAGAGCGGCGCCCACGCTGAAGCGCAGCCACCTGGCTTGTTGGCTGCTCCGCGGTCGCGACCTGGGCGCCCGCATGCGCGCCGGCATGTGCAAGCAGCGCCCGCGCTGGAGCTCAGCCACAAAGAATGTTGGCCGGCAGCTCCGCGGAAGTCACCCAGGGACGGTTGTCTTTGTGCAAAAATTATACCAACACATTGCTTCGCTGAAGCTCTCAGTGTTTCCCGGTCCACTTGCAGCCGTGCTCTGCCCTTGATCACCATCTCGAAGCGCCTGCCAGCCATAGCGAGAAACGGACAGGCCAGGCAACAACACAGGGCGGCTGCTGGGCACATGGGCTAGACCGTGCGAAAATGGCCTCGCGCGAGCCCATGCGCTTCAGCCGGCAGACACACAGAGCCAGGAGGCTGCAGCATATAGGGCAGGACTTTGCACGCTGCCGCGAGAGACTACATGCAAGCGAGTGTCTGCTCTGCTCCATGCTGTACCGTTCCATGCCAGCTAGACATTTGCTAACCTGTTGGCTAATCCAACATACCCCCGCACCTTGTGCTTCTGGAACAGCTCGCTGTACGCGGTGATCGCGTCGGCATAGCGGCCCATGCGGTAGCACAGCTGCGCCTGCAGCTGCAGCCGCGCCACGGCGCGCTCCTCCGGCACGGCCGTCAGCGCGCCCAGCGCCTCAGCGAAGCGCGCGCTCCTGTACAGGCAGTACGCCTGCCGCACCAACGGACACGTTACGTGATTGAGCGCATCTTGTGCAGCTCCTCTGACGCAGCCGCCAGCGCGCCGAGCGCCTCAGCGGACTGCGTGCTCATTAACACACTGCAGGCCTGACTGCAGCTTTAGTGCACCTCTTTGGCAAAACAGCCAGCAGACCGCACTGCTCAACAACTTGAGCTGAGCAAGCTCTGTTTGCAGCGGTCCCACAGCACGGCCTCCCGCGCACAACCCCTTAGCCAGTCGGGCATTCCTGCAGGGGCAGTAGGCGCGCTGCAGCCGTGCCATGGCTACATCACATGCAGTGGGCCTGGGAATTATGTGGGGCTGTGCTTCGCCTCAGCAGAGGCACAGCCTCAGGGCGCTTGGGCGCTTATACGTTTGCAAAAGGCCTGCCACAAGCCGAAGCTCACAGCGGCCTGCGGTTGGCTGCACCCACTGCAGTGTGGACGCCTGCGCTGGAACATCGACTGAAAGCCGGCCAGGTCTAGCTATGCAGGACCCCCCAAGTCACTGGCTGAGCAGACTGCGCGGCCTGCTCTTTGCAGGCAGTAACAGAGGCGCACGCCTTTTCATACGGCGCCTGCTCGGCCAGCGCCGCTGTGTCCAGCAGCTTGAGCGCATCGTCAAAGCGCGACACTTCGATCAGCAGCACCAGCTTCGCCCGCAGCGCGTCCGAGTCATCGGGTGCCAGCCGTAGAACTGCGGCGCATCATAAGCTGCTCAAGTGTCAAACACGAGTGTGCACTTCAGCAGAGCTGGCTACTGGCGCGCGCCGCACTTTCGTCCACAGTCTTCAGCGACTTCTTCTGCTTGCCAGCCTTGAAGTTTGCATCAAGCCTGCTGAACAGCGTCTCCACCGCCGTAGCAGGCTCCGCCTCCTCCATGCCGACAGAGTCAGGCGCCCGCACGCGAGTCCATCTGGGTAGCGTTCAGCAGTCTGGATTGAAGGTGTTGGTGTGCTCCCAGCACTTGCGCCCCGCGAGACTCGATGTGCCAAGTGCCCCATCGGCCGGCGGGCTGCTGAACGCCTATATTGGTTCACTTAAGGAAGTGTTGCGACTCAACGGCATCCTTTGGTGGACGGACAAACAGGCAGCAGGCAGCAGCGCATTTGGAAAAGTGCCGACTGCTCGCAGTACCTAGCCAGCCGCTGTCGCGCGGGCCATCTTGATTACTTGCGAAGAGGCCTCCAAGCCATCCCTGCATACTGCTGCCAGCGCATGGGCCGCTCGCTCCTCTCTGCCATCCGCCTGTCGCTGGACTTCTCTCAGCGAAAGTGGCAGACCTCGCTTGACCTCGCTCGCACCCCGCCGGCAGCGCGACCTCAGGCTCCTGCAACGTCAGGGACCGGTCCAGCGTGTGCGGCCAAGGCGCTGCTCGGCAGCTCCGACTCTGGCCTGCTCGCCGAGGCGCTGGCGCGGTCGGCGCAGACAGCCATGCGCCGCACGGCCTCTGCGCAGCCCTCGCAGCAGGGCGCGGAGGGCGGCGGGACGCCAGGACGGGCGCTTGCAGGCAGGCTGCCGGGCGCCAGGACGCCGCGGCAGTCACCCCTGCCGCGCGTGGCGACACTCGCGCCGCGGCCGGGCAGTGCGCGGTCCCCGCGCACCCCCGGCCGCGAGGCAGGCGTGCCGGCGAGCCGGCCCGCCGCCCACGCACCGGCGCGGCTGCTCACCCAGCGCAGCACGCCGCCAGAGGCTGGCAGTGCGCAGCAGCTCGCGCCGCGCCGCGTCGGCAGCGGCCCGAAGCTTCACAGTGGCGCCGCTGGCCCGCACCGCGCACCCGGCGGCGGCGTCGTCGCACTTCAGGCAGTGGCCGCTGGCAGCGCGGGCAACGACGCATCCGGCACAGGCGAGGCGCGCAGCCCACCGAAGCTGCCAGCGAGCGCCGCGCCGTCCCCGCGCGTGCACCCGACCAGCCCCCGCGCTCTGATTGGCCGTGGCGCAGCCAGGCGCGACGCGCACGCGCCTGCCCCCGGCGCGGCTGCCGCTGAGGCGGACGCAGGGCATGGGCGTCACGTGCTGGCGCGTTCTCGCAGCGGCTGCGCACCGGGCGGGCCGCCCTCGCGCCTGGGCCGCACTGTTGCGCTGGCTGAGGGCCGCAAGGTGGGCGCGCCGCCGGGGGAGCACGCCGACGCACCAGCGCCGGCCAGGGGAGCGGCGGCGGGCCGCGGCGCTGCAATCGCGGCGCCTCAGGCTGCGCAGCATGCGGCAGCGGGGCTGGCGCGATTGGAGCAGACGGGGCCCAGCCAGGACATTATCGAGCAGGTGCTGGCTGCACTCCGTCATGTGCCGCAGTGGCCCCCCCGTTTGTAGGGCTGGCAACGCGCAAACACGCACGCGGCAGTGCAGGATAGCAGGCACCCGAAGCAGCGTGCTCTACATGCGTGCGGCTGTCGCGAGGTGCTGCGGCGCGCATGCCCATGACCGGGGCGCCTGCCGGCGGCGGCAGGCGCGCGCACTGGCGGCGCTGGTGGAAGCGGAGCTGGCGCGCCGCGCGTCGCTCCCAGCAGGAGGTGCCCTTGGGCCCCCGATCATTGATCCCACGTAGGCCTTGTTTAGAGTCGCCGCGCTGACCTGAAGGCCTTGCGAGCTTCTGCAGACATGCAGGCGGTGCTTGCATGGCCACAGCGCCCGGCTAAAAGGCCTAGGACGAGCAACGCAGCATCATACGATCCAATAGTGCGGGTGCCCCCCCCCCAACACCAGTAAAGCTGAGATGCGCGCGGTGTCGCACGCGCACCTAGGCGCCCTGCACGACCATTCACCGGAGCCCTTCCAGCCTGCGATGCAGCCGCGGCGCGCTGAGACGGCGGGCACCGCGGTGCCTGACGCTGAGACTGGCGCGCGGCCGCTGTCGTCTGACGCCGCGCCCAGCGGCGCCGGCCCCAGCCTCCCAGCGCAGGGCGCGCCGACAGCGGGGGGGGCGGGCAGTCGCGGCCGTGGCGCGCCCCAGGCCTGCAGCGCAGCCGCGCCTGGCGCGCCGGAGGCGGGGGCTGATGCTGTGCGGGGCGAGCACCTCGCTGCGGGCGGCGCGCCACAGAGGGCCAAGACCCTGCCTGGGAGGCCAGCAGGGGCCCCTCCCAAAGCCGCTGCGCGCGGCCCTGGCTACCTGCGGTCCAGCAGCGCGCCCGCCTCGGCCGGCACGGGCGGCGCCGACCCGCCGACCACCGAGCATGCGGGCGCGGCGGGCGCGGCGGGGCTGGAGGGCGAGCGCGCAGCGCTGGTGAGCGTGCAGCTGCCGCGCATCAGGGTGCGCCTGAGCGACGGCCACCCGCCGGCCCGGCCGGGGCCCTGCGGCTGGCGCGCCTGCTTTGCATGCTACGGCTAGGTCCAGCGCCCATAGAAGGGGAGGGCGGAGCAGCTTCCTAGTGTCCAGAGCAGCCCAGTCCTCCATTTGGTGCGCTTACTGCATGGTGACTTGCTGTCGGTAAGCGCACGACATAATAGCAAAAGCACTGGCTCAACACAACGCCCCGCAACCATACCGTGCATCCACCACATTAAGCGGCACCAAGATCAACTCATCCTTCAGGCACCCAAGTATCATGCATGTCAAATAAATGGCTTGCACCGCATGCCCCAGGACACACGCTGCGCGCCCCAGGCGCGCCCAGGCGCTACTCGCTGTCGCTGTCGAACGTGACCTTGCTCGCCTTCTGGCTGAGGTCGACGTCCTTGAAGTGCGCGCCGTACAGCTTGCTCTCCTTGCGCTTGACGGTCGTGCCGAACGCGAGCAGCGCGGGCGGCACGTCCTGGCCCGCCTCGCGCAGCACGTTGATGAGCTCGCCCGCGCGCGCCTTGTCCGTCGCCCCGCTGAAGAATGTGTGTGCGGTGCCTGCGGCGCGCGGCCGCGCTCGGCGCGCCCGCCCGCGCGACGAGCAGGAGCGCGCGCCTCCGCTGGTACAGTCCAATGCAGCGAGTCTGTGCATAGCTCGACGCCGGAGCGAGGGCGGACTTCGCGTGCGGCCGGAAGGCAGCGCTGCAAAGACAGCAAACCATGCCGCCCCTGCAACAGGTCCAGGCGCGCACGCTCGGCGCGCGGGCGGCTGGGCTGCGGGGCACCAGGCGGCAGCGGGCGGCGCTGCCGAGGCGTGCGCGCGCTGTTGGGCCCGTCTGGGGCTCGAGCCCAGGGGGGTTGCTCAGGCCGGGGGCGCGCCTGTCTTGCCGGCGCGCCCCGTGCGGCCGATGCGGTGCACGTAGTCCTCGGTCGTCAGCGGGAAGCTAAAGTTGATGACGGCCTCCACGTCCGGGATGTCCAGGCCGCGCGCGGCGACGTCGGTCGCGACCAGCAGCGGCACCGCGCCCGACTTGAAGCCCTCGACCGCGCGGCTGCGCTGCCCCTGCGCGATGTCGCCGTGGATGCCGGCCACCTGGCGCCGCGCGCGCCGCGCTCCCGTCCGGGCTGGGCTTAGGACAGGGGTTTGGTCTTGCTTAGGAAAGTCTTAGCCAGACAGGCACGGCCTGCAGACCAGGCTCGCCGCCCAACGCACGCCGGGAGGCGGCCGCGCAGGGGAGAGCCCGGCATGCAGCAGACAGACGGGGCCGCCGCGCGCCGCGGCGAGCGCGCCGGGCCGCGGACCTTCCAGCCGCGGCGCGCCAGCAGCGCCTCCAGGCGCGCGGCCTCCTTCTTGTACAGCGCGAAGATGAGCACGCGGTTGGCCCGGCTGCCGTGGTACTTGTGCAGCAACGCCTCCAGCCGCCTGTCGCGCGCGGCCGGCTCGATGACCTCCACCACCTGCGCGCCGCGGCCGCGGGCGCGTCAGGATGGGTCGCCTACCCTGAGCTGCCTACCCTAACCTCCACCACGTGCGCGCCAGGCGCGCGGGCGCGTCAGTGCGCGCTGTGCGCGCTCTGCGGCTTCCGGCAACGCCGAGCGCGCCGGCGGGCGCTCCAGGGCGCCCAGGCGGCCCGACCCCCCGATGCAGGCCCCTCTCGCGGCGCCCCACCCCGCATGCACACACCGCTGTGGTTTGACCACTGCACCAGCAAGGCATCGTGAACCTGTGACGTGGCACTCACTCCCAGGTCTGATGCTCCGATTGCGGTGCACAGCAAGCTGTCACGCAGGCGCTGTGAGCCAGGCGATGTCTGGCAAGCGCGGGCTCAAAAAGAGACCTCAGCGCGGGCGCCGCACGCGCCTGCGTGACCGAGTGGCTGGCGGACAGGTCCTGCGAGCCGATGGTCACGCGCGCGGGGCGGGCCATGAACTCGGCCGCCAGCTTCTGGATGGCCGCCGGCCAGGTGGCCGAGAACATCAGCGTCTGGCGGTCCGCGCGCGTGGCGGCCGCGATCGCGCGGATGTGCGGCTCGAAGCCCAGGTCGAGCATGCGGTCGGCCTCGTCGAGCACCAGGTAGGTCACGCCGCCCAGCCTGCGCGCGCGCGCCGCTGGCTGCGCCGGGCGGGGGTGCGGGCGCTGGGCGGCGCGCGCGCATGCGCGCTCAGCGCATGTGACAAGCAAAGCCTGGCCCCCAGCCGTTGGCAGTCAGTGCTGCCTCCACGAGCTTCTAGGTGACCCCCCGACCGCTTGAAAGCCAGCGCTGGCACACGCCGCATGCACGCGCCGCGTGCCGGCTCCTCCATGCGGTCGAGGGCGGCCGACAGCCAGTGCGCTGACCTGCTGCTGGGACCAAGCCCATTTGCCTGTCTAAGTGCACGTCAGCATGGCGCCGACGCTGAGGGCCGCATGTCCCGGCGCTGGCTCTAATCAGCCAGCCCCGTCATGTAGGAAATGCCCCTGCTGCCAACACATGCCTGCGTGTAGGGAAACATTGAGTAGTGACAGCGCCTGAGCTGGAGCTTGACACCACCCCCCCCCCCCCCCCCCCCCAAAAAAAAGCTCCTCAAGGGGCGCGCCGGCACACGCCGTCCTGCATGAGGTCCTCCAGGCGCCCGGGCGTGGCGACCAGCACGTCCACGCCGCGCCGCAGCGCGGCCGCCTGCGGCGGCTTGGGCACGCCGCCGTAAGCGCACAGCGCGCGCAGGCCCGCGCGCGCGCCGGCCTCCTCCAGCACCGCCGCGATCTGCTGCGCCAGCTCGCGAGTCGGCGCCAGCACCAGCGCGGCCGGGCCCTTGCCCTTGCCTGCGCGCGCGCTGCCAGTGCCGCTGGCGAAGAGGCGCGCGTCTTGGCCGCCACCCAAGTGCTTCCCCACTCACAAGTTCCCATCTGCCTCCTGCTTCCTGACCCACTCACAAGTTCCCATCTGCCTCCTGCTTCCTGACCCACTCACAAGTTCCCATCTGCCTCCTGCTTCCTGACCCACTCACAAGTTCCCATCTGCCTCCTGCTTCCTGGGCTTCAGTGGCTTTAGAGGTGCGGAATACTACACTGGCCCGCGGTAAAGTTACCCTGGGTGCACAGTCATCTCTCCTGAGCAGCGCGCGCACAGCTGGAGCGGCAGCAGGCGGCACGTGGCACCCTGAGCGGGTCTCCCCGCCGTTCGCGCACTCTCACCAGCACTGCGGTATCACGCCGCACCACACAATCTTCCTCCCCTGGTACGCACTCTGCGCAGCACCCAATAGCGCAGCGCCTCCTGGCCCGCCGCACACCCTGGGTCGGCCCGCCGCGCCGCTGCGCCAGGATGTGCTTCAGCGCCGGCAGCCCAAAAGCGAGCGTCTTGCCGGAGCCCGTCGCGGCGATGCCGACCAGGTCGCGGCCGCTCTGCACGACCGGCCAGCACTGCGCCTGGATGGGCGACGGCCGCACAAAGTCGCGCGTCACATGCAGCAGGTCATCGCAGAAGCCTGCGCCAGCAGCCTGGCCGTTACCGCGTTGGCGTGGTGCACACGCTGCCGCACAAGGTGACGGAGCAGCGCGCCTTGGTTCCTGTCAGGACGCGAGTGTCCCTAGCAGGCCGGCCCTCTGCGGCTGTGCAGGTAAGCAGACACAGAACTGACTTCAGGCACCCCCCCCCAGCACGGCGCCTCATGCCCGCCAACCTCCCAACACAGGCCGCACCTGCGTGCGAGAACTCCAGCACAGGCTTCCACTGACCGCCACTGACGGTCGTTGCGCGCTCGTCGCGCCAGGCGGCCACTTCCGCGTCAGTCAGCGCTGCCACGGCCGCGTGCTCCGCATACAGCGCCTTGACGACCGGCGGCCCGGCGCGCGCAGCCGCAACGTCGCCAACCGAAGCGAGCTCCGGCTGCTCCTTTTGCGCTTCGGGGGCTCGTCCCTTGGCAGCTGGCTGGGGCGGCGCGGCGGCCGCCGCAGCGTCCAGCGCTGCGCGCTTCAAGCGCTTGCGCTCCTTCTTGGAGGGCTGCTCGCCGGCCGGCAGCGGCTTGCGCTTGGCGGCGCCGTCCAGGCTGTCCGCCGCCTTGCGCTTTTTGCCCGGCTTGCCGCCATCGCGATAGGCGGGCTGCACGTCAGCTGACAAGCTCTGCTGCGCCGTCTCTGCCTGCAAGCGCTTGGCCGCCTTGGCGGCTTTCTTCTGCGCTCGCCTCTGTTCCCGACCAGGGTCTGCTGCTTCTGTGGCCATGGGGAGGGGGCAGTTCCAGGCGCAAAGGTTGCAGCGCTTTCCAAACGCAGCCTGTTCTACCTCAGCAGGAATAGGTTAGTGCGTGTATGCAACTAGCGTGGCGGCTCGGACAGGTGCAGTGCGGAGACGTGCACAGGCTACCTGCTGTGAATCAATTGAAAGGCATCCACCCCTTCAAGCTGGGAACGGCAGCACTCGTGCGTTGTCAGTCAACTGTGCGTCCTCCTGCTCTCCGAAACGCATGGCTGCGCAGAGCATATTTGCTCCTCAGTCGTCAGGAATTTAGCAGGATCACATAGTCACGGAAGAACTGCCAAGTACTGCACCTGCTAATGCCTTTTGTGAAGCCATGCTCTATGACTGGCATACCACTTCCATGTTGAGTCGTCCCAAGTCCACAGCATAGCTTGATTGTAATGTCGCGGGCTACGTCACCACGCAGTGCAGCACCCCCCTGCTCGAGCGTGCGCTGGCCGTGGCTGTTACACAGAGCAAGGCCAAGCAGTGATCAAGTTACCCAAGTTTCTATACACACGTAATGTCCGCAGCTGAAGCAGCCACGTGAGGAGGGTGCATGCCTACATGGTCAAACAGACCATGCGCGCACGGCTGTGGCAGGTGCCAACAGCTGGGGCCATGCCATGAACATGCACATGCAGGGCTGCCTGGGCAAGCTGAATGCAGCAGAAGCTGTCCAGTGATGCCCATTCAAACAGGCTGTGAGCAGGTGCAGCGGGCGGTCATGCTCTGGGCGGTCATGCGTCTGAGGAAGGCGAAACGCTCCCCAGAAAAGAAGATCCCCTACCATAACATAAGTGCTGAAACTCGTTAAAGCAAAAAGTCTGGCGAGGCACAAAAAACATGGAGCCTCGGTGACCGTGGTACACAGGCAGAGGGCCGCCACAAGCGCGCCTTTTGCATGCACACAGAATCTGAACTTGAGGGCGCTGACATGTATCTCAATGCAAGGAAAATAAGAGGCACGGTGGGACAGTAGGACCCACATGCGCAGGGCGAGCGATGCGTTCGTGTGCGTGCTGGTAGCACAGATAGCACAAATAAATGTGCACACGAACGTGCCGCTGCCCCGCCAACTAATAAGCCGTATGGGCGGGGCTGCTTCCCAGGGCAATAAGACCACAACTTGCCTTGACGGGTGTGCCCACCGCGGAATTCCAAGGACCCCAAAAAACCTGAGTACATGTAATGCAGCAGGACACAGAGAGCTGCAGGGCCAGCGGCAGGCCTGTGCTACATGCGGGCAAAGCCACGAGGCAGTTATGCGCCCAGCACAGACCTGGGGTGCCTGCAGCCATAGAGCTGATCTGGGGGAGGGCAGCTTGGCACTGTGCACATCCAGACATAGTGCTGGACGCAGTTCGCACACTGCGCACTTACTTCGCTGAAGGGAGGATGTAGGTCAGGGCCATGCAGCCCTCGTCTCCGTGCTGCGCGCACCACATGGAAAGCTAGTGAGCAGCCCATGGGGCTATACAAGTAGGTGGCTATGTTTATTGTGTATCAATAGGTCACAACATCGTCTCTGCAAGCTGTGGCCAAAAACCAGTTATGCCAACTGGTCAATTCACCCACAAATGAAACACTGCCGAGCGAGTGGCGGCGCAGGCGATGCCCGTCTTGCCGACCACGGCGAGGACACCGCTGGCCCGTGTCTGATAGGCGGAAATGGCCGTCAACACACTGCTGTGCTGTTACGCTCGTGCAGGATGCTCAGCAACCTGCCGGCATGGCGGCCAAGCGAGGCGCAGTCCGGCCCGGCGGGCGAGTATGCCGCCACTCTGCGGTGTGGTCTCTACGGGGACCCTCCCAGCGCGCGCGAGCGCCCGCACCGGCAGGATGTGGCAGTGCAGCACGGCGCTGCCGGTGCCCACGATGTCGGCGGGCCCCGAGAGCCACCTGATGACGGCCTCCGTGCCCAGGTTGGGCAGCATCAGCGTGTCCGCGTAGTCGCCCACCTGGGCCGCGGCGCGCGTCAGGCGCGCACCCCTCGCCAACCTCATGCTCCGCCCGCGCACATGCCCTCCTGGTAGCGGTCCACAGACAGTATAGGGGTCATGGGGCATGCGGACAGGCGCCCACCCGCCAGGTGGAGAAGTTGCCGAGGTTGGCCATGCGCACGATCTGGTACCTGCGCGCGCCCGGCCGCGCTGAGCGGCGCGGCCTGGTTCCGCAAGGGGCTCTTCTCAGCCCGCCGGCAGCGGCGCGCGGCTGGGCCGCTGGGCGAGGGGCGGCCGCGCACGGCTGCGTGTGCCGGTGGTGCGGGTGCACCGCGATGTTCTGCAGCCGCCACTCCATGACCTGGCCGGTGTACTCGTTGAAGCCGTACGAGTCCCTGCGCGGCCGCGGTGCTCGGCGCGACGGCGGCAGCAGTCGCACAGCGCTGACAGGAGTGGCTCCTGGTTACGGGCGCGGCGCACCGGTACAGGTACCCGTTGATGGTGCACGCGCCGGAGGCGGGCGAGTCGGGGTCGGGGTTGGTGAAGGACAAGTTCACGACGGGCTTGTGCGTGATGTTGATGTAGTGCATGTTGGCCGGGTCGCCCTTCACGTGCCTGCGTCCCCACAACAGCCGTCCGTTGCCGCGCTGCCCCTCCCTGGCAGCGAGCCAGCCCGACGTGACATGCCAGCGCCTTTGGCCGCGCCCACCCAGCGCACCAGCCTGACATGCTTGTCGCGGGGCGCCAGGCTGACCTCGCATGCGCTGAGACCACCAGCGGTGCAGGGCAGGCCAAGGCGTCACGGCCGACACATGGGCATGCGTGCAGGCGCGTGCGCACGGGGGGCCGCTGACCAGCGCAGCGCAAGTGCCAGCCTCGAGCGTGGCCAGCTGCTGCAAGCTCGCGCAGAGCCGCCGACGCATGCTGGCCAGTCTGGCAGGGCGCCCCGCTCAGGAGGCGCAGGCTGCGCACCGCAGGTCGGCCTGGTAGGGCGGGAAGGCCGGCCGGCACTGCTCCGCGCTCCTCAGCAGGAACGTCTCGTACTGGGTGGCCAGGCTCGGCACCTGCGCGCGCTGCCTGCAGCGTCACGGCGCGGCACGGAGCGCAGCCGGTGGACGTGAGGTGTCGGTGCGCAGCTGGCAGTCGTTCTGGGCGGCCGTGGTGAGCGTTGGGAGGAGCCTGGTCCGGGTCCCAGGGGGCCTTGCGGCCGCCCTGTTGCAGGGTGCAGCCGCGGCATGAGCCTGCGGCGCGGCGACCCGGCCGCGCACCACTTTGATGTTGGCGATGATGTCCTTGATGAGCTCGCATTGCGTGGACATGCACTGCGCGTCCGGCACGAGCGGCCCGTAGCCGGTGCGCAGCTTGTAGTCGCCCGCCGCGCAGGCGACCAGCAGCTCCAGCCGGTTGGCCGCGGCCGCCATGATGTTGGTCACGGGCCGCGGCAGCGCGCGCAGGAGGTTGCCGTCGCGCGCGTACAGGCCGAGCGTGCAGCCCGGGATGTCCAGCGAGACGTCCATCCACTTGCTGATGCTGGCCTGCACGATGCGCCAGCGGTAGATCTTGCCGGCCTGCGCGCCGCGGCGCGGCCCGGCGCGTCAGGGCCGCGTGTTATTGGCCGCTGTTGTTTTCTGCAAAGTGATGGCATGACACGGTTTGCGGGCGGCAGGCGAGGCCATGGCGAGGGGCGCCAGGGCGCGCGCCTCCATGATGATGGTCGGCTGGTAGACCCCGTTGGTCAGCGTGAACTCTGCGCAGCCGCACCGGCGTGGGTCAGCAGCGAGCCGCTGCGCGTGCACGGCGCAGCAGGGAGGCTGCGCTTCAGGCTGCGATGGGGGGCCGGCACGCGGGGCAGCACCTGCGTTCATGCCGCTCGTCTCGAACGGGAACTTGCTGGCAGAGTCGCCCAGGTCCGGGCCGGTGCCGTTGGCGTCGCCGGTGTTTGCCCACGACCCAGAGCCTGCATCACAGCTTGTGGTGGGCATTTGTGGTCGCCACTGAGAGACCAACAGCCGCATGTGTGCTGTGCAGAGCAGAATGCTGCCCGCACACTTCCGAGCGAGCAGATAGCAACATGTTGCAAGCAGGAGCTGGCTGCAGGGGTGCTTGCGATGCTGGCTCCCGAGCCTGCAGTGGTGCTGTCTTTGTGGGCACGTGATGACGCCACGCATGCTCCTGTGCTGAAGCCGCACCGTCAGGCTGAATGGACGGCCCCTTGCAGCAGTACGGGTCCTGCGGCACGGTCGCCAGCGCGCTGGAGATGTAGCCGTCGTCGGTTGGCCCCGTCTGGTCCTGGTCGATGCCGTTGCCGTCAGAGTTGACGGCGAACAGCAGCGTCTGCAGGTGCATGATGATCTCCGGCGCGCCGTAGATGTAGGGCCGGATCGCCGCGCAGCTGGGCGTGCCAAGGTAATCGAAGCCGCTGGCGTCGGCGTGATCCACAATGACCGGCATGCCGGCCTGGTGCGTCTGGAGCGCGGTGCTGCCATGCCTGTGCATGCGCCGCGTCAGGCTATCGTGGAAGGATATTTCGAGATGCGCCGTCTCATCTGGGTCTCCCTACGCCCCAAGCATGGCCAACGCCGATTGTCTGCCCAAACCTGCCCGGACATGGCTCCCTGCAAGGCTAGACGCCATGCACGAGAAAGGCATGGACGGCGTGCAGGCGCCAGCACTATGCCGTGGCACTGGCAATATCACACCCCTGTGTCAGGCGACCCAGGCTGTTCACGGCCGCAGCCCTGCGCGGGGCTGCTCAGCAGGCTGCTCTTTGCACTTCAGCTCCTCTGGTGTGCAGGTCGGGTAGCGGGCACAGGAGCGTCCCGCGAGGCAGGGGTCAGGCGGCCGCGCTCACTCGTGCGAGTGCAACCTGGACATGCCGGCGAGTGGTGGTACGGCGGGGTGCATTACCGCTCCCTTGTGCGGGTGCAGCCAGAACATGCCCAGCAAAAGGTAGGGCAGGGTGGGGTTAGCGCGCACTTGTGCGGGTGCAGCCAGAACATTACTGGCGAGCGGTAGGGCGGGGTAGGGTGAGCGCTCACTTGTGCGGGTGCATCCAGAACATGTCGGAAAGGGGTAGGGCGGGGTGGGCTGGCGCTCACTTGTGCGGGTGCAGCCAGAACACGCCCGGCGAGTGGTAGGGCGTGAAGTCGTACTGGTAGTCTGCGCACGCGCCGGGCAGGATGTCGTGGAAGATGTTGTCGCCGCGCCAGCACGGGATGCCGGGGTCCAAGGGCGGGTCGCAGGCGGAGGCGTTGGTCCCGGGGTTGCCATAGAAGCCGTGCAGGTGGCTGGCCAGGATGTTGGGGTCCTTCTTGTCGTTGTTCTGCGCGCCGGCGCCAACATGTTCCGTCCAGGGTCGGTCACCCGGGGGTGTGTGCAAACATAGTGTTCCAAGCTTTTGGAGCCGGACGCAGCCTGACGTGCTTCCAGTGTACATTGTGATTTTAAGTGTAATAGCGGGAAGCCCGACAGTATGCAGACATACCTCATGGGAGACAGCGGGATAAGGATTCGGGTTGTCAGGTGGCACAAGGACGCTGTAGTCGATCGGCGGGTTGTCGTAGGTGTCCACGAAGCGGTCCAGGTTGTTGCAGATCCTCACGCGCAGCGTCTCACCTGATGCGTGCACGCACTACAGCCTCGCGCAACCAGCTTGTCAGGCAGGAGTGACGCGCTTAGCAGCAGATTTAGCGAGCTCTGACTGTGCGTGCACAAGCAGGCCAGCCCACCACGTGTGCACTGCCCATGCAGCATTGGGCATGTCTGCACCCGCAGCTCAGGCAACGGCCGGACGCGCGCCTTGCCGCACGCGCACCACGCCCGGCACAAAGGTGTTATTGTAGAGGCGCCCGACGTAGCGCACGTATGGCAGCGCCGCGTCCTTTACGGAAGTGCCAGGGCCTTTGATGCGGTTGGGGCTCAGGTGCAGCTCCACCGGGCTCCGCAGCGTCTTGGGGGCTACAAAGGGCAGGAAGGAGGGAATGTAGTACTCGCTATACCTCAGCCCCATGAAAGTGCCTGCGCGCTCGACAGCAGACGTTTACTCGGTAAGCTGCGAGGCTGGCAGAGCTGACAACGGCTGGAAGCGCGGGTGCGCACCGCCTGTGACGTTGTTTAGGTTGTCTATGACTCCGTCCAGGTCAGCTGCCGCGCCCCGGAGCAGTGCGCTTGCTAGCAACACACCGCTAAGCAGCGCAATGTGGCCTGCATGCAGGAGCCCAGTCAGTCAGTGTGCTGTTTTTTATGGCTAGCACTGAGCTCCACTGAGGGCGCGCCTGCGCCACGTTGCACTGCCTTGCTGCCAGGCATGGCAGCTGGCCTGGAGTCACAGTGTGCGCGCCCGCCCCGGCCCCTGACGCGCTCAAGCGTCCTGCAAAGAACAGGCCACATCATCATTTCAGCCACTCCATTGGTCGTACCTCCTACAGAGCTCGACTGCGAAAGTTCACAGCTACTACTTAGTCGCCTTGCAAACCTCGCCAGCAGCCCGGAGTTTCGTCACAGGCCTTGCTCTTGCTGCCGGCCAAGAAAGACCTCTCGTCGGCGCGTTGCTGCAAGCATATGAGCAAGCTCACCGCTTTTGCGCGCACTGACGTAACCGAGCTGGGCCCAAGCCCGCTGCCTTGCAAATCCTGTCCCTTAGTAAAAAGTGCAGGCGCGCACGCCCTCCACACGCCGCACCCGCAACAGCTTCTGGCGGCTTGTTCAAGTGCCTGCAGCTGTGCAAACACAAGGTGGTTTAGTGTGCCAGCTAGATCCAGTATGGGGTAGACAGGCCAGTGCGCAAAGCAAGCCTCTTCCACATGCACACCTGTTGCTCCTGCCCTGTGCCAGACACCACCTTTGCCTGTTCCCGTGCCTGCTGGCCTCCCCAGCGAACACAAACTGCCTGGTACCTGGCACCTGGAAATAATAATTTTGCAGAGTTAAGAGTTAACCTCAAGGGCTTGTGGCTTGTCGAAGGTCGAAAGCAAATGATGAGCGATAGAAAGTGCAAGCCTGAGAGCTTGGTGCAGGCAGCGCCAGGGCGGAGATGAGCGCACGGGGCTACGGGATCACCACAGCAGACATGGTGCGCATTGCAACAGCACCTCAAGCTGCGCGCCTCGTTTGATGCCAGGTAACTGATCTGGGCCGGGCTGGCTGCGCAGGAGGCATCACGCCTCGTATTTGTCTTCGTCAAGGATGCCAAGCCGCGCAGGTTGGCCTCACCAGACAGGCCCCAGGGCAACAAGTGGCACTTGCCGGTGGCAGTCAACATCAGGCGCAAGAGATGTCCGCTGGTCATCGGCGATGGAAGCAACGGGTGTGGGCGACGCGCAGGAAGGTGGCGGTGCCCGTCCCAGACACAGCAACGTGGGAGCAGTTCCTGCAGCAGGTGCGCGTCCTGCAGATCTGCGCACCGTGTTCGAGCATTGCCAAACTGAGAGCCGGGTAGGAGCTGAGGGCTCGTCTGACTGCTTGGCTCGCTGCAAAGGTGCAAGCGAAGCTGAAGCTGGTGGGGGTGGAGAGCATCCACCTCGCGTCGGTGCGCGAGGCTTTGCTGCGGCAGGCGTCAACCGGCTCCAGTCAGCCTCCAGGTGCTAAACGCGAGGCTGCTCCTGCAGAGTGGCGAGCAGGTGACGCGACTGGATGAGTTGCAGGACATCGATGAACTGCATGTCATAGAGGTGGGTTGCGCGTCCCTCACCTGCGCCTCTGCAAATTATTGCCAGTTGCTGTGGCCCAGCTGCAACTGTTCCCTAGCTCTGCAACTGTCTGGCTCGCCAGCCCACCTGGGCTGTGTGCAAGTGTCCCGCCCGTTACATAGTATTTTACTTTTACCACCATCCTGTACGGATATACTTGTCGCTGACACCAGCCAGAGGGCTGCGCCGCCTCGCATACACATGGCCCCTGCATGGGCTCATGACCTGACCTCGCGTGTGCAGGCCAAGCCGCCGCCGCCGGTGGTGGCCGCCTCTGTGGCGCAGGGCAACGGCAGCACGTCTGTCATGGACACGCGCCCAGGCTCCGGTGCGCATGGCAGCCTGGCCAGCACCCTAGCCATACCCTACCCTACCTCTCCTGTCACCCCCATGCTCGAGCTTTCATCAACAGAGCAAGGGCTGGCAGAGAGCCTTCCCGCCTCCTCGGTGGCAGTGCACCGCCCCTGAACAGGGATAGTGGCCTGCATCTGAGCGTGGGACATACAAACGGCGTCGCCTTGCCTGCCTCGCTTGCTGCGCTGCACACGCATGTGCATCCCAGCTCGCAGGTCATGCGCTGGCCGCCTGCACATGCTCATGCGCATGCCGCATGTGCGTGTCCCGCTCGAAGCCGTCCTTGCTTTCTCGTGCGCACACAGGCCTCAAGCTGAGCAGCGCGGTCCAGGTGTGGGCGCATCCGCATTCGCCACAAGCAACGGCCCGAGCGCAGGCAGCAGCGCCGCAGCAGCAGCGCCCGTACCCCTCCCGCCCGGCATGTACCGACCCACGGTGGGCACCTCTCCGCTGCTCACGCCGCGCTCGCCGTCAGCAGTCATTCCTGCAAGTAATGCTTGCCGTCAAGCCCCCTTGCGAGTGAACAGGCCTACAGAGTGCGAATTGGGCGGCCGGCGAAGGCAGCCTGATGACCTCCTGCCAGGACTGCAATGCGGCGTGCGAAGCAAGCGGTGGCGCTTGGAGCAAACACGGGGTTGCCCGGGAGCACAGGGTGGTCCGCATGGCTCGGGCGCCTGGCCTGAGTGCGCAGTGGTGCGGTGCATGCGCCGCATGCAGCTCGGCGGCTGCGAGCGGGCCTTGGTCGGCGTGGGGTGGTGAAGGCGGGGCTTGCGGCGTGGGGGCGCGCAAGCCTGCGGCGCCGCCCCGGCGACAGGGCCCGGCGGAGCGCGGCGTGGTGTCGGCCGACGCGGGCGAGATCGAGGCGCGCGCCGACGGCGAGGGCGACGACGGCGACCGCGGCGAGGCCAAGTACGCGCGGCGCCCGCGCAGCATGCGGCGCTCGCTGCAGCGCGCCTTCCCGGCGCTTTTCCCGGCGTCGCTGCCGCTGACGGCCAGGCGCGCTCCCGCGCGCGGCGCGCGCGGCCCAGCCCGGAGCGGGCGCTGCTTGCGGACAGCAGGCGCTGCAGCCCGCCTTCGCGTTGCTGCGCCCGGCATGCGTGCCCCGCAGCGCTGGCCTGGTGTACGGGCGTGCACCTGGGCCTCGGCACAGCCTCCGGCAGCGACCTGCTTGACCCAAGCCTGGCTCCAAGCAGACCCGGGCCCGGGCGGGCTCCGCTGGGTGCGCATTGCCAGATGCCCGATTTCGCCTGGGGCACCACGTCTTCATGGGAGCCTGCGCAGCGACGCACGCCAGAGCCCCTGACGCGCCGCAGGGACGTGCGGGACGGCGGCGAGGCCGGCAAGCGCGGCGGCGGCGAGGGCCGGCCGGCGCGCCGGCGGCGGCGCGGCCGCTCGCTGCTGGACGCGCGCAATGTGCTCGCGGCCGTGGTCACGCTCGCCTTTCTGGGCTTCCTGGTGCTGCTGTACGCGCGCGTGGCGCCCCGCCTGCCATAGCCCTACCCTCACCCTAGGCCTCGCCCGGCAGCCGCGCCGCGCCTGCTGCCGCGCCTGCCGCTGCGCCGCCGTCGCGCGCGGTGCCGGAGCTGGCTCGGCGCTTGGCGGGCAGCCGCGCGCGGCTGCAAGCGAAGGGTGCGGCGGCGCTCCGGGGCACTGCGGCGCCTGCTGCGGCATCACCGGCCAGTGGCCTGCGGTGCGCGTCAGGCTGCTGCGTGCGTGCACGGCGCTGCGCCTGCCGTCTCACCGCAGCGGCGTTAGGTGTATTGCCGCGGCGCCGCCTGCCGCTGGCCTTGCTTTGTGCAGCGGGGCGAGCCCGGGCTGGCGCGTTGCCGGGTGCGAGCATTTCGGCTGTGTGTGGTGCACTGATGCACTGTTACCAGAGCGCAGGGGCTGCCATGCAGTGGATTGCAGCGAAGCATGCATTCTAGGGTCCTGTGCTGGCACATGACTGATTTGTGTTGGGCGTCGCGCGCTGTGGATGAGGCTGCTGCTGGGCGGTGGTGTTTGTCCACAGTACGTGCCCCCGCATGGGTTGAAGTGGTTTCCTGACCAACTCCCGGGCTATGCTTTCAGAGACAGTCATGCCCCTGCTCTGGGCTTGCACGCTGTCTGCAGATAGTGTGAGGCAAAGCTAGTGGTGTCATACGTGGCCAGGTAGTCAGGGGCCAGCTCATGAGCGCGCAGCAGACACTGTCCACCGCTGCACAAAGGCATTCTAGTGCTGACTGCCGTAACACAAGTGTCTTGCTCAGAGCAACTCTCTACGCTGCTCCCCATGGAAAGTAAGACACAAAGTGGTGCATTCACATGACAACAGCGGCATAGTGCCATTTGCGAGTGCTTGCGCGGCCCGATGAGCGACACAGTCCTGCCGGATATTGACGGCGCTCCAGGGTGGTCCTTTACATGTGGAGCTGGCTCATTTGCCATTGGGCGCGCCTTCAATGGCACGCATGGCAAGCGCATGTCCTTCTAACCGCATGCGTGCACTGCCCAAGACCTGACAAGCTGGTAACAAGGAGTGTGGCAATACAGGGACACACCAGGACCGGGGCTAAAGACACACGCCCCCTCGCCTGCACATGCGCCTCCTAGTACGCAGCGTACGCAGGCCGCGCCTGCTGCATGACCCAAGAAAAGCTGCGCCTGCCTCCCTGCTGTGCTTTTATTCTCTGGAAAGAAGCAGGCCTTCCCGCCGCATCTCTGCACCTACACCTGCAGCCCTGCGACCCTGCACACGTGCGCCGCAGATGCGATGCTGGTCGGGGCGGCACCCTCTCCGACACGCGGCTCTACGAAACCCTGCAACCCTGCGCTACATCCAGTCGCGCGCGCAATGCTGCGAACAAAATCGCGTCCCTTGGCGGCTGCCTGCCGCGCTCTATAAAACCCTCGTGCTAGCTGCCACCTCTCCAAGTTCGGACGTTGACACCAGAACGCAGCCAGGCCGAGCTGGCAAAATGACGTTGACAGACGCCCGTGCGGTGCGTGCGCGGCTGCACAACCGGGCGCGCGCCTCCCAGGCGCGCGCGTAAAGAAGGCCAACGCTCTCTCACCCTAGCACCAGAGGTGCTCGTGCGGCTGCACGTGCGTGTGCGCGCCGCATCGCCCCGCGTTGGCGGGGGCACCTCATCAGGGGCAGGGCAGACCAGCCCCTTCTCCTCCCCGCCTGGGGTGCCGTGGCCGCCGCAGGGCGCACAAACCCTCGAGGCGCACACACCCTAGGGCCCACCCTCTCATATACACATCACCACACACTGTCGTACAGGAGCACCAGCGGCTGCATGCGCGCGAGGCGGCACTGCGTGAGCACCGCCGCCCAGTCGCCGGCCGGCCGCGCGCCCGACTCATCGTGCAGCCGCCACTGCTCGCCGCCCGCGTCGCGCGCAAACGCGCCGAAGCGCCCGCCGCCGCCGCACACCATCGCGCGCAGCGCCAGCGCGCGGTCGCCCATGACTGGCGCGCGCGCGCGCTCAGCTTCAATACGTAGTATTTCTGTCATGCAGAACATGGTGCACCTGGTCTCTATTCCTGCCAGTGTGAATCCCATGATATTCAGACTCGCCAAAGGCGGGCCGATCAGAAAGCAACTGATTTACCAACCGTTCGGCCCAGCTGCGCTCAGCACTCAATCGACCAGCCCGCGCAGGGCCCTGCAGCCAGCGCGCGCGGGTGGATCACGTGCTTGCAGTCAGAGGGGCGGCGCATTCAAGCGCGCAGGGCCGCGCCCGGGCCCCGACCCGCGCGCACCCGGGTAGATCTGGCCGAGCTGCAGCGAGCTCTGCAGCGCGCCGCTCAGCGCGGCGATGTCCGCACTCGACGCCGCCGGCGCCTCCCAGACCAGCCCCACAGCGAGCATCGCCGGCGAGCCGGCCACGTGCGAAAGCGCGGGCCCCTTGGCGCCGCAGCCGCCCTGCAGGGGAATTGCCGAGTGAGCACCCGGCACGGCCGGCGCTCCCGAACAGAGCAGCATTGCGCCCGCGCGCTCGAGCCCGAGCTGAGCTGCATGCAATAGCTGAGCTGACTGCTGCGATGGCCCAGTCACAGTTGGCGGGCCTGCCACCCGCCCGCGCGGTCCTGCCAGGCGCACGCTGACAAAGCGCGGAGCGCGCGCGTCCCAGCACGCCGCGCTGCAAGCGCGCGCCTGGACGGGGCCGAGCTGCGATGGATGTCCGCCGACAGGGCAGCCGGCACGGCCGCAGCACCGCCCCGCCGGCTCCGCAGCTCAAGCGGCCGCCCTCGGGCGAGTGGGCTGGCTAGGGTAGGGTACATCATGTTCAGGGTTTGAGGCGCACCTGGCGCGGGTCGCAGGTGCGCAGCGGCTGCGCGTCCGCCGCGCGCAGCAGCGCCTCCAGCGGCGGGCGCTGCCGCGGCGGCAGGCCGCCCGCGGCGCGCAGCGCGGCCGCGCTGACGCGCTGCGCGAACTTGGTGTAATGCGCAGGCGCGGCCTTGCGCCCGCAGCGCGCGCACCGCAGCGCCTGCGCGCCGCGCGGCCCGTCACGGCCGTCGCCAGGCCGCAGCACGTAACACGGCGCCCAGGCTGCAGCTCTCCTTATGATCCTCATGATGCGGTGCCAAGCTGCATGACGCGCGGGACCAGCAGAGAGCCTGGCAGGCGAGATACAGGCCGCTGGCTCTGCTGGCGTTTATCGCGCTGCTGCAGTTTGCACGACAATGGCAAACCCCACTTCCCGCACCGCAGGTTACAGGAAATTGCACACAGCATGCATGCACATCAGCCAGATTGACATGCCGTCGCACGTACGCCGCCGTACAGCAGACACAAAGCCACGGTACCCAGATTTCGACCGCGCGGCCACGTCTGCCTCAGCGCGTCCTGGGTTGCCCGGCGCACCTCCTCCACACGCAGGCTGAACAGCTGCTGGATGAGCGCGCTGCCGCGGCCGGGGTTGAGCGCCGCGGCGGCGCCGCCCGGTGGCGCGAGCGCGCGGTCCAGGCAGCCCAGCAGCGCCTCGGCGACCTCCGCTGCGTCGCCGCCCGCGCGCAGCAGCCCCGCGGCCTCCGCGGCCGCCGCCAGCTCCGCGCGCGCGGCCAGCGGCGCCGCCGCCAGGCTCCCGCGCAGGCCGCTCTGCGCGCCGGAGCATGAGGTCAGGGTCAGGGGCCAGGCAGCATCCGCGCGCGCAGCGGGCAGCGGCAGCGCCAGGCTCCCGTGCAGGCCGCTTTGCGTCGGAGCAGAGGGGTGGAACGTATGCCTGACACAGCCTTGCCATCAGCACCATGTGATCTCAGCGACACCGCGGGCGGGTGCCGCCCAGGGCCCCGCGCGCCTTAGCCGCCTCGGGCAGGCCGCTGTGGCCGTCCGTGCCGCCTGCGCCGCTCATGGCGGCGAAGAGGCTGCGCAGCGCGGCGAGCACGCTGCGGCCGGCCGCGTCCGCATATGGCGCCTCCTGCGCAGCGCGGCGGCCCAGGTCATGCGGGGGCGGGTGCACGCTGTTGCAAGGCGCAGCGGCAGGCCGCTGCGGACGGCCCGAGCGGTGGCAGGCGGGGACGCGGCGCACGCCTGCCCAGCCTCCTGCCGGGCGGTGTGGGCGGACAGAGATGTAGGCTGGACGGCGCCGGCACCCTGACGGGGCTGAGGGCGCAGCGCAGGCAGCGCGTGCGAGCGGACTGCGCGCCGCGCTGGCGCGGCAGCTGGCCAGCCGCGCAACAGACTGCCGCGCGCACGCTCAAGCGACCCGCATCACCATGGACGGGGCACCGACGCGCGGGCGCGCCGTGATGGCGAGCAGCCCGTCGCGCAGGCGCGGCAGGTGCCACAGCGCGGCCGCCAGCACGGGCAGCAGCGCGGCCGCGCCGCCGTCCGCGCGCGCGGCCGCCAGGCGGCCGCCCTGCGCCGGCTGCGGCGGCGGCCGGCCGCCCGCGCGCGCCAGCGCCTGCGCCTGCGCCTGCTGCATCCCTGCGCGCCGCGCCGGCCGCCCTGGCTCGGGACGGGGGAGGGTCCCCGTTGCACCTGGCAGCGGCTTGCACAAACCTGCCAATGGAACTCAGTCAGCGCGCACGAGGTCCTCCAAGTGCGACGAACCCTGTGCACTCTGCTGCGCGCCGAGACTGCTGTAGGTGCAGATGTGCCATCGAGCGGCAGCCTGCGCGACCGGCACGCGGGGCCGCGGCCAGGACGCTTGGCGGCGCAGCGGTGGGGCCCCTGCTGGGCGCCTGCCCAGAGAGGCACGGAGGGCGGGGGCCGCCTGCAGCACGCCACGCCCCGCACAGCCGGCGGGCGGGCCAGCGCCGCGCCTGCGGACGCGCTGCGCTGCATCGCGCCGTCCAGGCCGCCCATGCCCAGCGACGCCATCGCCGCCTCCAGCGAGCGCCCGACGAAGCCGCCCGCGTCCGCGCCGGCTGACCCCGCGTGCCCGAGCCGCTCGCGCGCCATGCCCGGCCAAAGCCCCAGCGGCATGCCGCCGCCCTGCGCCAGGCCAGCCGGCATGCCGCCGCCGCCGTGCAGGCCCGCCGGCGGCGCGCCGGCGCCGCGCAGCGCGGCGCCCAGCGGCGCGCCCCGCGGCAGCCCCAGGCCCGCGCCCCACTGGCCGCTGGCGGGCGTGCCGCCCTGCGCGGCCAGCGCCTGCGACAGCGCCGCCAGGTCGGGCGCCGCCGCGGCCGCGCCGCCACCCAGCGCCGCAAATGCGCCGCCGCCGTAGCCGCCGCTGCCGAACGCCGCGCCGGCGCCAGGCGCGCCCGGCTTGCCGGCGCCGTGCTTCGCGCTAGGCGCGCCGCCGCCGCCGCCGCCGCCGCTGCCGCCAGCGAGCAGCATCGACACCAGCGACGTCACGTCTGGGCCGCCGGCGTCGCCGTCAAAGCTGGCACGCGCGTGGCCCAGCGCGTCGCCGGCCTCGCCGCGCGCGCCCAGGCCGCCGCCGCCCAGACCGCCGCCGCTGGGCGGCGGGCGCTGCGGCTGCGGGACGACCGGGTCGCGCTGGTAGTCGCGCGCGAGCGCGCGGTGCAGCGGGTGCTCGCCGAAGGGGTTGAAAGGGCTAGGGTTGGGGTTGGCGCCGGGCGGCGCGCCCGCCTCCGCGCCGGCCGCCCCGCCGGCGGCAGCGGCGGCGGCGGCGGCGCCGCCGCCGCCCCAGCCGCCCATCTGGGTCCACA
>JAABUJ010000758.1_pt1 | contig 58029 bp, 60 predicted proteins | sample 5559131 | NCBI WGS metagenome assembly JAABUJ01 (sample SAMN10711875, study PRJNA513366) | rock metagenome | isolation source: Antarctica rocks | place: Antarctica: Victoria Land, Mt New Zealand nord | collected 2016-01-07 | reverse complement strand
TAGGCGAAGAGCCCACGCAGCGAACTGGCGGCCAGGATGACCAGCGCGGCGATGACGAGGTCGCGCGTCCGGCCGTGCGGCACGGCGATGTTGTCTAGGATCTGTCGTAGCGCGAGCGGTACGACAAAGGAAAAGGCCGTCGAGAGCAGCAGGCAGACCACGCAGAGGAGCGATAGATGCAGGTGCGGGCGCAGCAGACCCGTGATGCGCGCGTAGGCGCGCAGGTTGTGCCGCCACGACGTGACGCGTTCCATCGTCAAAAGCCTGCCCTCCTTTGTGTTGTCGCGGCCACACGCGAAAGCACACGGCCTGGGCGTAAGGGAACGCATGGTGTGGGGGATCTGTAAGCGGACGCTAACGTCGCCTATAGTAAGCATACCTGATTGGGACGACGCCTGTTACAGGCGGGCCCCCCCGAATGGGCCTCCTCTGATCGACCGGTCCCCTTTTCCCCATTCGAGGGATGCGGCTCCGCGTGGTCGGGGCATATAGTAGCCTCTGGTGCGTGGCGCGTTCGGCCCACGCTGTTGATCGCATAATCCGTTGTCGCACAAAGGTGGTCGCCATGTCTCTGGTTTGCACATCCTCCGCTCACGCGCCCCGTTCACGTTGGGGCCAGTCGCTCCTCGCGCGCCTATGTCTTGGCCTAGGGCTCGGCGCGGCCGCCCTCGCGGCGCTCCCCGTCGGACACGCCGCGGCCGCCGTCGGCTGCCGCTCCGATCCGGTGATCGTGGTTAACGGCCTCGTGGCCGACGTCGTCTCCACGCTGTACACCGACCCCAGCGCGGTGCGCGAGCTCGACTACACGGTGACCGTCCCGGCCGGTTCTCTGATCGGCCGCACCACTCTCACCCTCGGCCTCGGCTTTCCCGAGAAAGTCACCTACGTCTACAGCGCCGCGCAACCGTGGGGATCGCTGCGCGTCGACGCCACCGTACAAACGCAGGCAGGCACGGCGCCGTTCGCGACCGACGTGCAGGTCACCACGCTGCTGGGCGGCGCCCGGCACGCCAGCGGCCTCAGCACCGCGACGGTCTCCGTCGCGGTGGCCCGTCAGCTGATGCTCTAACATATTCCGCATTGACCTAGCCCGAATAGGCCCTTGTCTCTGCAAAGCGGGCGCCCTATACGTGGTTCATGGATCACTTTGCCCACCGTATTGATCACACGCCTGGACGGTCCGCTAGCGCACTGGCGGACTGTCCGGGCGCGGCGCGTCTCCCCGCGGAGGTTTGACCGTGCGCCGCTCCCTCCCCCGGCGCATGAGCGGCGCGTGGCCCCAACCCGCCGTTGGCGTCCTCACCGTCCTACTCGCCTTGTTGAGCCTGGGGGGCGCATGGGCGCACACCCTCCATGACGGGATGGCGCCAGCGGTTGGGGCCCTGCCGCTCACGCTGGTGGGCCTGGGGGGGATCGTGGTCGCCTACTGCTACCCTATTCATGTGCGCCACCAGACCAAGGTGCTCCTCGTCACCCTCGTGTACTATCTGCTGGCCGTGCTCGTTCCACCCCCCCTGGCCGCCCTCGCGGCCGGCCTCGGCGCGCTCGCGGGTGAGGCGGCCCGCGTGCGCGTGAGCGGCTCCTACCCAAGCGATATCGCCAGCGAAGTCGGGCGGCGCGTCCTCATGGTCCTGCCGGCCGCCCTCGTCGCTCACTTGGGTTCAGGGTCGTCGCCGTCCTCGGCCGCCCTCGTGGGCGCGGCCCTCGTCTTGGCCCTGCTTGATGTCGTTTCGCTGCCGTTGGTGACAGCCCCGATGGCGGGGGAGCCGCCGCGCCGGGCGCTGGCCGCCGCGGCGCGGGAGACGGCCCTTCCCGACGGCGTGCAGTATCTGGTCGGCATCGTGGGCGCCGCCGCGGCGACGCACTATCTCTGGACGCTCGGCCTGCTCATCGCGCCCTGCGCGCTCGTCTACGCGGCCTGTAAGGCTTTGCACGAGATGCACGACGGGACGCGCCACCTCCTGGAGAACATGGCCGACGCCGTGGACCTGCGCGACCCCTGCACGGGGGGCCATTCTCGGCGCGTGACGGCGTACAGCGCCGCGATCCTGCGCGAGTTGGGGCTGCATGGCCCCGAGGTCGACCTGATCGTGACGGCGGCGCGCGTGCATGATATCGGGAAGATCGGGACGCCCGACGCCATCCTGCACAAGCCGGGCAAGCTCGACCCCGAGGAGCGCGCGGTCATGGAGGAGCATCCCGTCGCGGGGGCCGAGTTGCTCACGCGGTATTGGGACTTTGCGCGAGGCATCGCCCTCGTCCGTCACCATCACGAGAGCTGGGATGGAACCGGCTATCCGAATCGACTCAAGGGTGCGGAGATCCCGTTCGGGGCGCGCGTGATCGCGGTGGCCGACAGCTACGACGCCATGACCAGCGACCGGCCCTACCGGGCGGGGATGCCCAGCCCCAAAGCGGCCGGCATCTTGCGCGCGGGGCGCGGCCAGCAGTGGGATGCCGCCATCGTCGATGCGTTCCTGCGCGCTATCGCCGCCGAGTTGGAGGGCGTCAAATGGGCTATGGCGCGGCCCGCTCCGCTGTCGTACGCTCATGCCGAGCCTGATGGGCCGGTTGTTGTCCCCGACTGACCTGTCCATCAGCGAGAAAAACTACCCGTTCGGACTGGCCGGGATGGGTGGGATGGGTACTAGGCGGAGGGCCGTCCTCGCGTATCATCGTCTTACGGTCACGACGACTGATGAGACAAGAGATACGAGAAAGGACAATATGATGAGGAAAATCACCACGAGAAGGGCGCGCGGTGTGCCGTGGCGCTGGGCGGGCGGCCTGCTGGCGCTGGGACCCCTGCTCGTCCCCGGGCACGGGCAACCGCTGACGCACGCGATGGTCGCGCCGGTCGAGCCGGCCCTGGCGCGCCTGGCCACCGCCCATCCGGGCAGCCGGGTGCGCGTGGTTGTGCAGGCGCAGGGGCCGGACACCGCGCTGCGAGCGCAGGTCGCCCGCCTCGGCGGCCGGGTCACCACGGATCTCTCCCTGATCCATGCCGTCGCCGCCACCCTGCCGGCGCGCGCCGTCGCCACGCTCGCCCGGACCCCCGGCGTCCGCTACGTCTCGCTCGACGCGCCCACGGTCAAGTCCGGCTACACCTGTTGTAGCGCGACGGCGCTCCAGAGCGTCTATCCTCAGGCGATCGGCGCGAGCGCACTCTGGACGGGGTCGAAGGCCATCATGGGGCAGGGCATCGGGGTCGCCGTCGTCGATAGCGGCATCAAGACCACCGGCGACGAGGGCAGCCGTGTGGTCGCACGGGTGAGCGCCACGCTGGCCCCGACGAGCAGCGACAACGGCTATGGCGACGGCTACGGGCACGGCTCACATGTGGCCGGTATCATCGCGGGGGATGGTACCCTCTCGACCGGGGCCTACGTCGGCGTGGCTCCCCGCGCCAATCTGGTCGGCGTGCGCGTCTCCAGCGACCAGGGGCAGGCGTCCATCTCGGACGTGGTCAACGGCTTGCAGTGGGTCTACAATAACCGCGCCGCCTACAATATCCGCGTGGTCAACCTCTCGCTCAACAGCACGGTGGCCGACTCCTATCAGGTCGACCCCCTCGACGCGGCTGTAGAGACCCTCTGGAAGGCCGGGATCGTCGTGGTGGCCTCGGCGGGCAACAACGGCAGCGCCAACGCCGGCGTCGTCTATGCCCCCGCCAACGACCCCTTCGTGATCACGGTCGGCGCGGTGGACGACCACGGCACGGCGAGCACGGCCGACGACACCCTGGCCTCCTTCTCCGCCTTCGGCACGCTGCCCATCTCGACGACAGCCGGGGCGACCACCGCGCTCGCCAAGCCCGATCTGGTGGCGCCCGGCGTCAACATCGTGAGCACGCTGGGCGACCAGGGGAGCACCCTGGCCCAGACGCACGCGGACCACTTGGTGGGCAGCGCGTACTTCCGCATGTCGGGCACCTCCATGGCGGCGCCGATGGTCGCGGGGGCAGCAGCGCTGCTGTTGCAGTCTAAACCGAACCTGACCCCGGATCAGGTCAAGTATCGCCTCGTGTCGACGGCCCAGCCGCTCAATCGCGTGGGCACGGGCGCGGGCGAGGTCAATGCGTACGCCGCCGTCGCCAGCACGAGCGCTGCCAGCGCCAACGGGGGACTCGCTGCCGCGGCCTCGCTCCAGCCGGGCAACCCCGCGACCAACTGGTCCTCCGCGTCTTGGGGCTCGGGCAGTTGGGGCAGCGCGTCCTGGGGCTCGGGCAGTTGGGGCTCGGGCAGTTGGGGCAGCGCGTCCTGGGGCTCGGCGAGTTGGGGCTCCGCGTCCTGGGGCAGCGACTACTGGGGGCCGTAGCGGCGCCCTGACGGTGGATAACGGATACGAGGCATAGCCGCGCCACGGGCCGAGCGAGACACCGGCCCGTGGCGCGGCGTGTGAGGAGGGATCGGAGATGTCGCGACGCGCCTGGGCCTACATCGGCGCCGTCCTCCTGCTGGGGGCGGCGCTCGCCGGCGCCGCCCTGGCCGGCCTGCCGGGGGCGCTTGTCCAGTGGCCGACCTTCACCGTCCTGGTCGCGCTGGCGACCCTGGCCCAACTCTGCAAGGCCGAGGCGCCCAACCATGTGCTCTTCTACGCCACTCCAGTCTTCTTCTTCGCCGGGCTGCTGCTGCTGCCGCCGCCCCTGGTCGTCCCGCTCGTCGTCGTCCCCCACCTGGTCGAGTGGGCGCGCGAGCGCTGGCGGCGCAGCCCCCACCTGCGCGCCTGGTACCTCCAGCCCTTCAACGTCGCCTTGTATCTCCTCGCCGCGGACGCGGCCCACCTGGTCTACACGACGCTGGAGAGAGCCCAGCTGCCGGTGCTCGCCCAACCGCTGCCCCCCGTCGTCGTCGTGACGGCGGCCGCGCTCGCCTACGTCGCCGTCAACCACGCCATCCTGGGCCAGGTCCTCGTGCTGGCGCGGGGCGCGTCCTGGCGCGAGACGGGCGTGCTGGACCCCCAGACCAACCGCACGGCCCTGATCCTCCTGTTCGTGGGCTACGTCGTCGCGGTGCTCTGGCAGCTCAACCACTGGCTCATCCTGCCCGCGCTCGCCCCCCTTGTCCTGATCTACGACGCCCTCACCATCCCACAGCTCAAGCACGAGGCCCACGTCGATGGCAAGACCGGCGTGAACAACGCGCGCCGCTTCCAGGCCCTCTACGAGGCGGAGTGCGAGCGGGCGCGGCGCTTCAATCGCCCCCTGGCCGTCATCATGGCCGACCTCGACCACTTCAAGCGGGTCAACGACACCCACGGCCACCTGGCCGGCGACGCGGTGCTCGCGGCGGCCGCGCGGATCATCCGCGACACCGTGCGCGAGCTCGACGTGGTGGGGCGCTTCGGGGGCGAGGAGTTTGCCGTGGTGCTGCCCGAGGCGGGGCTGCTAGAGGCGCAGATGCTCGCCGAGCGCATCCGCCAAGCGGTGGAGGCGGCGGAGGTTGCGGTCGCCGCCAGCCCCACGCCGCTGCGGGTCACCCTGAGCCTGGGCGTGGCCTGCTACCCCGCCGACGCCACCACCCCGACCGACCTGACCCACGCCGCCGACGTGGCGATGTACCAGGCCAAAGCCAGGGGGCGTAACCGCGTGGTGTGCGCCGCCGACGTGCCCCGGTCCCTCTTGCAAGGGGCCGCCGGCGCGCCCGCGCTTCCGGCGCCTCCCCTGGCCGCGCAGGCCGCCCCAGCCGTGGAGCCCATGGCGTCGGCGGAGCCAGTGGACGCGGTGCCGCGGGTGCCGGTAGACCAGCCGGCGCCGCCGATCCTGAACGACCCACTGACCGGATTGGGCGCCCACCGCGCCTTCCACGAGGCGCTGCGGCGCGCAGTCACGCAGGCCGCCACGCGGGGCGAGGCGGTGACGCTCGCCCGCCTCGATCTCGATCGCTTCAAAGCCCTCAACGAGCAGCATGGCCACGGCCATGGGGACGCCGTGCTGGGCGCGCTCGCGGCGCTGCTGGGCCGGGGCCGCAGCGAGGACCGCGCCTTCCGGCTCGGCGGCGACGAGTTCGCACTGCTCCTGCCAGGCGCCGGGCTGCCGGAGGCGGCTGCCGCACTGGAGCGCCTGCGCGTCACCGCGGCCCGTGACCTCGCGGGGGCCACGGTGAGCGTGGGCGTGGCCGATCTGGCCGCCGTGGCTGACGCCGCGAGCGCGGGGGAGGGGCTGCTCGACGGCGCCGAGGCCGCGCTCGCGGTGGCCAAGCGGCGCGGGGGCAATGCCGTGGTCACGGTCGACGAGGTGCAGGACGGTGCGGCGCTCACCGCCTCGGCGCGGGCCCGCGCCCTGCGGCGCCTGCTCACGGACGGGCAGATCGCGGTGGCCTTCCAGCCGATCTGGGACCTGGAGCGGGGCCACATCCTCGCCTTCGAGGCGCTCGCGCGTCCGGCCGCGAGCTACGGCTTCGCCGGCCCCCAGGAGGCCTTCGACGCCGCGGAGCGGGCGGGTCAGGCCCACGACCTCGACGCGCTCTGCCGCCGGGCCATCCTGGCGCGCGCCGCCGCGCTGCCGCCCGACGCGTTGCTCTTCCTGAACGTGTCGCCCCAGACGCTCGATCACGACCTGCTCGCGGGGACAACGCTGGTGGAGGCGGTGGAGGCGGCAGGGCTGACCCCGGGGCGTGTCGTGCTGGAGATCACCGAGCGCTCCGTGGCGCGGCCGGGGGTCGTCGTGCGCGAGGCCGCGCGCCTGCGCGCGCTGGGCTTCCGGCTGACGCTCGATGACGCGGGGGCGGGCAACGCCGGCCTGGAGATGCTCAGCCAGGTCGCGGTCGATTTCGTCAAAATCGACCGTGGCGTGGTGGCTCAGTCCTGCACCGCGACCGCTGCGCGCGCCGTGCTGGCCGGCATCCTGGCCATCGCGCGCGAGACGGGCGCCTACGTGATCGCGGAAGGGATCGAGACGGCGGAGATGCTCGCCTTCGTGCAGCAGGCGGGCGCGGGGGCGACGGAGTGCGGCGGCATCCAGGGCGTGCAGGGCTACCTGCTGGGGCGCCCGAGCGAGACGCTTCCGGACGGGGCGGACGCCGAGCGGCCGCGCGCGCTGATCGACGCGGCCTGAGCGCGAAGATAGCGCCCCCCGGCAGGTCCGATTCTGGCAAGCCTGTGTAGCGACCGAAACTTTTAGGCTATAGAGGCGCGCGCCCGCATCCCCTATGCTAGAGGTGAGACGGGCGCCAGCCGGCCGCCGGAGAAACCAACGAGAGGGAGGAGACATGCCAGGGCCAGCGGATGACACGGCATGGGTGACACCGGAGAGGATGGAGCGCACACGTACGGACGCCGAACTGGGCCGCCTGGCCTCCTTCCCTGAGTTGAACCCACATCCCGTGCTCGAGCTCGATGGCGCCGGGCAGCTCACCTATCTCAACCCCGCGGCGGTCCGCCTGTTCCCGGACCTGCCCGCACGCGGGCGCGCCCATCCCCTCCTGGCGGGCTTGGACCTGGCGGCAGGCGCGCGGGGGGACGCGGACATCCCCGCATGGGGCTGCGATGTCGCGGTCGGCGCCGCCGTCTATCACCTGGAGCTCTCCGCTGTCCCCAACAGCCGGCGCGTGCGTCTCTACGCCCTCGACGTCACCGCGCGGGCGCGGGCCGAGGAGGCGCTCCGGCGCCAGGCCCTGCACGATGCGCTGACCGGCCTGCCCAACCGCACCTTGCTGTACGACCGCCTGGAGCAGGCGCTGCATGTGGTCGTGCGCGACGCGGGCGGGCTAGCCCTGCTCCTGTTCGATCTCGACCGCTTCAAGGAAGTCAACGACACGCTGGGCCACCAGGCCGGCGACCTGCTGCTGCAGGAGATCGCGGCGCGCGTGCGCGGCGCCGTGCGCGCCTCCGATACGGTGGCGCGCCTGGGCGGCGATGAGTTTGCCGTGCTGCTGCCGGGGGCCGACGCAGCCGGCGCCATCGCGGCCACGCACACGCTGCTGGCCGCGCTCGCGACCCCCATCGCCCTAGATGGGCAGGCCCTGGCCTGCACCGCCAGCATCGGCATCGCCCTCGCGCCCACGCACGGCACGGACGGGGCCACCGTGCTGCGGCGCGCCGACGTGGCCATGTATGTGGCCAAACGCGCCGGCAGCGGCTACGCCGTCTACGCCGCCGCACACGATCAACACAGCCCCGCGCGGCTCACCCTGGAAACGGAGCTGCGCGCGGCGCTGGCCGCGGGCGCGCTTGTCCTGCACTATCAACCCACGGTGGATGTGCGCAGCGGGCGCGCCGACCGCGTGGAAGCGCTGGTGCGCTGGCCGCACCCCCAGCAGGGCCTGATTCCGCCCGACCAGTTCATCCCCCTGGCCGAGCAGACCGGCCTGATTGTGCCGCTGACGCAGTGGGTGCTGGAAACGGCGTTAGCGCAATGCCACGCCTGGGAGCAGGCGGGGTGGGCGCTGGGCGTGGCCGTGAACCTGTCCATGCGCTCACTGCACGATCCGGGGCTGCCCGAGACGATTGCCTGGCTCTTGCGCCGCTATGCCGTCCCTCCGGGGCGCCTCACGCTGGAGATCACGGAGAGTGCGCTGATGGTCGATCCCGCGCAGGCCCAGGCGGTGCTGCTCCGCCTCACCGCGTTGGGCGTGCAGCTCGCCATCGACGACGTTGGCACCGGCTATTCTAGCCTGGGTTACCTCAAACAGTTGCCGGTCGATGCGGTCAAGATCGACAAGTCCTTCGTGCAGAATATGGGTCACACGACGACGAAGGACAGCGCCATCGTGCGCTCCATCATCGATCTAGGCCACAACCTGGGCCTGGCGGTCGTGGCCGAGGGCGTGGAGGACCAAGCGACGTGGCAGCGCTTGCGGGCGGCGGGCTGCGACGTGGCGCAAGGGTTCTACATGAGCCGGCCGATGCCAGCGGCGGAGTTGGAACACTGGCTGGCGACTACGTCCTGGGGGCGCGGCGCGGCGTCGGGCTAAGGGACGCGTGCTGGTGCTTGTGGCTGTGATGCCCGTCGCCGTGATGGACGTATTCCAGGTCATCTAGATTGGCTGATGATTGGGGCATGAGTCGTTTCCTTCCACGCGCTTGGCATGACGCGCTCGCCGTGGTCATGTGGACCACGGCGAACGCGTCATGCTGTCCATGCCTTGCTCCTCGCCCGCGCTGGGGCAGCGCGGACGTGGCCGGCATGGACAGACAGGAGGCTATTGCTGGTTCCCGTTCTCTGTGTCGCTCCTCATATCCGCGTTCGCGTCGCTCCGGCCGCCTCCGCCCAGGAAGCCCTTCGCCTTGCCGATCAAGCCTTCGGCCTGCTGGGCGCGTGGATCGGACGAGCCGCGGAGCATACCTTCCGCTTGACCAAGGAGGCCGCCGGCTAGCCCTCCCGCGTCACCCTGTCCGCCTTGGCCCTGACCGACGCCGCCCTGATCCTGGCCGAAGCCGCCCTGTCTACCCTGGTCCTGGCCGAAGCCACCCTGTCCGCCTTGGTCTTGACCGACGCCGCCCTGGTTGGACATCCCTTGATCCTGGCCGAAGCCGCCCTGATCGGACCCCCTTTGATCCTGGCCGTAGCCGCTGTCTTGTGGGGCCATGCGCCGGTCCTGATCATAGCCCTGGTTGCCCCGGCCCTGCTCCTGGCCGTAGCCGCCGTCTTGGGCCTTCTGCTCGTTGCCATAGTCGGAGGACTGGGGTGCGCTGTCTCGCTCATAATCCGACATGCTAGACCTCCTTGCACGGCGCCCCTCCCACGGAGAGGATCGTCCGTGTCCGAACTCCTGTGGCAGCGGACAAGCCGCCGCTGCCATGACCGCCATGTGTCCCACCTTGTGTACGGTCTCCTCATCGTAGGCCGATTCATGGCCGCTGTCAAGATCGCCCAATGTGTCGGGTGCGCCCCGCGATTGTGATGGTGAGCGCCGTGGGCCTGGCCCTAAAGGACCATGGCAGGGACCGGACCTTAAAAGGTCTGCGCGACGGCGACGATGGCGGTATGGCCGCACACCGGCCGGCCATGATGACCCTTCAGGGTCCGTGCCCTGCCATGGTCCTTTAGGGCCAATACGGTTTAGTTAAGCCAGAATGGGTGACTCGACAGGGCCTGCATTGGCGGCGATTTACGCTCAACGGCGCTGATCCGCTGGGCGCTCCGCTACCTACGGAGCCCTTAACTAAACCGTATTGCCTTTAGGGCCAGGCTGCGTCTCACCATCGCGGGGCGCACCCCAATGTGTCCCACCAGCTTCAGCCGTGCGGACTGTCAAGCCTCCGCGCTTCCCATGGCGCGCTGGCGTCGGCGCGCCTGGAGCGGTTTCCAGGCGAGGCGATAGGCCAGCTGCGAGCCGGTGTAGGCCAGCGACGAATAACACAACCTGCTGGGACCGGCGCCGGCGGTCCCAGTCGATGCTAACGCCAAAATTTGTTAGGCGCGCACCTGTGGCCTGCTGACACTTCAGTGTCCGTGGTTTGCCATGCGACTTTAGTCGCAGGTCTAAAATGTCCGCTATACGGGTTGGATCGCCGGCAAATTCGCCTCCCGAATCAGCGTGTTGAGCGCCGTGACATCCGTCGCCATGACCTCGCGCAGGCGCGCCAATTGTTCGTCGATACGGCGCGCGAGGTCGTCGTAGACGGCTTGCGCCTGCCGCGTCGGCGCGGCGTCGGCGCGATCCACGAAGCTCGTCAGGACGGCCAGTTTCTCGTTGAGCCGCGTGGGGTAGCTGAGCGGGCTATCCGCCTTGACCTGGATCAGCGCGCCCTCGATCTCGGTCAGCGCCCGCTTGAGCGCGGCAGCCCCGTCGCGCACCGCCCGTGTCTCTTCCCCTTGCGCCGCGCGACGCTCCCACTGCTCCGCCTGTGAGCGGATGGCGCGCAGGGAGTTGATGGCGTCGTGCGTCTCCGAGAGCTTATCGCGGATGCGCAGCAGCAGGGCGCATTGCGCCTCCAGGTCCTCCTGCGTCGCCGCCACGCGCGGGTCCTTGCGCAACTCGAAAGACGCGCTGTGCGTCTGGCTGCCTGTCGTCAGGCGCGCCTCGTAGCGGCCGGGCGGGACGACGGGACCGGACAGCATTTCTTCCGTGCTTTTGTCCCCCGCGACTTTATGGGCGTCGGGGTAGCGCAGATTCCACACGAATGTGTTGAGTCCTACCCCAGTGGGGACGCGCAATTCGCCCTCGCCGGCCGTAGCGTCGACGTCCGACGCCCCCTCCATGCCCTCGGCGCCCGTCTCGCGCGCCTCGTCGGCGTTCGACGCCCCGCCGCTTTGTTCTTGCTCCGGCTGCCCTGCCGGCCCCGACTTGCTGGAGAAACGCCTGATCTCTTCTCCTTGATCCGTGTAGAAGGCCAGGGTCGTCTCGCCTGTAGGCGTCTCGGGCAGGTAATAGCTGATGATGGCGCCGGCGGGCGGGTTTTGCCCCGCGTCGAGGAAGTGGTCGAGCGTCGCGCCCTCCGGTGTCTTCTCCTGCCGATAGGTAACGACCAGCGGGCCGGCCATACGATAGCTGACGCCCGTGCCCGGCTTGTTGCCGTATCCTTCGTAGGCTTTGAAGCGCGTCGTCGCGGCCGGCTGGAAGAGCCGTACCGTTGACGGGTCGGCGTCAGTAGCCCACTGTCGCAGCGGCGTCAGGTCGTCGAGTATCCAGAAGGAACGCCCGTGCGTCGCCGCGATGAGGTTGTCGTCCTTGATCGTAAGGTCGTAGATCGGGACCACGGGCAGGTTGCCGCGCAGGATTTGCCAGGCCGCGCCGTCGTCGAAGGAGACATAGACCGCCGTTTCCGTGCCGGCGTACAGCAGGTCGCGCCGCGTCGGGTCGGCGCGGATGACACGCGTGAACTCGTGCGTGGGGATATCCCCGACGATGGACTGCCAGGTTTGCCCATAGTCGCTCGTCTTGTAGAGATAAGGACGCCGGTCGTCGTGTTTGTAGCGGGTCGCGGCCAGGTAGACCGTGGCGGGGTCGTGCGGCGATGGCTCGATCACTTCGATCAGCGCCCACTCCGGCAGTTCCGGCGGCGTCACTTTCGCCCAGGTCGCGCCGCCATCGCGCGAGATGTGCACGAGGCCGTCATCGGAGCCGGCCCAGAACACGCCGCGCTCGTGCGGCGACTCGACGAAGGCGAAGATCGTGCCGTACACCTCGGCGCCCGAGTTGTCTTTGGTGATGGGGCCGCCCGACGGCTCCAGCGTGCTGGGGTCGTTACGCGTCAGGTCGGGGCCGAGATCCTCCCAGCTCGCGCCCTCGTCGGTCGAGCGGAAGATCTTGTTGGCGGTGACGTAGAGCGTGCGCGGGTCGTGCGGCGAGAGGACGATGGGGAAGGTCCACTGGAAGCGCATCGGGAAGTCTTTGGCCCCGTCGCCCATGCCGAACTCCTCGGGCCAGACCGTGATGTTGCGCTTCTGTCCGGTGTGGCCGTCGTAGCGGATCAGCCGCCCGTTGCCGGCTCCGCTGCCGATGGCGCCGCCGAAGACGACATCGGGGTCGTCGGGGTGTATCGCGATGTAGCCGCTCTCGCCGCCGCCCGGCTCAACCCACTCAGTCTTGGTGATGGCGCCCAGCGTGGAGCGGCTGGGCAGGCTGATCGCGCTGTTGTCCTGCTGTGAGCCGTAGACGCGGTAGGGAAAGCGCGTGTCGGCCGCGACGTGGTAGAACTGCGCCGTGGGCTGGTTGTCGAGGGTCGACCACGAAGCGCCGCCGTTGACGCTGACGCAGGCGCCGCCGTCGTTGCCCTCGATTATGCGGCGTGGGTCGCGTGGATCGAGCCACAGGTCATGGTTGTCGCCGTGTGGCGTCGGGACCTCCGTGAACGTGCGGCCGCCGTCGGTCGATTTCCAGCAGGATAGGTTGAGCACCCACACAGTGTCGGGGTCCAGCGGGTCGGCGAAGACGTGCATGTAGTACCAGGCGCGCCGCCGCAGGTCGCCCTCGTCGCTCATGCGCTGCCACGTCTCGCCGCCGTCGTCGGAGCGGAACAGCGCGCCGTCCGTGGCTTCGACGATGGCCCACACGCGGCCCGCTTGGGCGGGCGACACGGCCACGCCGATTTTGCCCTTGATTCCCGTGGGTAGGCCGGGCTTGTCGGTGATGTCAGTCCAGGTGTCACCGCCATCGGTCGACTTGTAGAGAGCGCTGCCGGGCCCGCCGCTGCTGAGGCTGTAGGGGGTGCGTTGGGCCTCCCAGAAGGCCGCGTAGAGAATGCGCGGGTTGCGCGGGTCCAGCGACAGGTCAATCGCGCCGGCGCGGTCGCTCTTGAAGAGACTGTGCTCCCAGGTTACGCCGCCGTCGCGTGAGCGGTAGAGGCCACGCTCGGGATTGGGACCCCAGGCGTGGCCGAGCGCCGCGACGTAGACGAGGTCGGGGTTGTGCGGGTGGACACGGATCTTGGCAATGTGGCGCGTGTCGCCGAGGCCCACGTTGGCCCAGGTCTGGCCGCCGTCGGTTGACTTATAGACGCCGTCACCATGCGACACGTTGCTACGGATTGTCGACTCGCCGGTCCCCGCGTAGATGACGTTGGGGTCGGACTCGGAGACGGCGAGGGCGCCGATGGCCGCGGTGTTGAAGTAGCCGTCCGAGATGTTCTCCCAATATGTTCCGCCATCGGTCGTCTTCCAGACCCCCCCGGCGCAAGCGCCGAAGTAGAACGTCGTGGGGTCGCGCGGGTCACCGGCCACGGCCACGACACGGCCGCCGCGGTGCGGCCCGATCAGCCGCCAGCGCGGCGCCGTCGTCAGATCCAGATTCGCCATCATCGCTACTCCTTCGCGCTACTCTGCAACGAAAAACATGTTTAACGGGACGCTAAAGCCGGGCAGCAACTCGTCGTCGGTCAATAGGGCGTTGTCCCCGCGCACGACACGCATGGGACCGCCGGCGTCGTGGATGTAGACGGCGCGCCGCGCGGGGTACAGACACCACACGCGGCGCGCGCCGCCGCTGAGATAGTCCTGCACCTTTTCCATAATATCATCGGCGCGCTCCGACGAACTGATGACTTCGATCACGAGGTGTGGTACCGCGGGAAAGTACTCTTTGTGATCCCAGGAAACGTTGGCGAATTGGTCGGCGGGAACGTACGCGGCGTCGGCTCCGCGAATTTGGTTGGGGTCATCGGGCAAGGTGAATTGCAGGCCGAACTCGCCACCGGCGACGAACCCGACGAATTTGTTACGCGCCATGATACCTTGCCGTTCATTCCATCCGAGTCCACGAGCCTTATTATCGAGGTACCGATCGATCGCCGCGACTACGGCTGCCTCGATAAGCCCATGTACTCCTTTCGGTGGCGGCATGATGCGCAATTCTCCTCTCACCAACTCGTGCCGGTTACCGTCGTCTGGCAGTGCCATAAACTCCGCTACGGTCATGGGTCGCGCTTCTTGTTGTGTCGCCATGGGTCTATCCTCCCGCTAGCTATGCCCGACCGGCGCTTATCCCGCGGCCGCGTATTGGCGCGGCTCAGGGATGGCGATACCATCCTCACACGCTGTATCAAGCCAGAAGATCATGGCCTCTTCGATGTTGGTCAAGGCATCCTCATAGGTAGCGCCATGAGCCATACAGCCGTGCAATTCAGGAACTTTGGCGACAAACGCCTCGTCGCGGTCAGACCAACTAATGATAACCTGATACTTCAACCGGTATTTCATTCCGCCCATACCTGAACCCGCGTCCCCAATTGGTTGTCTGCATCTCCCACCATTGTGCCCTGAAACCGCGTACACCCGCAAGGTACGGCAGCCACAAAGACGGAGGGGGCCGCGCCGATAGAGGCAACCCAAGGGCCATTCACCGATTCCCGCGTGACGCCCTATACTCTAAGGAGTTGCTATGGATAGTGTAGGGAGTGTCTCTGTTATGCCCGATGTTCTGGAGCGGATCACCATGAATCCGAAGCAATGTGGCAGTCGGCCATGTATCCGAGGCATGAGGATCAGGGTCTCGGATGTGCTGGATCTGTTCGCGGTGGGGTTGAGCGCCGAGCAAATCCTAGACGACATGCCGGACCTCGAGGCGGACGATCTCAAGGCGGCCCTCATCTATGCCGCGCGTAAGCTCGACCATCCCGTCCTAGTGGCATGACGATTTGGAATGTGACTGCCTGTTAGGGCTGCTCAACGTCAAGCGCTGGTGTGCGATAGACGGTCTTGCAGGCGGGCGATGCGCCGGCAGAGTTCGACGAGGGCGCGCTCGTCGAGGGCGGGGCGCGCGCGCAGCAGGGTCAGCGCTTCGGCGCTCTCCTGTGGCGTCAGACCGGCGCGCCGTGTGGCCTCGGCCACGACCTCGTCGTCGGCGCGCCCGCGCCGCCCGCCCGGACCGGCCAGCGACCGCCGCAGGTCGTCCTGCCACAGCGCCAGCACGTTGGTTCGTAGCCCGGCGCGCCGGAAGATCGCCGCCATCGACACGACGTATTCGGCCAGCGAGCGCCCGCGCTCGGGGATGGGGCGCAGCGCGCGGCCCAACCGCCGTCCCGTCAGCGCGATATACAGAAAGATCAGCGCCAGTGCGTAGAGCAGGGCGCGTCCCCACGCTGTGCCGTAGAGCGCGTCGTTCAGCGTCAGCGGTTGCTGTTGCGCCGCCGTATGTGGGACGAGGTGGTAGTCGTCCAGCCCTACCGCCGCGCCCGCCGGCAGCCCGGCCAGCAGGTTGGGCACGAGACGGCGGTTGTCGCCAGCCGCGATGCGCCCGTTGGTCAGCACGTCAGGCGTCGCGCCCGCGTAGACGCGCCCGCGTCCCAGGCGCTCGTACACAAGGACCGGCGTCGTTGGGTCCGGCGGCGCGACCCGGCTGTTCGCGCGCGCGCCCGGCGCCCGCAGGCCGCCCTTGCCGAGGACGGTGATGACGCCGGGGTCCGTACCGGTGATCGCGGCGCTGACCGTGGTGTCCAGCCCGCGTAAGGGCGGATGCGCCAGCAGCGGCTGCACGGGGACGGCGCCGTACACCGTCCCGGATGTCGCCGTCGTCGCGTTGAGGACATTGTCTACAGGCTGCACGGTGAGGCCAAGCTTGCCCAGCAGCGTCGTGTCGCCGCCGTTCTCGTCCTCCAGCAGCACGAGCGCGCCGCCCGCGCGCACCCAGCGCAGCGTGGCGTCCGCCTCGCCGGGGGAGAAGTCATCTTGCGGCTCCAGCACGACCATGACGCCAAGCCCAGCGGTCTGGAGTGGGCTCGACGTCAGCCGGCGCGGCGTGTAACCCAGCGCCTCCAGCCAGCGATATAGCGCCAGCGTGCCGGTCGGGGCCGCCGAGGCGCTATCGTAGGGCGTGGGCGGCGTCCGCTGCGTCCCCGCGACGGTGATCCCGACGACGACTAGGACGGCCAGGGCCAGACCCGCGATGATGGCGTTGGCGCGTGTTTTCATCGCGGCGCCTCGGACGTTTGCGGCGTGTGCGGGGTGTGCAGCGCCCGCTCGTTCAGTTGGCGGTACTGCTCGTAGTCGTCGCGTGTCACCGGCACATGCCCGAACAGGAAGAGGTCGAACAGGCGCACCACGGGGGTCAGCGCCTCGGCCAGGCGCGGGGTGGCGCGGGCCTGGCGCAAGATGTCGCGGTTGCCCGTGGCCTCGTCGATGCGTAGCCGCCCGGCTTCGTCCAGCGTGAGCAGCGTGGCGAGGTAGCGGTAGCGCACCGCTTCGCGGTACTGGCCCGCTGTGGCAAGCGCGGCGGCGCGGGCGCGCGCGCCTGCCGCGTCAATGCGTGTGAGCCCAGCCGCGTCCAGGTCGTCGTCGGGGCCGGCCGCTTGCGGCACGAAGGGGCGGAGGATGCGGTTGCCGGCGAAGACAAGCGCGCCGGCCACAATGGCGCCGGCTACGATCAGGATGACCCAGTTGGCCGTGCGCCCACTGCCGCCCGCGAATAGACCGCTGAGGAACCGGCCGATCGCGTCGAGGATGGGGCCGAGGGGGCTATTGGTGATGAGCCCGTCGAGCCAGTCGAGGAACGATGTCCACGGATTCGGCGGCGAGACAAAGGGCGGGCGCCGCAGGATGTCGTCGAGCCTGTGCAGTTGTCGCGCGTCGGGCGCCATCGTGCGCACGGCCGGCGCATCGAGGGCTGCGCGCAGCGCCGTGAGGCGTGCGACGGCGTCGTCTAGACGCCGCGGGTCGCGCCGAGACGCCGCGAGGTCGTCGCGTATGGCGCTCAGGTCGACCGGCGTGTCATGTCCTCCAACGTGTACCGTGAGCGTAGGCGGCAGATCGGCCAGCGCGCGGTCAATGGCGGTGGAGCGGGCCACGCCGGTCATGCGTTGTGCGACAAGCGCGTCGTCGTGCGCGCGGGAGAGGAGCCGCGCGTAGCGGCTGATTGTCGTATCTGCTGTAGGCGCCAGCGTCGTGTCTACTGGGAGCGCCGGCGGCAGTCCGCTGACTGTCCAGCCGGCCTCGTTTGACGCGGGATTGTTTGCTGTTTCCAATGACGTGTGACGGCGAACGCTGCTGGCCTGGCCCTGAAGGACCATGGCAGGGTATCGACCCTGAAGGGGCGCCTTTAGATTGGCGTTACTACGCGAGAGACCTTTTAAGGTCCATCCGCTGCCATGGTCTTTTAAGGCCAGGCCCCGTTCGCGATCAATCTGGTGCGCCGGTGTGGCGCGCGCCGGGAGCAGCAGGGCGAAGGCGAGCAGGAGCGCGACAGCGATGAGGCTGCGTCCGGTCAGCGAAGATAGGGGGAATAGGCTACGACGGAGCATAGGGCGAGGGTGGGGGCGCCGCGGCCTGGGCCTGTCGCGCCATGGCTTCCAGGTCGAAGGCTTCTTTGCGGATCTTCAGGTCGTAGAACAGGAGCGTCGTCGTCGTGGCCTGTATTGGCCCCAGCAGCAGGCCGACGACGAGGCCGACGGCCCCATTGATGAGCGTGCGTGTGTAGAGCGACCCTACACCGCTGCCGGCGACCGCCGTCACGATGCTCGTAGGGATGGCGCTCACAATGCCGACAAGTAACTGGGTCACGATGAGCAACCCGGCCGTTTTCCACCAGAAGCCGTTGATAAGCTCTCTGCTCCGCTTGCTCGCCGCGCCTCCATTCGCGTCTTCAAGCACGATGGTTTGCGGGTAAAGTGTCCAGGCCACCAGAAAGTAGATCGCGACCGGGATACCAATGATGGTGATGGAGAGCAACACGACGCGCACACCGATCCACAATAGGGCCAGCACGAACGCGCCGAGGCGGCGCAGGCTGACGCGGTAGGCCTCGCCAACGGTGACGGCGCGGCCGAGGTAGCGTTGCGAGATGACGACGGCCAGAGCGGTACTTAACAGGGCGACGCCGATAATTGAAATGACGGTAAGCAATAAGCCCAGGCCGGCGGCTGTCGCGCCCGCGTGAATAAGCGAATCCCGCTGCGACGGCGTTAACGGCTCACCTTGTGTCGTGGTCGTGGAGAACGTGAAAAGCGATTGCGCGGAGCCGGTCAGGGCCAGCGTCAGGATCAGAATAATGATCTGTAGCGGGACCTCGACGACGGCGACCGTGGCAATGAACAGCAGAAAATTCTCGCGGTAGAGGTGGAAGGTCTCGTCCAGGATGTCGCCGATGCCCATAGGCCGCAGGCGCGCGCGTATGTCCATCATCGCGGGATTTCCCTGGGGTGGGGGCTGATTGTACATGGCGCTGTCACTATCCTTCTTGCTACAGGCTTGCTACAGGGCTGTCGCGAACACCCGGTCACCGTGATGACCAGCCGCGCCTATTGTAGCATGGCGCGGCATCGTGGCGCAGGTATCGCAGGTATCAGGACAGGGCTCGTGAATTATCGGCCGGCGACGTCTCCACTGGGCAGCGGAGCGTGCCGCCGCGGCACGCTCCGCTACCTAGTGGATGACCGGCATCCGCGGCGAATAATTCACGAGCTCTGGGTATCAAGACCAGGGGAATGACGGCATCGTGGTCTCGGCCATGGTTTGCAGGTCGAACGCTTCTTTGCGGATTTTGAGGTCGTAGAACAGCAGTGTCGTGGCGATGAACACCAGCGGCAGCAGCAGCGCCGGTGTGACCACGCTTACGATCGCGTACACGACGACCAGCGCCGTGGACGAGCCCGTGGCCGCGGTGGCGATGCCTCCGATGACCGCTGTGAGCACGAGCGTGGGGATGGCGGCGAGGATGTTCAGCAGGATAGATAGCACCAGATAGAGACCCAACGTCTTCCACCAATAGCCGTTGACCAACGTCCGGCTGCGCTTGCTGGCCCCGCCGGCCCCGACGCCCTCCAGCACGACGGCCTGCGGGATCAGGATCCAGGCCAGCGTGTAGTAGATCAGGAAGGGGACGCCAATGGTGAAGGCGCTGATGGCGATGATCGGGAGCAGGCGGACGCCGGCCCACAGTGATGCCAGCAGCAGCGGGCCCAGGCGCTTGAGCGCGGCGGCGTAGGCGTCGCGCACCGTGATCGGCTGATTCAGATAGCGCTGTGACGCCACCACCGTCAGCGCCGCGACGCCGAGCAGGCTAACCACGAAGCCGGCAAGGCCAAGGATGATCCAGAGCAACACGAGGGGACCGCTCGGCGCGCCCACACCCGTCGTATCCATCGTCGAGGCGCCGAGGGTGAGCGCGCCGATCCACGCGACGGCGCCGAGGAGCAGCAACGGCGCCAGCAACACGCCGGCCGTGGCGACGAAGAGCAGGAAGCTCTCGCGGTAGAGGCGGATCGTCTCGTCCAGGATGTCGCCGACGCCCATGGGCCGCAGGCGCGCGCGTATGGACAGCAGCGACGCGCTCGATGGTTGCGCCGGCGATATCTCCATCGTGTTTACCCACTTTCTCCTACCAAGCGCGAAACAGCGTTCGCGCGCCTATTGTAGCATGGCGGCGTGCGCGTCCGTATAGCCCGGATGGCATAGGGATGCGCTATGATAACGGCAGATATCATAAGCCGGCGCATTCGCCGTACGGTACAACGACAAACCTAAACAAAAGGACATCTCATGGCAAAGACCCAGGCGCAGGCCAGCCCCCAGGCGATCACGCGCAAGAGCGAGAATTTTTCCGAGTGGTACATCGACGTCGTGCGCAAGGCTGAATTGGCCGACTACTCGCCCGTGCGCGGCTGCATGATCATCCGTCCCTATGGCTACGCGCTGTGGGAGAACGTGCAGCGCGCTCTCGACGACATGATCAAGGCGACCGGCCACCAGAACATGTATTTCCCCCTGCTGATCCCGCGCTCGTTCCTGACCAAAGAGGCCGAGCACGTCGAGGGCTTCGCCCCCGAGGTCGCCTGGGTCACGCACGCCGGCGGCGAAGAGTTGGAAGAATGGTTGGCGGTGCGCCCGACCTCCGAGACGATTATCTGCTCGACCTACGCCAACTACATCCAGTCGTGGCGCGACTTGCCCGTGCTGGTCAACCAGTGGGCCAATGTGATGCGCTGGGAGATGCGCACGCGTTTCTTCCTGCGCACCACCGAGTTCCTGTGGCAGGAAGGGCACACCTTCCACGCCACGTCCGAGGAAGCGGTCGAAGAGACCGACAAGATGCTCGGTGTCTATGCTACGCTGGCCGAGGAGTGGCTCTCCATCCCCGTCATCAAGGGGCGCAAGAGCGATGCCGAGAAGTTCGCCGGCGCCGACTACACGCTCTCTATCGAGGCCATGATGGGCGACGGTAAAGCCCTGCAGTCGGGCACCTCGCACAACCTGGGGCAGAACTTCACGCGCGCCTACGACATCTTGTTCCAGGACAAGGATTTGACGCGTAAGAACCCCTGGCAGACCAGCTGGGGTCTCTCCACGCGCATCATCGGCGGCGTCATCATGGCGCACGGCGACGAGAGCGGGCTCATCCTGCCGCCACGCGTCGCGCCCTACCAGGTCGTGGTCGTGCCGATCTTTCGCAAGGACGAGGAGCGCGCCATTGTGGCCGCGGCCATCGAGAAGGCGCTCGCGGAACTGCCGCCGGAGGTGCGCGTGAAGGTCGACTGGCGCGAGGAGACCCCCGGCTACAAGTTCAACGACTGGGAACTCAAGGGCGTGCCGGTGCGTATGGAGGTCGGCCCCAAGGATGTGCAGAAAGAGCAGGTCGTGCTGGTGCGCCGCGACACGCGCGCCAAGGACTTCGTGCCCATGGCCGCGCTGGCCGAGCGCGTGCCCGACCTACTCAACACGGTGCAGCGGGACCTCTACGAGCGCGCCCTGGCCTTCCGGCTGGACAACACCCGCCGCCTGGACGACTACGCCGCGCTCGTCGCGGCGTTCGACACGGGCGCCGAGGACACCACGCCCTTCGTCGAGGCGCACTGGTGCGGCGACCCCGCCTGCGAGGCCAAGGTCAAAGAGGACACCAAGGCCACGATCCGCAATATCCCCTTCGACGCGCCGGACGAAGAGGGCGTCTGCATCGTCGACGGCAAGCCGAGTATCGGCAAGCGCGTGGTGTTCGCGAAAGCCTATTAGCGGCCGGAACCCGCGATTTTAATCGCGGGCCAATAGGCCAACTAACGCAGTCTCCGGCCGTAACCGTGCGCGACATGTGCGTCGTTATGTGGGCTTCCTTCATGGCGCCTGGCGCCCGTGGGGCGCATACTGGAGGGTGAAACGGATGGAGTTCAGGGTTAAGAAGGAGCTATGTTTATGCATGTCATACACCCCCGTGACGCCGCCGTCCTGGTATGTACGACCACCATCCGGCCCGGCGGCCGCGCCGCCATTTTCATCAGTGGCGGCGCCCCGCAGGGGCAGGGGAGTCTACTATGAACCCCGTCGCCGCTCATCCCGAACTCATCCCCCTCTTCTTCTGCGCGCTCGCACTTTTTTTCGTGGCCTACGGCATCTGGGCACTGATCCAGGCGCACCGTTTCGCGGCGACGGCCTCCCGGGCCACGGGAACAGTCGTCGACGCTAAGACCGCGTGGGTCGACCCGGGAGGCCCCGGCCCCATAGGCAACACGGGCGGTTGGCTGCGCTTCCCTGTCGTGCGGTACCAGACAGCGAGTGGACAAATGGTCACGTTTAGATCGCGGACGGGGACGCAGCCCTCACCCTACAAGGTCGGCCAGCAGGTCCCCGTGCTCTACAACCCCGCCGACCCGCGCGACGCCCGCATCAACACGTTCGTGATGACAAGGCTGCTGCCCGGCTTCTTCGTCGCGTTCGGAGCTTTCTTTTTCGTCATGGGGATCGTCATACTGCTGGTGATGCAATGGGCGCGTAGTATCCTGCCGCATTAACGGATACAGCGTGGTCAGCCGCTTCAATACGGGTGAGACGTCGCGCATGGATCGCGCCTGCCCTGCGCGTTGGACGGAACGCTACGCCTCACCACGTCGGAGACGGACAGCAGCAGCAAGCGCGCCAAGGTCCAGACGGCCACGCTGCACATAGTCTGGAGCCGCTTCGACGACTATCGCCCTCTTGGCACACCACCGCGCTGTCCCGCTGCCGGCTCTCACTCTTTCAGAACGTGACATAAAGCCCCTTATTGTCGTCCGCTGCCCGTCGCAGCATGGTCATGGCACGCTGCAGTGGCATGGTCAGATCGGGCTTGCGCCCCACCAGATCGTCGAGCACGGCAAGGTTCTCGCGCACGCGATCGGCAGGCTGGACATAGGAGCCCATCTTGCCGGGATCAAAGAGGTTGTTCGATGGCCCGAATGACCGACCCAACGCGATGGAACGTTGCCCCAGGCCCTCGCGCTCCAGCAGACTTTGCATGTTTTCCCAATCGTAGCCGAGCCCAATGTCGGCGCTCGGATCATAATACAGGGTCAGCGCGATGTCGCCGTACTGGTGTGCATCCGCGGGCGAGACCATGTTCTCCCAACCCTCGTCCAAGGGCTCGCCCTCGTACGGATCTTTAAGCGCGTTGCGGTGCTCGTTGATGAACGCCACGAGGCCCGCGGGGTCCCCGCTCGTGAGCGCCGCGTTGAGGACGCTGACCAGTTCAGCCGTGAAGGCGTCGTAGTCAAGGACGTACGCTTTGTGTTCCATAGCCATGGCCGCACCTCCCGATGCGCAGCGCCGGTCCGCGCCGCGCTATGTCCAGATCGATAAGAAGTCACCCGGCGTGTACGTTTCCACACCGGCAGGCATGCCAGTCGCGGGATCGTAGCGATAGATCTCGATTACTTTCGGCAAGACCCCTTCGCGCTCCTGGAACGCCTTGCAGAAGCGGATGATCTCCTGGCGGTCTTTCATGATCGGACGCCCCAGCGGTTTGTCGTCGATGATGAGGCGCTCGCCGTAGTTGAGGGCGTCCGGGTTCGCCGTCTGTAGCGGCGAGCCCGGCTTGGGTTCGCCGCTACGCAGGTCATACGACTTGGCCACGTCGATTGGATTCCCGTTCTGGTCGGTGATAGGGCTGTTCACCGCGTCGTACTCGCCCGAGGCACGCCGGATGTCGGCCATCTCCTTGTGCACCTGCTTGCCGATCCTGGTCGCCTCGGTCTCACCGGCGACAGGCTCGCCCTCGGCGGCCGCTGCATCGGCCTCGACGGCTTGCGCGGCCTCGGCTTCCTCGACCGCCGTTTCGGCCACCTTCGCCTCGGTCAGATCTTCCGCGATCGTCGCGCCTAATTCCGTTGTGGCAAGGTCGGCGCCGAGCGCGCCGACGATCTCGGGCAGGGCGATGATGGCGACCGCCGCTAGAACAGCCAGGGCGGCGATCACCAGCGCCGCCGCGGCAATCGTCCCGAAGCAATCGGAGAGGCCGCCACAGTGGTCACCGTAGGCGGGTCTGGTCTGCGTCAGGAGGATCGCCACGAGCAGCAGCAGCGTCGCGCTCCCCGTGCGCAGCCAGCGCGGTACGTGTCGTCGGATGATCATCGCGCCACCATACCCGGCCGCCGTGCCGGCTGCGCCTGAGGCAACAGGACGGTCATGACCAGCAGCGCCAGGCACGCGCCCAGCACCACGGGTTGGAACGAGTCGGTCGAGATGCTGTCGCCGAACGTGGGCTGCCCCTGCGCGACGGATAAGACGTAGCGCGCGATCTCGTAGCTGATGACGCCGCCGATCAGCAGCCGCAGCAGCAAGGGCACGCGCGCGGCGAGACGCACCCACAGCGCCCATGGCGCCAGGCGCGGCAGAATAGAGCCGCGCGCGACCAGGATGACGGCGAAGAACAAGAAAGTGAGAACCCCCTCCCCCATGCTGGAGAGGAAACCGCCGATCAGAAGCGTGGAGAGGCCGGCGGCGAGGACAGCGCGCACGGCGGACGGCAGCGTGCGCGGCCACGCGGACCGCGCCTCAACCTCTTTGAACAGGGTATTGAGCCGGCGCAGGCGTGCGACGACCGGCGCATCCTGATAGGCGCGGAACGCCAGGTAGCAGCGTACCAGCGCGCCGCAGACCGCCGGCCAGACGATCCACCCCGCCATCTGTTGCGCGAAGTAGGCGGCCGAGACGGGCGGGCTTCCGTTTGTCCAGGACCAGAAGATGCGGATCAGCAGCGGCGCCGAGAGTGTCCAGGCATACACCAATGCCCCGTGCGCGGCGGCGATGACGACGGCGCGTATGAGCGTCCCCGTCGGGCTCTCGCGTGGCGCGATGCGCCGCAGGCGCGCGACGAGGCTCTTGGCGCTGAGCGTCGGCGTCACTGCCAGCAGCAGGAACAGGACGTAGGAGACGATCTGTGGGACGCGCAGCGCGCAGAACGTGGCGAGCGCCGTGCTGCCCAGGATGGGCGGCGACGCATACAGATTGAGCGAGAGCTGCGGTCCTGTGATCAGGTAGTCGCTCGCCGCGTAGCCAAGCACGACCATCAAACCCAGGTTCGCGCTGAGGGCGCCGGCAACGGCGGCAAAGGTCATCAGCGGCAGGAGTTGCGTGAAGGCGACGTTCGGCTCGCCAAAGACGGCAAAGCCGGGGGCGGCGACGAACGTCCAGTGCGCGATGCCTTCCAGGAAACCGATTAGGAAGACCAGCAGCGGGGCGAGGGTGGCGGCCAGGGGCCAGCGCGTGAGGTAGAGACCGTCGTACCAACAGTCGGAAAGCAGGAGCGTGTAGCGCCGCAGCCGCGCGGGTGTCTCTACCCACCAGGACTCCGCGATGGCGGCGAGCCGGCGCGGCTTCACGGTAGGAAACGCGGTGTCGCGCAAGCGCATGACGCTATCTTCTCCTTTGGCTATGTCCTCAGACGTGCCGCGCTGTCGTTTGCGACGCGGGTTCCCCGGGCGAGTAAACCGTGGCCGGCAAGGCCAAGCGTCGCGCCGTAGACAAGATGGCCCAGCAGCGAGATGCTAACGAACTCATCGAAGGCGCGCGGGTGCAGCCAGCCGGGATAGACGGCCAGCATCAACGTTTCGAGTCCCAGTGCCCAGAACACGCCGGTCCACCAGCCACGCGTCCCCAGGATGATGGCGTAGGCGACGCCGAAGCACAGGCCGTTGGTGTAATGATAGAGCACACCAATCGCCGTGATTACGCCAAAGCCATGCCCCATTCCGATGATGGCCTGCCCGAAAATCGGGTAGATGTCGAAGGGCCAGAACGTGTCGTGCAAGACGTTGACGGCGATCCAACGTGAGCCGTCGTAGGCGACGGTAGCCGCGAGCCCGGCTACCAGGCCGGCACGCGCCCGTCGCGCCACCTCGACACGCGCGATGGGCGGCAAGCGTCGCCAGGCAACGACACACGATAGCGCGACGATCACGGCGGTGCCGAGCAGGGCAAGCCCGAGTGAGATGGTGGTCAGGACGTGCACGACGAGGGCCGCGCCGCTGGCCAGGGGTAAGGCGCCCAGGAGCCGCCAGCGGCTGGTTGCTCTCGTCCGCGCCATCTGATGTCCTCCCGTGTGGTCGCGAGCGGTCGCGTGTGGTCGCGCGCTCAGGTGCTGCCCCGATTGTACCATGGCCCTCGCATGGGAGGAGGATCCACAGACAGGGCCTCACGCCACGGCCAGTCTTTTGCCTGCCTGAGCCGAGGGCCAACGGCACGGTTCACTACAGGGAACAGATCGTCTGTGGCGTGAAACGACAGCTTCTTAACGTCCGCCCTGGCCCGTCAGGGCGATGCCCTCGACGATCCAGCGCTGCGCCAGGACGTAGACGACGAGTACCGGGATGAGCGAGAGTGACGCGCCGGCCATGAGCAGGTTCCACTGCACGGTGAATTGCCCCTCGAACTCCACGATGCCCAGCGGCAGCGTCTTGAGGCTCTCGCTATCCACTACCACCAGCGGCCACAGGAAGTTGTTCCACGCGCCCAGGAAGGCGAAGATGACCACCGCCGCGAGGGCCGGCCGCGCCAGGGGCAGGATGATCCGCGAGTAGATCGTCCAGTGTCCGGCGCCGTCGAGCACGGCCGCCTCCTCCAGGTCGGCCGGGATGGTGAGGAAGAATTGACGCAGCAGGAAGGTGCTGAAGACGCTGGAGATGAAGGGCGCGATCATGCCCTGGTAGGTGTTGTGCCAGCCCAGCAGCCGGATCAAGATGTAGTTGGGGATTAGCGTGACCTGGAAGGGCACGATCAGCGTGGCCAGATAGACGGCGAACAGGACCGAGCGGCCGGGGAAGCGCAGCCGCGCGAAGGCGTAGGCGGCCATCGAGGCCGTGATGACCTGCCCGGCGGTCACGGCGATGGCCACGACCAGGCTGTTGACGAAGAAGCGGCCCACCGGCAGTTGCTGCCACACCTGCGCGTAGTTGCCCCACTGCACCGGCGCGGGGACGAACTGCGGCGTCAGCTGCCCGATCTGTCCGTTGGTCTCCAGCGAAGACACGACCATGTATATAAAGGGCAGCGAGACCACTATGGCCCCTACCAGCAGCGCCAGCAACAGCAGCGCCCGCCCGGCTAGCCGCCGCCCACTCACGCGGCGGCGTCGCGCCGACGCCGTTACGACGCGGCTACTCATAGTGCACCCACCGGCGTTGCACCGCGAACTGCAGCATCGTCACGGCGAAGACGAGCAGGAACAGCACGCCGGCCGTGGCTGAGGCCAGCCCGATGTTGGCGCTGGCCGAGACAAAGGCCTTCTGGAACAGATAACCGACCAGCGTGTTGGTGGCGTTGTTGGGCGAGAAGCGTCCGCCGGTCATGATGTAGGCCTGGTCGAAGACCTGGAACGAACCGATCGTGGTGATGACGACCACGAAGAACGTAGTGGGGCTGATCAGCGGCAGGGTGACATGGCGGAAGCGTCGCCACGGACCCGCGCCGTCGACCGCCGCCGCGTCCAGCAACGAGCGGTCCACCCCTTGCAAGCCGGCCAGGAACAGCACGATGTTGAAGCCAATTTGCCGCCAGACGCCGAAGATGATCAGGGCGGGCATGGCCCAGGCCGTACTGTTGAGCCAGCCCGGCGGGTTCTGGACGCCGACCAGGTAGAGCGCGCTGTCGATCAGGCCGGCGCGCGGGTCGTAGATCCACTGGAAGACCAGCGCCGAGGCCACGAGCGTCGTGATATAGGGGGCGAAGTAGGCCGTGCGCAGCAGGACGGCGCCGGGCAGCTTACGGGCGAGGCCCAGCGCGCACAGCAGCGCCAGCGCCGTCGACAGCGGCACGACACCCAGCGTGTAGGCGGCCGTGTTGCCGAGCACCTGGCGGAAGACATCGTCGGAGAATAGGTCCTGGTAGTTTCGCAGCCCCGCCGGGGCCGGCGGCGACACGAGATCCCAGTGCGCGAAGCTCAGGCCGCCGGTGGCGAGCACGCCGAGCACGGTGAACACAAAGAAGGGGATCAGGTCGGGCAGCAGGAACAGCAGCGCGACCCGGCCGTGGCCGCGCCGGTACGCGCCCTCTCGGCGACCCATGCGCCGAACCGCCTTCTGCCAGGGTGTCGCACGCGTCTCAACGGCCATAGTGGATAGTCCTCCCCTTATTCATACGCGAAAGCGGCGTCAGGGTAAAACAGGCTGACAGTCTCGATAATCCCAGCCCGCACCGCCTCCTCAAGCTACTCGCCATGTTGCGCGCGCAGGCGCCGCACCTGCTCCTCAAGCTCGGCGCGTTGCCGCTCGGCCTCGACCCGTGCTTGTTCGGCCTCGCTCAGGCGCTGCTCCAGGCGCTCGGCATGCTGTCGTACTTGGCGGGATAGTCCAATCAGTTGGCCGTTGCGATCCCGGACGGTCATGAACGGCTGCGTCGCCTGGAACGAGATAGCGAGGGATGCGCTGTGCCACCAGCCATCAGGGTCTGGCGCCCATGGCGCGTAGACGCCGGATTGCAGGCGCCAGGCGCGTAGGGGCGTGCGTAGCACACCCCCATCCGGGTCGAACACAATATACTCGGGGATGCCGATCGCCTCGTAGGCGCGCCGCTTGTCGCCGGTGTCGTTGCGCCCCGTCGATTTGCTCGCGACCTCCATGACGAAAAGAGGGGCGCCAGCGTCAGCTAAAGAGATAGCGGCTATATCGCCGGACGGGAGCGGCCGATCAAGCACCATGACATCCGGGTGCGGATCGTAGGCGGTACCGTCCTCATGTTGCAGCCCGACGAGCGCGATCTGATTGCATACCCCCCAGGTCGCGCCGCGCCTCCGCGCTACCTCCTCTATCATGTCCGCCAAGGCGGCGATGGCGCTCTGGTGCCATTGTGTCCCCAAGACGCTCTCCTCGGTGTCACTAAGTAGTGTGTCGGGGACATGATACGTCGTCGCCCACATCGTTGCCTGTGCCATTTCGCCTCCACCCTATGCTTCTTGCATCACTCGTCGCGTTGCTCGCGCGGACGCCGCGACTGTTCCTCAAGCTCAGCGAGCTGACGCGCTTGCTCGGCGCGCGCCTGTTCCGACACAGTGAACTGTCGTGACAGATCGGTAAACGCCTGCACGGCCTCCAGGCGCGCCTGCTCCGACGCGACGAGTTGGCGCGCTTGCTCGACGCGGGCTTGCTCGGATGCGACGAGCTGACGCCCTTGCTCGGCACGCGCCTGCTCCGACGCGACGAGTTGACTCCCCTGCTCGACGCGGGCTTGCTCGGACGCGACAAGTTGACTCCCCTGCTCGACGCGGGCTTGCTCGGACGCGATGAGTTCGCGGGCTTGCTCGACGCGGGCCTGCTCGGACGCGATGAGTTCGCGGGCTTGCTCGACGCGGGCCTGCTCGGACGCGATGAGTCGTTGTGAAAATTCGGTCACTGCCTGCTCCGCGGCGGCGAGGCGCGGGACTATCTCGCGCTCATACAGATCGACGCGTTGCTCCAGTTGCTCGAACCGATCCAGCCGCTGCTCCAGGTATTCGGCGCGCACGCGCATCTCGTGGGTGAGCTCGATTTTGCGGCCGTCGCGATCAAAGACGCTTACGAATGGTTGTGTCGCCTCGAATGAGACGTCAAGAGACGCGCTCCGCCACAAGCCGCTGGTGTCGGGCGCCCACGGTACATACGCGCCCCCTTGCATATGCCAAGCTCGTATAGCGGGAGACGACGAGTCTGCATCCGGGTCGAACACGATGTACTCGGGGACGCCGATGGCTTCGTAGGCGCGCCGCTTGTCGCCGATATCATTTTTGACCGTCGAGTCGCTCGCTACTTCAAGGACAAAGAGTGGGACACCGGCTTCACTCAGGGCACTGGAGTTATCGTTGCCGGACGGCAATGGACGCGTGAGGACCATGACGTCGGGGCGTGGATCGTAGGCCGTCCCATTCTCGTGCTGTAATCCCAGGAGCGCGATCTGATTGCACACGCCCCATGTTATCCCGCGACGACGTGCGGCCTCGCGCAGTATATCGACGAGCGCGCTGGTTACATCCTGATGCCACAACGTCCCCAAGACGCTCTCCTCAGTGTCACTAAGTAGCGTGTCGGGGACACGATACATCGTTCTCCACATCGTTGCCTGTGCCATCGCGGTTACTCCCTGTACCCCATGCTTGTCCTGGCGACATCGTATCATCTCGTCGGGCCAGCCGCATCGCGCCACGCGCGATTGCGAAAGGGGCCCTGCCGGTTACTTCCCGCTCTTGAGCGTCTTGGCCGCGGCCGCCGCGGCCTTGGGCAGCAGCGTCGTGGCCGTGCCCTCGCCGCTCCACAGCGACTGCAGCACCTGATCGGCCGCGGTGTAGACGTCGAAGAAGGTCGGGAACGAGGGCAGCCGGTGCCCCAACTTGGTCTGCGCCTGGAAGACCTCGTTGTAGGGCTTGCTGCGCCAGAACGTCGAGTTCAGCACACCGGGATTGATCGGCGTCACGTCATTGCCCTCGCTGAACGCCAGTGTCGCCACCGGCCCGGTCATGAAGTCCCACAGCCGGTAGGTCGCCTCGGGCGTCTTGGTGAACTTGGACATGCAGTAGCCCGCGCCGCCGGCTCCGTTGACGACGGGCCGCCCGCTCCAGTGCGGCATCCCCACCACACCCCAGTCGAGGCCCGGTGTCTTGAGGAACGTGGGGACCAGCGCGTGGTTGCCGAAGGCCATGGCCAACTGGCCGCCCGCGAATAGCGACGAGATCGTGGCCGACGAGGCCATCTGCGAGGCCGGCGGCGTCACCTGATCTTTATTGGTGAGGTCGGCGATGAACTGCAGCGCCTGCGCGGCGGCCGGGGTGTTGAAGGCCACCTTGGTTGGCTTGGCGTCGTTGTCGAACAACTCGACACCCTTCTGCCACAGCCACAACCGCCAGAAAGCGGTCTCGTAGGCGAAGCCGTACTGGCTGATGCGCGCGCCGCTGCCATTGGTCAATTTCTTGGCCGTCGTGCGCAGATCGTCCCAACTCCAGCCGTTCTTGGGGAAAGAAACGCCGGCGGCCTTGAACAGCTTGCGGTTGTAGAACATGACCTTGGTGTCGTTGTCACGCGGCACGCCGTACAGCCCGCCGTCCCACTCGAAGACGAACAGCGGGCCCGGCGCGTAGGACGAGAGGTCCTTGCCGTGGCTTTTGGACATGGCGCGGATGTCCTGCAGCGCGCCCTTGGACGCATAGGTCGGCACATAGGTCAGGAACATCACGTCGGGGATACTCTTAGCCGCGAGATCGGCGTTGAGCTTGACGAAGTAGTCGCTAAACGAGGTGTACTGCGGCTGCACTTCGATATTGGGGTTGCGCTGCGTGAACACCTTGAGCACCTGGTTGATGGTAACCTGCTCGTCCAGGCTACCCCAGGAGCCGAAGGTAAGCTGTGTCGGTGTGGTAGCCGCCGACGCCGGGGCGGGTCCCTCAATGGCCGCCAGCGCCCCCGCGATGGCCGGCGCGGCGAGACCCAGCGCCAGCGCGCGCCGGATAAAGGTTATCCTGCTCATCCCGCTTGCCACCGCCTCGGCGGCCAACTCGTCCAACCCGAACTCTTGCCTCTTGTCCATCGTGCTGTTCTCCTATTATAATGCAAACGCTGACGTAATAATTGCGTCGCGGCCTACTATGCACGGCCTGTCGGGTGCTGTATGGCAACCCGTAGCCTACAGTATACGTGAAGAGTGCGCCTCGGCGCGGTAGCGTACGTCGTGACAAGGGACCTATAGGCTATACGTATACGTGGCACAACAGCCGGCGAGGTACCCTATCTTTCGCGCCCCTTATCCATGGGCGAGTAGGAGGGAACCGACGATGCCCGACAATGTGCGCCTCGCTCATCGTTCGACCACATCGTCGTGATTACGCACCAGGAAGCAGTCAAGCAGCATTGGCAAGGAGCAGGGCTAGAGGTGCGCAAGGTAGACGGACGCTCCAGCGAAGCAGCCTTCAGTATGACCGCGTAAGACATGATTCAGTTTTATCGCGCGGCGTCAGCCTCCGCATTCGCCACGGAAGGCGTGATGGCGTCCGCGAACGGCGCCATGTCATCGAAGGGGCCGACGATGGCCACGCGCAGGAGGTCGGGCCGCAGCAGCGCGGCGGCGAGGCGCTGGATGTCTCCGGCAGTGACCGCTTCGACGAGGGCCAGTGACTCCTCGGGCGTGCGCGCGTAGCCGCGCTGCAAGACGGAGCGCGCGTTGCGCGTGGCCACGCTGTAAGAGTCCTCTAGCGCCAGCAGCAGCGATCCTTCGTAGGAACCGCGCACGCGCTCGAGTTCGTCCTCGTCGACCGGTTCCGCGGCCAGCCGCCGCAGCTCATATGCGATGACCTCCAGCGCCGCGACCGCTTTGTCGGGGGCGACACCGGCGTGGATGGAGAGCGCGCCATGGTCGCTCATCGCCGCCGCCCCCGCGCCGACCGAGTAGGCCAGCCCGCGCCGTTCGCGCACTTCCATGAACAGCCGCGAGCTCATGCCCCCACCCAGGATCTCGGCCAGGATGGCGAAGGCCATGTAGTCGTGACTGTCGAGCGCCACGCCCGGCGCGGCGACGTAGAGATGCGCCTGCCCCTCGCGCCGCGTCAGCGCCACCCGCTCGCCCTCGGCGTAGACGGCGGGCTGGGCGGACGGCGCCGGAACGACGGGCCAGTCGCCGAGCAGGTCCGCGGCGCGGCGCGCCACGGCGTCCGGGTCGATATTGCCAGCCACGGAGAGCACGATGCGCACGGGCGCGTAGTGCGCGGCTATGTAGGCGCGTAGGACGTCGCTCGTCACGGCGGAGACCGTCTCACGTGAGCCAATGATGGGCCGCCCCAGTGGATGGTCGCCCCAGACCGTGCGCTGCAACAGGTGCGCCCCCACCACGGTTGGCACGTCCTCGCCCTGCGCCAACTCCTCGACGATCACGCCGCGCTCACGTACGGTCTCGGTCTCGTCCAGCAGGGGGTGACGCAGCATATCGGCGATGAGGTCGAGTCCCACGTCGAGGCGCCGGCTGGGGACTTTGGTGTAGTAGGTGGTGATCTCGCGTGAGGTGCTGGCGTTGATGCGTCCGCCCAGGCGTTCGATGGTGTCGGCGATGAGTTGGGCGCTGGGCCGCTTCGTCGTGCCCTTGAAGAGCATATGTTCGAGAAAGTGCGACACGCCGGCCTCGGTGTCGTCCTCGTAGCGCGAGCCCGTCCCGATGACGGCGACGACAGTGGCGGAGTAGGTCGCGGGCATGGGGTGTAGCGCCAGGCGCAACCCGTTGGGCAGGGTGATCAGGGTGGTACTAGACATAATATACCTTGATAGTCAGGGGGCAGTGAACGCGCGCACGGGTGGGGCCAGGGGAGTAGGAGAACGAGAGGGTTAGCGGCGTTGGGACCACGCGACGTTGATAATGATGAGGCCGCCCCAGACCAGCACGAGGCCGGGTAGGTGACCGAAAATGCTGGCGATAGCGGAGAGAGGTATGCCAATGCCGAGCGAGCCGAGCGCGAGCCCCAGTTCCTGTTGGGAGAGCGGCGAACCCTTCCTGGTCGTCGTCAGTTGCTGTTGCACGCGCAGGTCGACCTGTTCGTCGATGTCGCGCTGCACCCGCGCCAGGAAGTCCTTCGCCAGCGCCTCGGCCGCGGCCGGATCAGCCCCCTGCGTCGTGAGCGTCGCGCCTAAATCATGGGTCATCGCGGGCCGGGGTTGTCCGTACGGCGCCTCATTCATCGTCGTGTCCCTCGTGTCGTGTGACGCTATCCAGTCGGAATTAGTATACCCTTTTGCCGCATTGCCATCGCAACCGTGGTTGGACCTTTTGTATGATCGACAATGGGACAGGCGGTATCCCCACGGCGGTGAGACTGTTCTGGGCGCCACAATCCAGCGCGCCATGGAGCGGTTCCGTGCTACAATCGCTCCATGAACCGCCACACGTCGCGCACCTGATGAACGTATTTGTTGTGAAGGCTTAGGGTAAGCGACGCGGCTTTGTATGCCACGAGGGCGCGCATACATGTGGAGTGTAGGAGGAGGCGCAGCCATAGCGGCCATGCCGTCGAGGACCATTTTGCGGACACGCGCAAGATGGGTTACCATTGTTTTTCTCCGCACAAGAGGGAGGGGAGAAGGACTAGCGCGGGTCAAGAACTACTGGGCCACCTTGAATTTCTAGTATTCCGATCGCTTTTGTGTTACCGTGTGGGTATGCCTCGGGAAAGGGCACGAGACGGACGCCCCACTAAATAGGAGAGAACGATCATGACTGACAGCCAACATGACGTAAACGTGCACGACGCGCATGACGCGCACGCGGGACATGAGCATGCAGGCGCGCGCGTCGGCTACGCCTCGCCGTCCGACGCCATGCGGGCGCCGCGCGAGGACTTCCTCTACGTCGCCTGCCTGCACGAGGGGACCGGCGTCGCGGAGCCCGACTTCCTCGCCGTCGTCGACGTCAACCCCGACTCGGACGCCTACGGCCAGGTCACACACAAGACGCCCATGCCCAACGTCGGCGACGAACTGCACCACTACGGCTGGCAGGTCTGCTCCTCGGCCTGCCACAGCAATCTACAGCGCGCCAACCTCGTCGTGCCCGGCTTCCGCTCCAGCCGCCTGCACATCGTCGATGTCGCCAGCGACCCGCGCAAGCCTCAACTGCACAAGGTTATCGAGCCCGACGAACTGATTAAAAAGACCGGCTATACCGCGCCGCATACCGTCCACTGCATGCCTGGCGGCATCATCACCATCAGCATGCTCGGCGACAAAGACGGCAATGCGCCGGGCGGCTTTGCCGTGCTCAACGCCTCGACCTTCGAGGTGCTGGGCCGCTGGGAACAGGACAAGGGCGACATGGAGTTCGCCTACGACTTCTGGTACCAGCCGCGCAAGAACTTCATGCTCTCCAGTGAGTGGGCCGCGCCCAACACCTTCGGCCCCGGCTTCAACCTGGAAGACGTCGCCGCCGGCAAGTATGGCCACAAGGTCCATGTGTGGGACCTCGAAAAGCGCGCCAAGACGCAGACGATCGACCTGGGCGAGACGGGCATGATCCCGCTGGAGATCCGCTGGCTGCACAACCCCGAGGCTGAGGAGGGCTACGTCGGCGCGGCGCTCTCCAGCACGCTCTGGCACGTCCACAAGGATGGGAACGGCGCCGGTTGGACGGCCGGCAAGGTCGTGGAGGTCGCGGGCCGCGAGGTCGCGGGCTGGCCCTTCCCGCTGCCAGGCCTGATCACCGATCAGATCATCTCGATGGACGACCGTTTCCTGTATTTCAGTGACTGGCTGCACGGCGACATTCGCCAGTACGACATCTCCGACCGCGCCCACCCCAAGTTGGCGGGGCAGGTCTGGGTCGGCGGCCTGCTCGGCCCGGTACAGTTCGGCCGCAACGGTAACGGGCGCGAGCTATCGGGCGGGCCGCAGATGCTGCAGTTGAGCATGGACGGGCGGCGGCTCTACGTCACCAACTCGCTCTACAGCACCTGGGACAACCAGTTCTACCCAGGGCTGGAGTCGTGGATGCTCAAGGTTGACTGCCACCCCGAGGGCGGCATGACGCTCGACCAGGATTTCTACGTCGACTTCGGTCCCGCGCGCGGCCACGAAATCCACCTACCCACCGGCGACTGCACCACTGAGATCTTCGCCTAACTGAGATCTGAATAGTTACTCGTAGCGTAGCACCTCGATCGGGCGCACGCGCACGGCGCGCCACGACACCAGCGCCGCCGTGACCAGCGCGATGATCGTCACCAGCGCGATCAGCGCTAGGATGGTCGGTCCCGGCACGGCTAGCGTCGTCTTGAAGAGTATTTGCGCCAGTACGCCCGTGGCGACGGCGACGAGGGTCATGCCCAAAATGCCGCCGAGGCCGCCGATTACGCCGTTCTCCACCAGCACTCCGGCCATCACGCGCCGGCTGGTGTAGCCGACGGACTTGAGGATGCCTTGCTCACGGCGGCGCTCCAGCATGGACAGCGCGACCGAGTTGGCGATGATGATCACGCCCGCGAACAGCGCCAGGCTAGCCAAGGCCACAAGCAGGATGATCAGGTTGCCCAGCACCTGGTCGACGATCGCGCCTAGGCTGGTCAGGTTGATGGTGATGGCGCGCGGCGCCCCGTTGTTGAGCGCGGCCATGGCGGCGTCGATGCGGTGCGGGTCGACCTTGATGTTGTAGATAATCTGCTCGCCGGCCCCGCCGAAGCGGTGCACGAGGGCGCGCGGCGCCAGGATCGGCTCGAAGTGGCGCGTGTTGACCAGGCTCGCGGTGTAGAAACCGGCCACGGTCACCGTCGTCGGCCGTGGTGCCGTGGCTGTGTCCGACCGCGCGAAGCCCGCCCCCAGCGGCGTCAGCGTGATGTGGTCGCCCACCTTGAGGTGGAGCGGCCCCTCGGTGTGCAGGAGGCTGTTGAGCAGCACGTTGTTCGTGCCCGCGTCGCCGGCGTTGAGGTCGCGCCCGTTACCCTTGTCGATGATGGACCCCGTCGACTGGCCGTGCGCCACGTCGTAGCCACCAAGCCCGGACAGGAAGGCGATGGTCCCGCTGAAGCCCAGATCGCCCTTTTTGAAGACCCCGCGCCGCTCGTGCAATTGGTACAGGCGCAGGATGATCGAATGCCCGTCGACGCTCTGGGGGAAGCTGCGCGCCGCGTTGACCTCTTCGTGCTTTTGCAAGCCCGGCAGGTGGACGAGTTGATGTGTGACCTGAGAGGAGAGGCGCGCGGGGACCACGCTGACGATGTTGTAATCGGAGAGGCTGGCCAGGGCGTCGGCCACTTTGGCGCGCACGTCCTGCCCCAGCACCACGATCAATCCCACGCCGAACACGCCCACGAACAGGGCCAGCAGCGTCATCGTGGCGCGCGCGCGCTGCCGCCCAATGTTACGCAGCGACATCTTGACCGTGTCCTTCCACGCGCGCGGCAGCAGCGGGACACCGTAGCCCAGCACGACCGCTACGACGGCCAACAGCGCGCCGATGGCCGGGACCAGCGGCACGATCGCGAGGGCTAGCAGCAGGGCCAGCGTCGAGAAGACGACGCGGCGCACGCCCAGCCCTTCGGGTACGGGCAGTCGTCCGATCAGCGTCACCACCAGCCCGAACAGCAGACTGAGCAGGCCCAGCAAGACGAACGTGCCATAGACCACGCCGACTCCCCACACAGGGTCGCCGATGATGAAACTCGTCAGCACGCAGAACAGGAGCGAGAGCGCGAAGAACAGCCCCACGCGCCCCAACCGTGTGCCCCAACGCATCGGCTCAGGCACATCACGCAGCACCGCCTGCGGGCGCACCGTGGCCGCCTGCACGATGGGCAGCACGCCGAAGATCAACGCGGTGAAGAAGCCGACCAGCACGCCCGCCGCCACCGAGGCCGGGTCGATCACGAAGGGTAAATGCAACAGGAAGGCGCGCTCGATCAGCGTTTTGACTACGTACGACAGCGCCACGCCGGCGATCGCGCCCAGCACGCCGCCGGCGACGCCGAGCAGCGCCGCCTCAACACCGAACAGGGCATAGAGGTCGCAGCGCTGGTAGCCGGATGTCTTGAGCATGGCGATCTCAGTGCGGCGGCGCGCCAACAGCACGTTCATCGTGTTGACAACGCCGAAGCCGCCGATGAGCAGGGCCAGAATGCCGATGACCTGCAGCAGTTGATGCACCTGGTTCGTCTCCTGCTGCCGCTGCTTGAGCGCATCGGCGACCGTCTCGACCGTGGCCAAGGGGTAGCGCGCTTTGGCCAGCGCGCTGACGCGGCTGGTGGCCGCGTCGTTGGGCGTGGTCAGGTACAACTCGTTGTAGGACAGGGTTCCGGTGACGCCCTGCTGGTAGACCGCCTGCTGCACGAAGGCGTCGACCCCACCGGAGAGGCCGCCGCTGTCGACGACGCCACTAACGCGCAGGGTGAAGGCGCGCCCATCGCTGGCGTGCACGACCACGCGGTCGCCGATGCGCGCGCCAATGCTGGTCGCGGCGGCCGAGGAGAGCACGGTGGCGCCGGGATCGGCCAGCAGGGCGTGCAGGTCGCCGTTCGCGGGGGCCGTGAAGTCGGGCTGGCCGACCAGCGGGTAGCTGCGCGGGTCGACCACACCGATGACGCTGGGGTAGGAGTGGCCGGCGCCCGCCGCTGCGCGCGTGCTGGTGACGGTCCCGCGGTCGCGCGTGAAAGCGGACAGGGCGATCACGAGACCCTGTCGCTTCAAGCCGTCGAAATAGCGTAGGTCCGACGCGTCAAGGGGAATCACGTCCTGGTGTATCGACACGTCGCCGCCGTTGGCGGCGCGCACGTTGCCGATCAGGTTATTGCTGACCATCAGGCTGGCCAACTGTAGCGCCACGATGGCCATGACGCCCACGGCGATGCAGGAGATGGCCAGCACAGTGCGCTGCCCGCCGCGCCGCAGTGAGCGCACGCCGTAGGTCCAGTAGAACGAGGTTTTCATTGGTTTAGTCCATTACGATTAGAGAGGCGAATCTACTGGGACCGACGCCGGCGCTCCCAGTAGACACGAAGTCAGCAAGCGCGTTACCCCACCAGGCGGCCAGCGCTATCCGCTGTATCCGCGGCGACGAGCCCATCGACGATAGAGATCGAGCGCTCGGCGGCGGCAGCGACCGTCGGGTCGTGCGTGGCGATGATGAAGGTCGCGCCCGTTTCGTCGCGCAGCCGGCGGATCAAGTCGAGCACCGTCTGACCGTTGCGCTGGTCAAGATTGCCGGTCGGCTCGTCAGCAATGACGATGGCCGGCCGCGTAGCCAGGGCGCGCGCGATGGCCACGCGCTGCTGCTCACCGCCGGAGAGTTGGTTGGGCCGGTGGTCGAGGCGGTGACCCAGCCCGACGAGCGTCAGCAACTCACGCGCGCGCGCCGCCGGACTGCCGGGATGTGTTCCGACGTAGAGCGGCGTCTCCACGTTCTCCCGCGCCGTCAGCGTCGGGATCAGGTTAAAGGCCTGGAACACCATGCCGACCTTCTCGTTGCGGATGCGCGCCATGCGCGACTCGGGCAGGTTGGTGATGTCGACCCCGTCGATGAGGACATGGCCGGAGGTCGGCTGGTCGAGGCCGGCGATAATACCGAGCACGGTACTCTTACCGCTCCCCGACGGCCCCACGATGGCGGCGAACTCACCCTTCTCGACGCGGAAGCTGATGCCCCTGAGGATGTCGATTGTCTCGGCTCCGAGCGGCAAGCTCTTGCGCACGTCGCGCGCCTCGAGCGCCGGGCGCCCAGCATGGTTGTCATGTATGGTTTGTGTCACTGGTTGAATAGTCATCCGCGTCTCCGTGGATCGCGCTACGATCCTGCTCCCTCTATTATCCTGTACTCTAGGATACCTGGCTGTCCTTGGTTACTACGCGTTGAATGATGAAAGGTGAGGGGGACGCGTCCGTGCCAAAAGTACGCGATGTCATTAAACTGGTAGAAGACGATGGCTGGGTACAAATCAAAGTCGAAGGCGACCACAGGCAATACAAGCACCGCGACAAGAAAGGGCGTGTAACCATTGCCGGTCATCCAAGCAAGGATATGCCGATTGGCACGTACCAAAATATTCTACGGCAGGCCGGTCTGAAGGGACAGTGAACGATGCATGCATGCATACAAGGATACGACGTCGTATTGGAAAAGGGTCCGACTAGTTGGGGAGCATACGTTCCTGAGTTACCGGTTTGTGTTGCCGTCGCGGATACGCGCGAGGACGTCGAACGTGACATCGCCAAGGCGATCACGATGCACCTTGAAGGACTACGCGAAGACGAGCGAGAATGCGACGTTGTCCAAGCTGAAACGGTGGTGAACTAGGCGTAAGCCAATAGCGCCCTCAAACGGACTTATAGCCCCTGGGACAACGCGGCGTTATCATGCGCGGGGCCGCGCTAGTTGCCGTGGCCGCAGTATGGGAGGCCTCATCGCGCGCTACTGCGTCGACGTTCTCGGCGACCCCCACCACCGCGTGGATGAGGATTATCACCATGGGTACCCCCCATAAGGGAGCGCCGGACGCCTTCGAGGCCCTGCAAATCGGTGCGGTCTCTCTTCCCTTTGGTTTGAGGCGTGCGGCCACCTTGCAGCCCCTCAAGACATTCCCCTCGGCCTATCAACTGTTGCCTTATCCTATTGCCTACAAGTTAAGGTTCTGAGCCACATGTCAAGTACCCGCATGTCCGCCACTCGGGGCGGCAAAGGGAGCGTAGCGGCATATACGCCGTGCTTCCACGAGCCCTTTGCTCCCGCACACGGCTGTCGCGTCGCTATATGCCTCATGCGTTTGCGCAACGCGATAGGCGTTGGTTCGGCTCAAAAGCTGCAAAAAGGCCCTTGACAACGGCTTAAAATCCTTAACTTGTAGAAAAAGGCCTTATCCCTCCAAATTCGTCTTCGACAAATACGGTACACCCATCGACACCTGCGTCGCGCGGGACTGGATAGAACCGTTGCATCGCCCCTTGATAGATGTGGCGATGCAGTTCCACAGGGACCTCGAACATGGCCGCCGCGCCAAACGGACGCATATCCCCCTAGACAGCATTTATGGCATCGGACAGCGCACGCTGACGACGGTGCATGTCCCCAACTTCCCCCACGGACGGAGGTGGAAGTTGGCCGACTATCGACGGCCTAAGGAGACCGGCGACGGGCGTGTGCCTGAGCCGAGTGCCAAATTGGGTCGCGTCACCCCGGTGGAGCAAAAACATGCGGGGCTGTTTAAGGACAGAGCAGTCCGCGAACATATCAAAAACCTACTGTGCTCCCCGAATCGCGTGAAACCGGGTAACACGAGGGGCCAGCGACTGGTACCACGACGACACACGCGCATCGTTGAAATGAACGGCGGGATTTACACGCCAGGAAGCTCCGTACGGGTCGATGTAGGCCTGGTAGACCGCGAAGGAGTTCTTGTCAATGGCGCCCGTTTCGGGGTCACTGTGCGCGATGGGAATGATGAGGCCGTCGGGTCATACGAAGTGCCAGGGACGGATGCCCACCGCCTGACAACGATCGAGTTCCGCGTGCCATCAGTGCTTGGGGGCTACGGCATTGAGGTATCGACCTCGTCACGGGAGACCGGCGACATGGAGCCTATCTACGACTACTTTGGCGTGATGTCCCCACCGGAAATACCGGACATAGAGGTGCGCACGAGCGACATAGCTCCCTTTTGAGGGCCAGAATCGGAGGACCACATGACGATAGGCCAGACTCGAAGGAGCATCATCGATGACGTGGTAGCGATCACGGTCCATGAAGATGCAGGGGAGCCTATGCCCTTGTTGGCCGTGCAGGCGACCGCCTTACAGGCTATCCGGAAAATCGTCAGAGAGGCTTAGGCAGCCGCTGAGAGCGTGTTTAGGCACTTTCCGGATAGCCTGTTAGGGGAGATAGTGCTGATGCGAGAGCGGCTGTGGCTGTTAGCCGAATCCAATGAGATTGGCCGAGATGAATACTTCTTCCGCTCTCGCCTTTTGACCGCAGCAGCGCATTTCGACATCGAGAACATGACGGACACCAGGGTCCTCGTCGGTGTGGCCGAGGGGACACCCTGCGCGAGCGAGGATAACGGCGCTTCCATCTCGGTCGTCACACACGATTACGTATTCCCGTTGCTGCCCTTCGAGCATTGTCGCAAGGCTCTCGAAGTTTGGCCGTATGGATGGTCAGAGTCGAACTACTATCTCGACCGTTACCTTGACCGCTACCCCCCTTGGTCGGATCGGCCGATAGTGGTTTTCAGCGATTTAAGTGGAATGCTCGTCGAAGATTACTTCCAGATACACATGGAGGGTTGAGATATAGCCACGCCCGTTGGATGGAGCCGTCACGAACGCGGACGGCTGGCTAGGCGCGAACCCGGTGCGTCCCGCGCAATATCGAGACTCAGACGGAGAAATTGAACCGCTTGATCGGCCAACTCCTTGATGCGTCGCGCCTTGAGGGGGACAGGCTGGAACTGGACCGCGAGGACGCCGACATCGCGCGCATCGTCGCTGATGTGGTGACGACGGCGCAGGACGCGGATGAGCGCGCGGCGGATCACCGTCGACGCCTACCTCGCCAAACCGTTCGACCCGGACGACCTGCTCAACTGCGTCGCGCGCCTGGCCGAGCGATTCAGTGACGAAAATGACTAGTCGAGAATGTCATGTGTGCCGATACGCAACCACTGGACATGCGATCGCCCAGCATGGATTTCATCGCCGTAGTGAAACAACGCGCGCCCATCGGGCGCCCACGTCATCTCAAAGACGTTATCGCTGCCTTGATAGCGTTTGACGCGCAGACCGGGCGGCATATGCCCAGAGCGCAAGCCGCCGATGAATTGCTGGAGGGCGCGGCCGAAACGCGCCTGCTGTTCGTGCGTCAAGCGATCCCATTCGCGCAAGAAGCGCGTATCCTCATCGTGGGTCGGCATCGTCCGCGGCCGGGCGACTCGCAAGGAAGGCTAGGAATTCTTCGGTGCTATCCTGATGGGCAGCGACTCCCTCGCGGCCATCAAGCACGCGCCTCGCCTCATCGTCTGATAAGCGGCGTATACTGTATCCGTCGCCCTCGAATTGGCCGATGGGATCGGCGCCGTCCGGCGCGGCTTTCGCAAAGCCCTTGCCGTACGCTGTATCGACGTTCTTGTGCATGGTTTTTAGGTTCCCCTTGACAACCCTTTAATGAGACCGCTTGTAGCCATCGCATAGAGTGTGTTTATACCATTATAACCCGTCTATCGCGCAAAAGGAGGCCATTGACGTATGCTGAAAATTGGAACGGTCGTGCTGGGCGTCGCCGACGTGCGGCGCGCCGCGGACTTCTGGACGCAGGCCCTGCACTATGTCCCACGCGCGGGCACGGTTGAGGATGACCCGACCTGGACGGTGCTCGTGCCCGCCGACGGTCCTGGCGCCCCGCTAGCGCTCGACCTCAGCGAGACGCCCGTGCAGGAGCATCCGCGTGTCCACCTCGACCTGTACGCGGGCGATGCCGCCGATCAAGCCGCCGAGGTCGAGCGGCTGGTGTCTCTCGGCGCCCAGCGCGTGGACTGGGACCTCTACCCCGACGCCCCCGACTTTGTGGTGCTCGCCGATCCCGAGGGGAACCGCTTCTGCGTCATCGACACCGGCCACTGAATACGTCAGGCTGTAGGCTCCGCGCGCCTCTCGTATAATGCTGGCCGCTCGTGCATGTCCCGATGCAGCGCGTCAAGGTAGATCGTGATCGCCTCGCGGATTTGCTGGCCGCACGCCTCGCGCGTGTCCGCGACGGTAAAACACACGGATAAATCCTCGACGTATGCGCCCCAACTTGTCGACCCCTCGTCATAAATGATGGTGTGCCCATCGTAGCGCTCAACCTCGTACCTCATCGCTCGCCCCTTTTTAGCTTGCCTTTCTCTTACCTGTAGCGTCAAGCTTACCAGAGGCGCCATCAATGAACATCGCATAGTTCGCGCAGCGCGCCGTCGCGCAGTTCGACCACGCGGGTGGCCAGCCGCGCGATGGAGTAGCGGTCGTGCAGCACGGCCAGCACCGTGCCCTCGAAGTGGGCGAGCGCCGCCTCGAAGCGCTCACGCGAGGGGATGTCGAGGTGGTTGGTCGGTTCGTCGAGCAACAGAAGGTTGGCCCCTGAGAGCGCCAGGCGCGCCAGGACCAGCCGCGCCCGCTCGCCGTAGCTGAGTCTCCCTACCGGCGTGAATACGTCGTCCCCGGCGAAGAGATAGGCGTGCAGCAGCGCGCGCGCCTCCGTCTCGGTCATCGGCGCGGCGGCGCGGATGAGCTCCAGCGGTGTGCGGCGCGGGTCCAGTTCGGCCTGCTCCTGGCCGTAGTACCCGAGCGTGACGCCCGCGCCCAGGCGCGCCGTCCCCGCGTCGGGCGCGAGTTCTCCTGACACGATCTTGAGCAGCGTGCTCTTGCCGCCGCCGTTGGGGCCGGTCAGGACCACGCGCTCGCCGTGACGCAGCGCGAGGTCGACCCCGGCGAGGACCCGCCGCTCGCCAAAACTTTTGGATAGCCCCTCCACGCGCAACACGTCGCGGGCGCCGCCCGCGACCGGCGCAAAGTCGAGCTTGAGGTTCCAGCCCGCGGTGGGTTTCTCAACGGTATGCTCTTCCAGGCCGCGCTCAAGCTTGCGCTCGCGCACGATCGCCTTACGCATTACTTTATTGGATAAACGCCGCGCCGAAGAGTCCTTTGTCGCCCGCTCGGTGTGCATGGCATGCTCACGCGTAGCGCTGATATCGGCTTCGACGCGGGCGCGCTCACGCTCCTGCCGCCGATAGGCGTCCCACCGCGCCGCGAGCTGGGCCTCTTTGGTTGCCGCGTAGTCGCTGTAGGGGCCGGGAAACTCCTCCAGCGTGTGCGTCGCGTCGTCGAGTTCCAGGATAGTCCCAACCGTCGCGTCGAGGAAGGCGCGGTCGTGCGAGACGACGAGCGCGGCGCCAGGGAAGCCGGCTACGAACCCTTCAAGCCAGCGCAGCGCGTCGACGTCAAGGTGGTTGGTTGGCTCGTCGAGCAGCAGCAGGTCCGGCGCGCCGAGCAGCAGCGCGGCCAGGGCCAACCGCGTCTTTTGCCCTCCGCTGAGGGCGTCCAGCGGGCTGGTGGGGTCGAGTCCCACGAGGTCGAGCCCGCGCAGCACGTTCTCGACTTCGGCCAGGCGCGCGTAGCCTCCCGCCTCCTCGAACACGGTAGCCGCCGCCTCGTAGCGCGCGAGACTATCAGGCGCGTTCGGGCGCCCTGCCAGATTGTCCGTGGCCTGTTCGAGCGACTGATAGGCCGGCCAGACCGCGCCATCCCGCTCCAAGATAGACATAACAGGCGCGTCATCGTCGCCCAGGAAACCCTGCCGCAGATACCCCAACCGGGCGCCGGGGGCCAGGGCGACCGAGCCCGCGTCCGGGCGTTCCAGACCGACGATGACGCGCATCAAGGTGCTCTTGCCGCTGCCGTTCGGTCCCACGACACCCACCTTTTTGCCGTGCCCCAGGGTGAACGACACGCCGCGTAAGACCGGCGTGTCGCCGTAGTATTTATCGATGTTATTGACCTGTAGCATAGCGCTACGACCTCCGTCTCCATCGCACACTCCGTGTCCCGCCATGCAAAAGGACCACGAGCGCGATAAGCTCGTGGTCCTTGGTGTGGGTAGAGTATGGCGAAGGTGTAGCGGGATTGGGGTGTCGTGCGATGAGGATGACACGCCAGGGGGATGACGACAGACGCGCCGCGGGTGCCCTCGTGCCCCGGCGTTCACGCCGCCTACTCTACCCTGTTTAGCGCGTCACCCATCATTCTCCTACTAGCGCCGACATAGGTAGTATAGTGGATAGCGCGCCTCGGCGGCATCCCCTATCGTAGCTGCAAGGCTTCATCGCCTTCAGTTTCAATACACGTAAAGGAGGGTCGGCTTTAACATCATGGAGCGGTTTGACAGCTGTTACGCGGGGAAGAGGAGTCGATCCAAGCCGCGCACCACCCCGCTCACCCCATCACCGCGCGGCCGCCAGCAGCGTGCCGCCCACGTACGGCCCCGCGCCCGACCCCGCGTCGTGGCGGATGGTCAGGCGCTCGTCGGGCAGCCCGAAGAGCGTCTCGAAGGCGATGACATAGCCGGGCAGCCGGACCGAATGGACCTGCGTGCCGTCGATGGTCACGCCGCGCGCCTCTCGTGGCCCCTGAGTCTGATCGAGGGAGACGTCGAGGTGACTCCGGGCGACGGCGGCCAACTCCCCGGCCAGCTCACGCGTCGTCCCGCTCGGCGCGTCGACCTTGTCGGTGCCAGCGTAGTCCACGACCTCCCAGGACGGCGGGTGGCGGGCCGCGATCAGGGCAAAGTGCTTGGCCAGGGCCGCCGTGAGGGAGAAATTACCCGCCGCGATGACCCCCAAGCCGCGCTCCCGCGCCCGTCGCTCGATGTCCTCATAGTCGCGCGCCGCTAGTCCCGACGACGACCCGCAGCCCCGCGTCCAGGGCGGCGAGGATACGGGCCTTCACCGACTCCGGTCCCGTGTAGTCGATTAGCACGTCGGCGGGGGCCGCCAGCGCCTCGTCAAGCGAGGGGACGATAGTCACACCTACCTCCGCGCCTCCCAGGGCTACCCCGATGTCCACCCCCGCCTGTCGGCGGGCAATGGCGCTCACCAGCTGGACGTCGTTCGACGCCAGGAGCGCCCCTGCAACCGCGCTCCCGGTCCAGCCTGTCGCGCCCGCCACGCACACACGAATCGCCATCGTTCCCCTCCCCGCTGTTTCCGTGCTCATCCCCATCCCCACCGGCATCTGATGGCTCTCTCTGACGCCTCCGCTCGGGCGGCGAGCCGCCCACGGCGCGGAGGGCGCCGGGGCGGGCGCACCCTTGCCCTGTCTGCCCTTGAGCATACGGTATCCGGCTCGCTCTGAATGCCGGCGCCTAACCCCATAGCCCACCGGGCGAACGCCGCCTGCGTGTTCGCTTCGATCGCCGTCACCACGTCCGCGTCGGACATATCTCGTAGCGCCGCCGTCATGGTTGTCCCTCCTTTTTCGCCAACACAACGCCTACGAGGGGAGCGTAGCACGGCGGGGCGTCAAAAAATAAGGGCGTCTCTCGCATCTCATGGCACGTCGTGCAGGCGGTCGTCGTAGCGGCGGAAGCGTGGCAGCGCCACGGCCAATAGCGCGACGCCGACGACGCAGAGCACGCCGCCCGAGACGACCGATTGGCGTACCCCTGCCAGCGTGGCGACGACGCCCGACTCGACGTTGCCGAGCGCCGGCCCACTCGCGTAACTCAACAGTTCGATGCCGGCCAGGCGCCCGCGTAGCGCGTCGGGAATCGTCCCATTCCAGATGCGGCTGCGGAACAGCCCGCTCATCATATCCGCGCCGCCGGCTGCGGCCAGGGCCAGCAGCGCCAGCGGGAGCGCCGGCGCCAGCCCAAAGAGAGTGATCGCCACGTAGGTGATCATGCTGCCAAAGAAGGACACCGCCCGGCTGGTGTAGAGCAGGCGGAAGTCGCGGTGGCGGCGCAGCGGACCCACGTCCATCGCCACCAGCCGTGCCAGCCGCCGCCAGCGACCGGCGCGCGCATCACTCTCGGCGGCTGCCTCTCCGGTAGGGGCGCTAGGCGCGAAGTGGCCGGCCTCGCCACTATCGGTCTGTGTCGATGTGGGGGGATCGATGTCGGGTAGCATACGCCCTATACTATATCTACGGCGGCGCGTAGCGTCCGCGACTGAGCAGATTGGCGCGGATCGTCATGCGCTCGGGATCGTTGAGGCGCAGCAAGAAAACGGTGGCGCGCCCGCTATCAGTGAGCGGCTCGATGATCGCTCCGTTTAAGTGAAAGTGTTGGCTCCAGTGCTCTGCGCGGGGATTGAAGAGGGGAGCTAGCGCCCCGGTCGTGGGATCGAGGGAGGCAATGTTCGGCCCTTTGAAGCGGTTGCACTGGAAGCAGGCATAGGCCAGATTCGCAAGCGCTGTTTCACCGCCATGTTGCGTCGCGATGACATGATCGGGCTCGTGCGGCGCCAGTGTTTCCGTGTCCGACATGCCGCAGTACTCGCAGCAGCCCCGCGCGCGATTGATCACCGCGCGGCGAAAGGCGGCGGTGACACGCTCGCTCATGCACTCATAGTCCCTGAATGCGGTAGCCGCGAACGGATAAGCATCACGATGCGGTCTAATAGCACCAGTTGGTCTAGTTCCTCGCTTTCCTCACTAGAGAGAGCCCCTGCGGCGTTTTTGTCGAGCAATTCGCGCACGCGCCCGATCGTCGTATCGGACAATCGGAACGCCGCGATCTCCTCTACGGAGGGAGCGCGGGCGAAGAAATCGGCGATCTCCTCGGTTGGACGCGGCGGCGCTGCCTGACTCATCATTGTCCTCCTCGTGTGAACGCTAGCTACCCACTCCGCTACATAGCCGCCGACTTCCGGCTAAAGCAAGCTACTTACCCACATTATCGGGGAAGGAAACAGCCGTGCTTTGGAGTCGAGCTACCTAATTATACCCGGGAAGGGCCGCTCACCGGGAACGCTCCCCTTAGTATTAGCCTTTGAATAGCGCACGTTCGGATGTACCACCCCTAGTCCGGCGCAACGATGGCCTCCGCCTCGATCTCGACCTTCCAACGCGGGTCGAGCAGCGCGGCCACGACGACCATAGTGCTGGCCGGCCGCACCGCGCCGAAAACGGCTCCGTGGGCACGCCCGACCGCCTCGGCGACGCCGGCGTCCGTCACATACATGCGCGTGCGCACGACGTGCTCGGGCCGCGCCCCCGCCTCGCGCAATGCTTCCACGATAATGGCGAGGGCGCGCCGCGCCTGCGCCTCGGGCTCGGGATCGCAGGAGCCGTCGGGCCAGATCGGCGCCGTCCCCGCCACTAGCACGCGGTCCCCCACGCGCACCGCTCGGCTGAAACCGATCGTGCTCTCATACGGCGATCCTGACGCTACATGTTGCCGCTCAATCATTGTCCTCTCTCCTACTTTCCAATGCAAAAGTCGCCGAAGATGCGCGTGAGCAGGTCCTCGGTGACGTCCTGGCCGGTGATGCTGCCCAGCGCGCCGACGGCGGCGCGTAGGTCGCTGCACACGAGGTCGAGCGGGGCCGCCAGGGCCAAGCCGTCGCGCGCCGCCACGAGCCCCTCGATGGCCGCCTCCAGCGCCCGGCGGTGGCGCGCGTTGTCGACCATGGCCGTATCCGGGTTGAGCGTCGCGCCGCCGAGCGCCGTCGCCACCATGGCGTCTTCGAGCGCGTCCAACCCCTGCCCCGTCGCCGCCGAGCAGGCCACGACGGCCGCGGGCGGCGCGTCGTCGAACAGGGGCAGCGCGGTCGCCGTGTCCGTGTCGAGCGCGCGCGGGAGGTCGGCCTTGTTCAGCACGAGGATGGTCGGCGTCTCGGGGGCCAGGACGCGCGCCGCCGCGAAGGCTGCGCGGTCGCGCTCCTCCAGGGGATGCGATGCGTCGGCTACGAGCAACAGCAATCCGGCCGCGGCGATCGCGGCGCGGCTACGCTCCACCCCGATGCGCTCCACCGGGTCGTCCGTCTCGGTCAACCCCGCCGTGTCGACGAGATAAACCGGTAGGTCACGGATGTTGGCCGGTTCCTCCACGGTGTCGCGCGTGGTGCCGGCCACGGGCGTGACGATGGCGCGTTCAGCGCGCAGCAGGCGGTTGAGCAAACTGGATTTGCCGACGTTCGGCGCGCCAGCCAGCACCGCGCGCAGCCCCTCACGCAGGATAACGCCGCCGCGCGCCGTGGACAACAGCGCGTCCAGCCCCACCCGCGCCGCGTCGAGCCGCACCAGCAGCGCGGCGACGGACGCATCGGGGATGTCCTCCTCCACGAAGTCGATCGACGCCTCCAGGAAGGCCAACACGCCCATCAAATCATCCGCGGTCGGACGCAGGCGGCGCGAGAGGCCGCCGCCCAGCTGCTCGACCGCCACCTGCAGCGCCGTGGGCGTGCGCGCGCGCACCACGTCGAGCACGGCCTCGGCCTGCGTCAGATCGAGCCGCCCGTTGAGGAAGGCGCGCAGCGTGAACTCGCCGCGGGCGGCCGGACGGGTGCCGTGGCGCAGCGCCAACTCGACCACACCTTGCAGCGGGACGGGGCCGCCGTGGCAGTGCACCTCGAAGACGTCCTCGGCTGTGTAGGTGCGTGGCGCTGCCATGTAGACGGCCAGCACCTCGTCGACGCGCCGCCCGGTCGCCGGGTCGACGGCGTGCCCATACACGAGCCGGTGCGAGGGCCACGCGTCCGTCCCATCGGCGGGGCGGACGATGGCGCGGCCGGCCGCGAGCGCCTCCGGCCCCGAGAGCCGCACGATGCCGACGCCGCCCTCACCGGGCGGCGTGGCGATGGCGACGATGGTATCGTTTGTGGTGATCATCAGCGATTAGCGATTAGCGATTAGCGATTAGTGATTAGTGACTAGTGCAGGATTAAGGAGCTTTCTTTGCATGCTGACGCACAACCGACTGCGGTCGACCGGTCGCATAGCTTTGCCCGCTGCAAACAGACCGCCTTAAGACGACACTAGTGACTAGTGTCTAGAGTAACTAAACACTAGCAACTCGCCACTCTTTCTTCCACCTGCGCTGCGGTAGGGATGGCGCTTGGGCCAGCGCCTTCGACGGCAAGCGCGGCCGTGGTGGCGGCGAAGCGCGCGGCGCCCAGCAAATCTTTCGCGGCCGCGTAGCGGATCAGGAAGGCGGCGGCGAACACATCGCCGGCGCCGGTGGGATCCACTTCGTGAGCAGGACAGGCCGGGATGTGCAGCGTGCCCTTGCCGGCGTAGATGGTGGCCCCGCGCGCCCCGCGCGTCAGCACGACGATGGGCGTCCGCGCCCGGTACAGGTCGACGACAGCGTCGGGTGTCTCGTGGCCGGGCGAGAAGCCGGCCGAGACATCCTCTTCGCTCAAGATCACGGCGTCAAGGTCGACGAGGCGCGCCGCGACCCGCGCGTGCGGGAGGGTATGGACGCGGTGGTCCTCATCCCAGCGACGCGCCCAGCCTTGTGGCGTCGCGGCGCGTAGGGCGCGGGGGAAGAGCGCCGCGATGGCCGGATCGACCTCGTCGGCGATGGGACCCAGGTGCACGATACGCGCCGCGCGCCACGCCGTCGGGATATCACCGGGGCCGAGCGGACGCGCCCGCCCATGCAGGAACTGCACACGGCCGCCCGGCTCGTAGCGGTTCTCGAAGATCGTATCCTGCTCCGCCGCCACGACGTGGACGCGCGCGCCCTCCAGCAGGGCATTGTCGAAGCCGGCCGGCGCGCTGGTGATGACCCCCGTGTCGACACCCAGGCGGCGCGCCGTCAGCGCGGCATAGAGCGCGGTCCCGCCCGGCATGGTGGCCGGCGTCACGGCGTCACGAGACGTGGACGCGTCCGCCACGGCCGAGGGAACGATGTCGCGCGCGACATGGCCGACCACGACGTAGGTAGGGGACGCTTCGGGTGATGTGTGATTCACTGATGGCGCTAGCGTTTGAGTGTGATGACCAAGCGCCGGTTCGGCTCCTCACCCTCGCTATGTGTCTCGACGTCATGCTGGTCCTGCAGCGTGACGTGGATGATGCGGCGCTCACCGGCGGGCATAGGATCGAGCGCGACCGGGCGCTGTTGCTGGCGCACGCGGTCGGCCTGGCGCAACGCCAGCGCGCGCAGCGTTTCTTCGCGGCGGTCGCGCCAATGCTCCACGTCGATGACCACCTTGGTCCAGCGCCGCGTACGCTTACCGATCAGCACGTTGACGAGGTACTGCAGCGCGCTGAGCGTCTCGCCGCGCCGCCCGATGATCAGGCCGCCATTGTCGGTCTCCACGTCCAGGACAATCGGATCGGACATCGTACGCACGGAGACGCGCGCCTGTATATTCATACCCCGCAGGAGATTTTCAAGGATGTCCTGGGCGAGCGCGGCCGTCTCCTCGTGCTGCCGCGCGCGGCGGCCCGGCTCGTCCGCGCCATCGCGCGGCGTCTCGTCGTCGTACTCATCCCCGAGTTCGAACGCCCCATCTTGGGTCTCGCCGGTCTCGTCCGCATCCCCCACTCCAGCCCTGGCAGTGGGCGCGGAAGGCGCGGCGGATGCGCCGTGCCGCTCCGACGACACGGCCGTTGATGTGTGAGCGGAGGGCGCCATGACCGTGGCTGCGGCCTCGCCGACGACCATGGCCAGGATGCGCGCGTTCTCGGCGCGCATACCCAAGAAGCCTTTAGACCCTTCGGTGATGACCGTGATGTCGAGACTTTCACGCGGGACGCCCAGTTCACGCGCGGCATCGTCGATGGCTTCGTCGACTGTCCGTGCGCTGACCGTCACGCTTCGGCGGTGGCGTTCATTCATCTATCGTCGTGCTCCTTTGGGAGGTCGCGCTTTTTGCCGCGCTACGGTGCGCTGCATTTTACCCTGGCGCGCGCCGGTTCCCCCGGCCGCCAGCCGCTCGTCGCCGGTAGGCTCCTCATCCGCGGCGCCCTCGGCTACGCGCGCGGGAGGATGCGCGCTGAACAGGGTGACGCGCCGCCCATGACCGTTCCCAGTCGCTTTCACCCCATTGGCGTTGGCCCCATTCCCATTTGCTCCATTGGCGCGCGGCGCGATCGCACGTGGCCCGGCGGCGGACTGGCCGGCTTTGCCACGCCCACCGGCGGATAGCGCGGGCGAAGGAGCGGCCACGGCTTCGGGCACTTTGAACGGCGACTTGAAGAGTTGGCCGAAGCCGGTGATGAAGTACTGCATCACAATGCTGAACACGGTCGACGTCACCCAGTAGAGGGCCAGGCCGGAGGGATAGCTGACTGCGAATAGCATGATGAATAGCGGCATGAACTGCATGATCTGTTGCGTCGAGCGCTGCTGCGGATCGCTGGTCGGCTGCATCATCATGCGCTGCTGCACCCACTGCGTGGCGGCGGCAAGCACCGGCAGCGGTCCCCAGAACGAGTGCGCCCCGAAGAAAAAATGCCCGAAGAGGCTGTCCGGCTTGTCGAGCGAGAACCACAGGAAGTTGGTGTGGTAGATGGCCTCGTGATGGAAGTTCCTGATGTTGGTGAAAACGAAGATCAGCGAGTAGAGGATCGGCATTTGCACGATCAGCGGCAGGCAGCCGGCCGCCGGGTTGACGCCCTGCTCCTTGTAGAGTTCCATCGTGGCCTGCTGTAAGGCCGCGCGATCGCCCTTGTAGCGCTGCTGCAACTCTTTCTGCAGCGGGCCCAGCGACGCCATCTTCCTGGCCGACTTAAGCTGCTTGATGTTGAGCGGGGAGAGCACACCGCGCACCAGGATGGTGAAGACGATGATGGCCAGCCCGTAGTTGTGCAGCACGCCCGTCAGCGCGATCAGCACCGCCTCGAGCGGGTGGCTGATAGGATCGAGAATATGTGAAAAGCCTGACACCAAAAACTCCTATTCGAGCGCCTTTACGGGACCGGTTCGAGCTCCTGTTACGGGACCGGATCAAGGCCGCCGGGGTGGAAAGGATGGCACCGCGCCAGACGCCGCAGCATCAGAAGCGAACCCCGCGCCGCGCCATGCCGCGCGATCGCTTCGTAACTATACGCCGAGCAACTCGGGTAGAATCGGCAGGTAGCAGGCGGCAACAGGCGCGCGGCTGTCGCCTGATAGAGCCTGATCGCCCCGAGCAAAATGCCCTTCATGTCCCTCGCCCATCACCATCGCGTCGTGGGGCCCGCAACAGGTCCGCCCGCCGTAACAACTGGTCAAGCGCCACGCCAACCGGCTCCAGTCCGGCGCTGGCCGCATCCGGCCGTCCGATAAGTACGACATCGTAGCCCGGACGCAGCCGCGCGAGGCGCTCACGAGCGGCCGCGCGCAACACACGCTTGAGCCGATTACGCGTCACGGCTGACCCGATTTTCTTGCCCACGGTTAGCCCCACGCGCGTCGTGGCGCCGCCGTTTGGCGCTGCGGCTAGGATGAGCAGCGGGTGGGCTTTAGACCGCCCCTCGCGGCGTACGCGCGCGTAGTCACTCGTGCGGGTCAGGCGCTGGCCCCTAGGAAGCATAAAATGCTAGACCGTCAGTTTGTGGCGCCCCTTGAGCCGCCGCGCCTTGAGCACGCGTCGGCCGCCTTTGGTGGCCATACGCGCGATAAAGCCGTGCGTGCGCTTGCGCGGGATACGCTTCGGTTGCCATGTTCGCTTCATGTGTCCTCGTACATCCTCTATTATAGTCGTATTTAGGGTCTCAGATGGGAGTATAGCAGCAATCGGTGATTAGCAGTCAGCCGTCAGCTGTCTACGGGTGCGCGCCACTTTTTCGCGGTGACTGGCTTGCTGGCCGTCCCAGTAGAGACCCGGCGCGAAAAGGTGGCGCGCACCCGCTGTCTACCACCACGACGAATAGCGCTCCTCGTCCCACGGGTCACCACGCATGTGGTAGCCGTTGCGCTCCCAGAAACCGGGCTGGTCCTCAGCGACGAATTCGAGGCCGCGCACAAACTTGACGCTCTTCCAGAAGTACAGGTGCGGCACGACCAGGCGCAGCGGGTAGCCGTGCTCGGGTGTGAGCGGCTGCCCATTGTGGCTATGCGCGAAGAGATTGTCGTCGCGCAAGAAGTCGTCGAGCATCAGGTTGGCCGTGAAGCCATGCTCGGCGTGCACGATCACGGCCCTGGCTGCGGACTTGAGCGTCACGCGCTTCATCAAATCGAGCACGGCCACGCCGTCCCAATCGTTGTCGAGCTTGCTCCAGCGCGTCACGCAGTGGATGTCGTTGTGGCGGCGCGTCTGTGGCAGCGCCATGAACTCGTCCCAATTGAACGTAGCCGGCTCCTCGACGAGCCCACTGACGCGGAAATCCCAGGTGGCGAGGTCGGCGTGCGGGATAGGCCCGTAGGTCAGCACGGGCCACTTGACCGTCAGTTGCTGGCCCGGCGGAACGCGCGCCGCGATGTCAGCAGGTAGGTCCTGTTTCTTCGTAAATAATGCCATCAGGCGTCACCAAACTTTTCAAGACGTTGTTATTGTCTACTCGAAGTATACCTTAGCCGATCCCTCGCCCAGCGCATGGTCGCCCTCGGCCGCCAGGTCCTGTCCCAGCGGACCTAATAGGTTACGGGCGCCAGTGAAGATGGCCGCGACCGTCTCGGGACCGTCGAGGGCGGCGGCGCGTAGCGCGGTCAGGCGCGCGATGAGGCAGTCGATCACCACATGAGTATGCCGGTTGAGGGCCAGGAGGTCGCCGTAGAGCGCGGGGTCCTGATGCAGGATGCGGCTCATCAGGGCGAGTTGCAGGCGCAGGGTCGGCGTCGTCCAGGCCAGTGGGTCGTCCCCCGGCAGCGTCGCCATGATCTCCGGCGCCAGCGCCGCGTAGGTCCCGTGCAGCAACGCCTGCGCGCCCGCCATCGCCCGATCGTGCTCCTCCGGTGTGGTCGTCACGATCCGCGCGCCCTGGCCCTCAAGCAGGCGCGACAACCAGGCGCGCCACCGCGCGCCGCGCAGTGGCGCCAGGGCCAGCGTCGTCCCCGGTAAGCCGTGGCGACCGGGACCAAACAGGGGGTGCAACAAAAACCCCTCGCCCCGACACGCATTTGACGCCGGCAACGCCAACTCCATCAGCGAGCCGAGGCTGGCCAGCGCCGCGTCGGGACGCACATGGGGAGCGATCTCGGCTAGCACGGCCGGCGTCGCGCGCAAGGGGACGGACACGAGCGTGAGGTCGCAGCGCGCGGCCACCTCGACGTTGCCGAGCCGCGTGCCACGGTCGCTCACTAGCACTGTGACGCCGGCGGCTTGCAGCGCGCGCGCGAAGAACGAGCCGATGCCGCCATGTCCGCCGATGATGCCGACGACGGGAGCGGCGTCCAGGTATTCCGGCTCGCTCGTCGTCTCGCGCGGCATGATGACACCTACCTAACGCTTGTAAGGGTGGGCATGGCCCTAAAGGACCATGGCAGGGCACACGGACCGTAAACGGTCTCGCGGTCGCCGACCCGCGCGCCAATCCACCGCATGCGCGCCAACTCCACAGACCCTTCAGGGTCCGTGTGCCCTACCATGGTCCTTTAGGGCCAGGCCATCGACCATCGGCTACTTACGGCGCCAGAACATTGCCGGTCTCGGCTGGCTCGGGCCGGGCGGGCTCCGCGCCCTGGGTGTAGACAGGCCGCAGCCAGGCGCTGTAGGCGCGGTTGACGCCGCGCACGACATCGAAGTACGCCTGCTGCAGGGCAGAGGTCAGTGGTCCCACCCCGCCCGACCCAATAGACCGCTTGTCGATCTCGACCACCGGCGAAACCTGCGCCCCCGTACCGCACAGGAAAACCTCGTCGGCGGTGTAGAGCTCGGTGCGCTGCACCGTGCGCTCGACCGTCGGCACGCCCAATTCGGTGCGCGCGACCTCGATCAAGGTGGCGCGTGTGATGCCCTCCAGCACGCTGTCCGTCACGGCCGGCGTGATGAGAGTGCGGTTCTTGATGATAAACAAGTTCTCGGCGCTGCCCTCGGAGACGTTGCCGTTCTCGGCCAGCATGATGGCCTCGTCGTAGCCGTTGACGACAGCCTCGTGCTTGGCCAACGCCGCGTTGATATAGGCCCCCGTCACCTTGGCGCGTGGGGGGATCGCGTTGTCGCTGTTACGACGCCACGACGAGAGGCAACAGCGGATGCCGCGGTCGATGTCGATGTAGTTGCCCATCGGCTGGCAGTACATCATGAAGTCGTCGGAGACACCTGTCATGCTTACGCCGATGCCAAGCCCGCTCTTGTAGGCAATGGGCCGGATGTACGTATCGCCGCGAAAGCCCGAGCGGCGCAGGATCTCGAGCGTGATCGTCTCGAGTTCGTCGACGCTGTAGGGCAGGCTAATAGCCAGGATGCGCGCGGAGTTGTGCAGGCGCTCGTAGTGCTCACGCATGCGGAACACGTACAGTTGCTCTTCGGCGGCGCTCCAGTAGCCGCGAATACCCTCGAACGTGCCTGTCCCATAGTTGAACGCGTGCGTCATAATGCTGATCTTGGCGTCGGCCAAGGGAATATACTCCCCGCCGAGGAACGCCACACCCTGCATATCCATTACATACTCCTAACTACCTTTTGCCTGGCCTTAAAAGACCATGGCAGGAACCGGACCTTAAAAGGTCGGCCTGGTCATCGAGCCACTGTAGACCCTTCAGGGTCCGTCCGCTGCCATGGTCCTTCAGGGCCAGGCTCCACTCACACCTGTGTCTCCGCAGTGAACATCTTTCTGGTCATCGTACTAGTGTACGGTTGAAGTGGCGCGCGAAGTGGCGCGCGAAGTGGTCGCCGACCTCCCGCACGGCCGGCGCATGGCCGAGCTCACGCTCCATCGAGGTCATGACCGTCTCCGCGTGGCCGCAGGGATTGATGAGCGTAAAATACGAGAGATCGGGTGCCACGTTGAGGGCCATGCCGTGTGTGACGACCCAGCGCTTGAGGGAGAGCCCGACCGATGTCATCTTGCGCCCATGCGTCCACACGCCGCGCTGGCCGGGCAGGCGCTCGCCGGGCAGACCATACTCGCCGAGCGTGTCGATGATGGCCTGCTCCAGGTTGTCGACGAGGCGCGAGATAGAGCGCTCCTCCGGACCAAGCTTGATGACGGGGTAGGCCACCAACTGTCCCGGCCCGTGGAACGTCACCTCACCGCCACGGTCAATGCGCTCGACCGTGGCGCCGCGGCGCGCCAACTCATCGGACGAGACCAATATGTGTTCCGTGAGCGAGTTGCGGCCGAGCGTATAGACGGGCGGGTGCTCGAGCAGGAGCAACGTGTCACGCCCCGTTCCGGCGACAAGCTCCGCGGCGAGGCTCTTCTGTAGCTCCCAGGAGGCGGCATAGGGCACGAGGCCGCGCCAGGAGACATGGAGTTCCCGCACAGCCGGCGTCGCGGGCGAAGCCAACACACCACCATTCATAGACGATCCATAGACGCGGCCTAACCCTTGAAGAGCTTGGTCAGGCCGAGGTTCCCTATCGCATGGCCCAGCCCGTTCATCAAGGACTCCATCGGGTAGAGCGCCGCACGGAAGACGACGATGCCGATGACGACCACGACGAGGAACTCAACCAGAACGAGCGTCTCCTCATTGAGGATATAGGTCTGTGCCGCTTCGAGGGCGCGCAGCACCTGGCTGGGATGGCGCGGCTGGACGGCTGGCGCCTCCTGCCGGGTGCGAATAACGGGTGGCGCGGGCGTCGCGGCCCGCCTGACGGTCGTTCCGGGCTGTCCCGGCTGCTGCGTCGTCTGCTCCATGCCCCCTCCTTATGTCAAGGGATGATCGTACAGTGCTTTCACAAGGCTAACTGCTAGCATTATACGCGCCGCTCCCCTTACAGGGAACTATCTGGTACGCTACGCCCGATGGACCTAATCATTCTCATCGGCCTGCAAGCCTCCGGCAAGAGCACGTTCTACCGCGCGCGCTTCGCGGCCACACACGCGCATGTGAGTAAGGACCTCATGGGCCACAATCGGCGCAAGGCGCGGCGGCAGCAGGAGTTGGCCGGGGCGGCGCTGGCGGCCGGTCAATCGGTCGTGGTCGACAACACCAACCCGACCGTTGAGGAGCGCGCCCCGCTGATCGCGCTAGGCCACGCCTACGGCGCGACGGTCATCGGCTACTACTTCACGTCCGGCGTCGGCGCGAGCCTGGAGCGCAACAAGGGGCGCGAAGGCGCGGCGCGTGTGCCCGACGTCGCCATCTTCGCCACGGTCAAGCGCTTACAGCGCCCCTCCTACGCCGAGGGCTTCGACCACCTGTATGACGTGCGCATTGTGGGCGACGGCGCGTTCGAAGTGTGCGACAGGTCGGATAGTTCCTAAGGACACAGTTAGCTGTGCCAGGCGCCGCAGCGCTGGCTGCACAAGCGGCGCTACGCCAGCAAGCTGCTCTTGCGTTGTCTGCTCCATACCAGCCTCCTTTGCGAACATGAGACGTAATCGCACACGTGGGGTCTGGTCAGGATCTTGCAGGGCGGGTGGGGCATGAATGAGTCAGCGCCGGAGGGGATCACAGCGGAGGAGTGGGCGGCGACGCCGCTGTCCGTGCGCGTGCTGGTC
>JAABUJ010000755.1_pt1 | contig 58126 bp, 32 predicted proteins | sample 5559131 | NCBI WGS metagenome assembly JAABUJ01 (sample SAMN10711875, study PRJNA513366) | rock metagenome | isolation source: Antarctica rocks | place: Antarctica: Victoria Land, Mt New Zealand nord | collected 2016-01-07 | reverse complement strand
GCGTGGTCGCCAGTTGCCGAGCGCAGGGGCGTGGCGTCATGGAATTCCTCACAAAGGCTATCATGGCTTACCAGGATCAGATCGGAAGGCCGTCAATACTGCCACTGGGGCCGTGAACGGTTACCTTTCTTCTGCCTGGCCATCTGCTGCACGTACTGCTGCTGCATCTTCATCATCTGCTGTTGCTGCTGCATCATCATCTTCTCTTCGCGCATCTCCTCGGCGGCGTAAGGGTTCCCGCCGGACGCCGCCATGTCGTTCATGTTGAACTGGCCAAACGGCGTGTTGACGTTGTTACCGTAGCGGCCGTAACGCTGGGCCTGGGCGTCGGACGGGGCCAGGGCGATACCCGCCAGCGTCGCCAGAAGAACGATCCCCCTCTTCATCGCTACCTCCCGTCGTGATCGAGTGGTTGGACACCTCAACCGATGAAACCCGGCGATCCGTCTTTCGTATCGGGCCCGACGGGAATGGATCGCGAAAATCCATCCCGGGACACACCCGGATCGATTTCCTGGATGAGGATGCATCCAGGATAGTGGATCCGACGGACCCGCACGAGGCCGAACCGCGCAGGCCCGATCGCTCCGACGGACCGACCGATGCAAAACGTCCCCACCACTCGATTCTACTCCGCGACCGGCTCGGGGGCCGGGGCGAACCGGGCGGGGAGGACGATGACGTGGTCCGGGAGAATGTGGACGGTCAGGCCCTGGCCTTCGCGGAGGGCGTTCGACTGCGACTGGAGGGCGAGGGCGACGACCGGCCAGTCGTTGGGACCCCGGAGGTGGACCTGGCGGACTTCGCCGAGGAAGACCAGCCGCTCGACCGTGGCGGCGAACCGGTTGGCGTCGAAAGGGGCGTTGGGGACGATCCCCAGCGCCTCGGGGCGGAGGGCGACCGTGACCGGGGATCCGGCCGGGAGCGGGCCGGCTTCGGACCGGCCGATCAGGCGGCCCAGAGGCGTCCGGACCACGAGTTCGCCGCGCGGATCGGTCGTCTCGACCTGGCCCTGAATCAGGTTGACCGGGCCGAGGAACCGGGCCACGAAGGCGTCGACCGGCCGGTTGTAGACCAGGCTCGGCGGGCCCGACTGGACAATCTTGCCCAGGTCGATCACGGCGACCTGGTCGGCCAGGGCGAGGGCCTCCCGGGCGTCGGAGGTGAGGATCAGGGTGGTGGTCTCGGCCTCGGCAACCACGCGGCGGATCTCGTCGCGGAACTCGCCCCGGACCCGGTCTTCGAGCCGGCCCAGGGGGTCGTCGAGGATCAACAGGTCGGGCTCCAGGACCAGGGCCCGGGCCAGGGCCACCCTCTGGCGCTGGAGGCCGGACAGCTCGTCGGGCCGCTTCTGGGCCAGCGAGTCGAGCCGGGCCGAGCCGAGGGCGTTGGCCACCTGGACCTTCCGGTCGCGACGGCCGACGCCCCGGACCTTGAGCGGATAGCCGACGTTCTCGGCCACGGTCCAGTCCGGCCAGAGGGCGTCGTCCTGGAAGACCATGCCGACCCGCCGGGCCTGCGGCGGCTGGTCGTGGACGAGCCGGCCGTCGAAGTAGATCTCGCCGTCGTCCAGCGGCAGGAGCCCGGCGACCAGCCGGGCGAGCGTGGTCTTGCCCGAGCCCGAGGGGCCGAGCAGGAACGTCAGCTCGCCGGGCCGGATCTCCAGCGACGCCCCGTCGACGACCGCCACGTCGTCGAACCGCTTGACCAGGTTCTCCAGGACGACCCGAATCATGAGGGAACGTATCCCCCCGCCACCCGGGCGACCCGGCGGTAGAGCTGGCGGGTCCAGGCGGTCCACTCCCCCCGGAGCCAGGCCCGGAACCGGGGCTCGCGGGCCAGCCGGCCGTCGACCGCCCCGGCCAGCTCGCGGAGCAGGGCCCCGTCGACCGGACGGCTCGGCCCGGCCCAGCTTTCGCGGAGCCAGGCCCGGGACTCGGGGTCGGGGGCGACCTGCTCGGCCAGGACTTCCAGGAGTGGGGCGTCGGCCGGGCTCGCCTGGAGATTCGCCACCGAAGCCGGCGGCCACGGGGGACGCTCGCCGAGCGCGGCCTCGGCCCTCGCGGGATGGCCAAACCGGCGGAGGGCGGCGTCGGCGTCGCGAAGCTCCTGGTGGGCGTCGATCAGGGCCGCCCCCAGGAGGTCGGCGAGCAGGCCGTCGGCCGCGTCCTCCGACGGCGCCCCAGGGACGGCCCCCGGCGACTCCAGGAGGGCCAGGAGCCGCCGGGCCCGGCCCGCGTTCCTCGGACCCCCGGCCAGGGCCGCCGGCTCTCCCGCGCCGACCGGCGCGTCCGACCGTCGGCCGGAGACCAGCCGGGCCCGGGCCGCCCGCCGGACGAGCCGGTCATATCCCCGGGCCCAGCCCTCGTCATCCAGGGCCGCCCGCGACCGGGCCAGGGCGGCCGGGTCGTCGCGGGGGTCGGCAAGCTCGACGGCCGGATCCTCGGGCCCCGCCGCCGGCCCGGGGCGCCGGACGGACCGCCAGGGGGACGGGGACAGCCGGCCCGAACCCGCCAGCCGGACGTACTCCTCGGGCGAACCGCCCAGGAGGAGGTCGACGCCACCCCGGCGGTCGACCACGCCGCCCAGCCGCTCCCCCGGGGCGAGGGTGACCCAGGTGATCGGCCGGGTGTCGCCCGATGTCCGGTGATACATGGATTCCAACTCGGCGAGGGCCGGCCGCGGCCAGCGGGTCGCGACCACCAGCGGGGGCTCGGCGGGGGGCCCGCAGCCGGGGGCCGGGAAGGTCGCGGCGAGGGACACGGCTATCGATCGACTTATTCTCACTATGCCATATGAGCGGCGGACGGTGTGCGGCTCGTCCCGGGCTGGCCGGCGATGCGACGGGCCCCCTCTCCCCGGAGCATCCGAGGGGCGGGCCATCGGAAGATCCACCGGAGTCCGAAACATCGCCACGATCAACAGATGAAGACTCAGCAGCCCATTCATTGCCCGGGCCGGCTGCCGAGGGTGACCTTGAGGGTGACGTCCTTGCCGTCGCGCTTGACGACGACGTCAACCTGGTCGCCGGGCTTGGCCCGGCCGAGGTTGTCGGTGTAGTCGTAGATGCTGGAGATCGGCTTGCCGGCGAAGCCGACGATCACGTCGCCCCCCCTGATCCCGCCCTTCTCGGCGGGGCTCCCCTCGCGGACGGCGGAGAGCTTCACGCCCTTGTCCTCGGCGCCGTAGTCAGGGACGGTCCCGAGGTAGGCCCCCATCCCGACCCGGCCGGGGTCGGCGTTCCCCTCGCCGTGGGGGTTCTTGGGGCGCTCGGCCGCCTTGGTGAACTCGGGCCGGGTCGGGCGCCGGGCGAGGTCGAGCAGGAGCAATTCGCCGAAGTCGGCGATCCGGGCCAGCCCGGCGAAGTTGATCCGCTCGGTGTCGTCGGTCGGGCGGTGGTAGTCGGCGTGGAGCCCGGTGAAGGGGAAGAGGATCGGCACGTTCTTGAGGTAGAACGACTCGTGGTCGCTCCCGCCGAACCCGTCGGTCATCCCCTTGACCTTCTTGATCTTGAACCCGGCGGCGGCCCCCAGGGCGTCGACGATCTCCTCGATCCCGGTCGTGCTCCCGGTGCCGACGACCGTCAGCTCGGCCTTCTCATTGAGCCGGCCGACCATGTCGAAGTTGATCATCATGACCGTCTTGTCCAGCGGGATCAGCGGGTGCTCGACGTAGTGCCGAGACCCGAGGAGCCCCTTCTCCTCGCCCGAGAACGCCATGAAGACGACCCGGCGGGGCAGGGGGTCGGCCCGCTTGGCCAGGCGGCGGGCCAGCTCGATCACCAGGGCCGTGCCCGAGGCGTTGTCGTCGGCCCCGTTGTGGATGTCGCGCGAGAACATCGCCAGCGAGCCCGAGGCCAGACCGCCGTGGCCCAGGTGGTCGTAGTGGGCGCCGACGACGATGGTCTCCTCGGCGGTCGGCCCGGCGCCTTCCAGGACGCCGATCACGTTCCGGGTCTGGAGGCCCTTGCGCTCGACCCGGACCGAGCCTGAGAGCGACCAGCCTTCCAGGATCCGCGACCGGGGCTTCAAGTCGCCGTCGATCTCCTTCTCGATCGTCTCCAGCTTGGGCTGGCCGGCGGCGGCCAGGAGCTTATCCGCTTCTTCGCGCTTGAGCATCACGACGGGGATCGGCGAGTTCTCCTCCGACCCCGCCCCGTTGATCCGGAGGAGCTGGTCGGCGTTCCCCTTCAGGCCGGCCGTGTCGTTGACGATCAGGAGGGCCGCCGCGCCATGCTGGAAGGCGTTGGTCACCTTGTGGACGAACGCGGCGTATTTGGTGGTCTGCTTGCCGGCGAAGGGGCTTTTCTCGTCGTCGAGCTGCGGCTCGCGGCGGATCACCAGGACGGCCTTCCCCTTGACGTCGAGCCCCGCATAGTCGTCGTAGTCGAGCTTCTTGGCGTCGTCCTTGGCCGAGATCCCGTAGCCGGCGAAGGCGATCGGGAGGCCGTCCATGGTCGCGCTTCCGCCGATGGCCAGCGGTTGGAATGCCCCTTTCTCGGGCGCGATGTCCTGCCCGCCCGGCCCCTTGAAGGCCAACGCCGGGAGGGCGGCCAGCGCGGCGTCGCCCCGGATCGAGAACGGTTGATAAAACCCCTCGGCCCCCGGGGCGGGCTTGAGCCCGGCGTCTTTGAAGGCCGCCGCGATGTGGTCCGCCGACGCCTCGATCCCCTTCGAGCCCGGGGCCCGCCCCTCCTGCGCGTCGGCCGCCAGGAACCCGACATCCTCCTTGAGCCGGGTCATGCTCGGGCTGACGTAGGTGACGTCGCCCCAGGCGGCGGCGGCGATCAACGCCAGGGCCGCGGCGGGCAGGGCGGCCCGGGTCGTCCGGGCGGGAAAGCGAAGTGCCATGCTGGTCAATCCTTCGATGACGGACGGGGTGGCGGCGGACCCCACGGCCCGGGCCCGATCGGGCCGGTCGGTCGGTCGATTCTCGGCAACCGACCGGCGGCCGTCAAGCGGTCGCGAGGCGCCGAGCGGGCCACCACGCTTCACGGCGGATCGACGATGCCCGCCTCGATCAGGAAGCGAGTGAGCTGCTCGAAGGCCATCCGCGGGCTTACGTTGCCGTCCGGAGGCTCCGCCGTCGAGCGGCCGTGCGCGACCCAATTTCGGTAGCCGACGATCTGCTTGACCTGGCCGAGGACGATCGGTTCGACCTGGCCCTTGAAGACGGAGACGAGCCGATCGACGAGCCGCCAGTATTTCGATGTCGCTCACGACCGCGGCATGGATCGCCAGGTCGAGCGGGTCGCCGCCGAGGAGTCGGTCGGCCCGCCTCGTCATGAAGTCGCGCAGCGTCCGCTCGAACGTGGCGGCCAGGCTCAAGACGACGAGGTCGGCCAGCTCGCCCTCGGCCTCGCCGATCCTCGACAACGATCGGTCAGGGTCTTCGCCATGGAAGACATGCCTCCTCGTGACGGCGACCTCGATCTTCTTGGTAATGACCCGCGTCGTTACCCTCATGCTATCCAGGGCGACCTCGTACCAACCCATGATCGGAGACAACGGATTGGTCACCGCAGGCAGGACTCGGCCAGGTCGCGGAAGAGCGGGCCATCGAGTCGGGCCGACTCCCACGGAGCCCGATCCTGGAGCCAGTACCAATCGGCCGTCGACTCGTGACGAAAGCCATTCTTGCCATTCTCGGCGATCATCGAGTCCTCCTCCGCCTCCATCAAGAAGAGGGTGAACGGGCCGTCCAGGCCGAGCAGATCGACCCGCCCGTCTGCCCCTACGACGGCCCTTGCGACCGGACGGACCGTCATCCGGTCGCCCCCCTGTTCGAGGATCAATTGAGAAATCTGGTACGCCCCGCTCCACTTCTCGATGAGGGTGATTTCTTCGGTTCCGAAGGTGGCGGCAGGCTCCATCTCCGAGGCCCAGACGCGGATGAGCCCGTAAAGCTCCTCGACCTTCTGCCGCCAGTCGGCGAGCCCGGGCCGTTCCGTCTGCTGGGTGGCCATCGCATCGCCTCGATTCGGGGATGGGGGCGTGACGATCCGGGGACGAGATCCCGAACGCGCACCGAAGTTGCTCCCGAGATCATCCCAGGGGCTGAAAGGCGAAGTCAAGGATCGGCGAGGACGTCGGCGGCCGAAGGCTTGCGATCGCCGATCCGCCGGGTTACCTTGAATTCCTACGGACTCCGACGACCGCCGGGACTCGCCCGCGATGATCGACGACCTGATCGCCCGATGGGCGACCCTCCTGGTCGACTACTGCCTCCGGGTCGAGGCCGGGGAGACGATCCTGATCGCCTCCGAACTGGAGGCCCGGCCGCTGGTCGAGGCTTGCCATCGCGAGGTCGTCCGGCGCGGGGCCCATCCGATCGTCCGGGTCGAGCTGCCGGGCCTGGCCGAGTTCTTCGTCGCTAACGCCAGCGAGGCCCAGCTCGCGCACCTCTCGCCGGTCTCGGTCCGCGAGGCCGAGGTCTGCGACGGCCGGATCCGGATCTCGGCCGAGGCCGATACCCGCTCGATGCGTGGGGTCGACCCGGGTCGCCAGGCGATCGTCGACCGGGCCCGGGCCCCGCTCCGCGAGCTGGCCAGCAAGAAGCGATGGGTCCTCACCCAGTACCCCACGGCCGCCTACGCGACCGACGCCGGGATGACCCGGGACGATTACGAGGCTTACGTCGCCTCGGCCATGTTCCTCGACCGCGAGGATCCCGTGGCCGCCTGGCAGGACCTGGGGCGGCGACAGGCGGGGCTGGTGGAGTTCATGTCGGGCGTCTCCGAGGTCCGGATCGAGGGGGACGGGACCGACCTGACGATCTCGGTCGCCGGCCGGACCTGGATCAACTCCGACGGCCGGCGGAACATGCCCTCGGGCGAGATCTTCACCGGGCCGGTCGAGGCCAGCGCCCAGGGCCGGCTCCGGTGTAGCTTCCCGGTCTGCCGGTCGGGCCGGGAGGTGGTCGGGATCGCCCTGAAATTCGAGGGGGGCCGGGTCGTCTCGGCCCGGGCCGAGCAGGGGGAAGACTACCTCCTCTCGATGCTCGAACTCGACCCCGGCGCCCGGAGGCTCGGCGAGCTGGGGATCGGCCTGAACCCCGGGATCGACCGCTTCACCGGCTCGATCCTCTACGACGAGAAGATCGGCGGGACGGTCCACCTGGCCCTGGGGAGCAGCTACCCCGAGACCGGCGGGACCAACGCCTCGGCGCTCCACTGGGACCTGATCCTCGACCTCCGGCGGGGCGGCCGGGTCACCGCCGACGGGCGGGTGGTCATGGAAGGCGGCCGGTGGCTGGTCGGCTGACCCGCTCCCCCAGATTCACGATCCTGATCCAATTCGATGACCGAACGGACTGAAGCGGGAGGGCTTGCGATGAGTCGAGGACATCGGGCGGCGTGGTTGGCGGGATGGCTGGCCCTGGCCCTGGCCCCCGGGGCCTGGGGGCAGCAGGTCTCGGAGTCGGCCCTGAAGGACCGGGTCTCGCAACTCCTGGAGCGGCTGGAGTCGCCCAAGGTCGAGGCCCGGGCCTCGGCCGAGAAGGCACTGATCGACCTCGGGGCGCGGGTCGTCCCGCTCCTGCCGACGGCCGTCGACGCCAAGAAGGCCGACCTCGCCGAGCGGGTCGAGCGGGTCCGGACCTCGCTCCGCGAGAAGGACGAGCAGACCAACCTCGGGGCGTCCCGGGTCACGATCCAGGGCCAGGGGATCCGCCTGACCGAGGCGGTCAAGTCGCTCCAGAAGCAGTCGGGCAACATCATCGCCGACCTCCGCGAGGCCAACGGTGAGGAGGCGACCAACCCGGCCCTGGACCTCGACATCGCGGACAAGCCGTTCTTCGAGGCGCTCGACGCCCTGGCCGAGAAGGCGGGCCTCACGATCACCCCATACACCGGCGACGGGACCATTGGCCTGATGACCGGCGGGATGGCCGGGGCCGCCCCCAACATGCCCAGGCCGGCCAGGCCCCTGGTGGTCTACTCCGGGCCGTTCCGGATCCAGTTCAAGCAACTGGTGGTGGTCCGCGACTTCGTGACCGGCGCGGGGACCTCGACCGCCACCTTCGACGTGATGTGGGAGCCGAGGCTCCGGCCGATGCTCCTGGCGCTCAAGAACGACGGCCTGAAGATCGTCGACGACCAGGGCAAGCCGGTCCCGCCCCAGGTCAACGAGGAGGCCAACGAGACCGGCCTCCGCGCCGGCAACTGCGCGGCCGAGGTGAACCTGAACCTGGCGGCGCCCGAGCGGTCGGCCAAGGTTCTCACCTCGCTGAAGGTGACCGGGTCAGTCACGGTCCCCTCGGGAATGCGGTCGTTCCGGTTCCCCAGCCTGGCGGCGACCCACGTCGTCCAGCAGCAGGGGGACGTGACGGTGACCCTGGAATCAACCGAGGTCGACGAGGCCGTCTGGAAGGTCGCCCTGGCGATCGCCTATCCCAAGCAAGGCCCCGCCTTCGAGAGCTACCAGCAGGGGCTCTTCAACAACCGCCTCTGGCTCCAGAAGGCCGACGGCTCGCGATTCGAGCAGAACGGCGGCTTCAACAACACCGGGTCCGATGGCGGCCAGATCGCCTTCGAGTACATCTTCGTCGACGCACCCGGCAAGCCCGCCGACCACATGCTCGTCTACGAGACCCCGGCCAAGGTCGTCCCGATCCCGCTGGAGTTCGAGTTCAAGGACGTCCCGCTGCCCTGAGGCGAGGTGGTCCCCCCCTCCGGTCGGGAGGGGGGAAGCGGGGGATCGGGTCACTTCTTCCGGGTCGAGTCGTCGGCCTTGCCGGCGACCGGGGCCGTCGGGCCCGAACTGACGTAGCATCGGAGGATCTGGGGAGCGGCGGGGCGACCCTCGGCGTTGGGGATGATCCGGAGGTTCCGGCGGGCCGTCTTGTCTGGCTTGCCGGGCTCCCGGAGCGTGATCGCGAACGAGCAGTCGCGATCGGCGCTGACGGTTTCGACCTCGAACGGGGCGAAGTTGTACATCCCGTACATGTCGGGGACCAGGTCGCTAACCCGGGTCGTGATCTCCTTGAAGCGGCAGCCGGGGTGGCCCGGCTTGATGAGGATCTCGCCGTCCTGGCGGGCGATCCCATCGACGCGAAGGCTGAGCTTGACGACCTGCCTGGTCGGGGTCGGCTGGCCGGCGAGGCTCGCCGGGCCGAAGGTCGCGGCCGATGCCGCCGCGAGCGTCAAAGCGGCCATCCATGACCAGCCTTGCATGCGATCCCACTCCTTCCGATCCGGGTCGGTGGGGCTTCCTGGGTCGACCCCGCTCCTTGGGGCCGCCTCGCCGGCTCGGGCCGGCGCATCATTCCTCGGGCGGCGGCAAGGTAACCACACCCGGCCCGCGACGCAAGGCCATTCGAGATCGACTCAAGCTCCCCGTCAGATCGTCCCACCGCCCGGAAGATCGAAGTCATCGAAATCGACCACGCCGCGGCCCTGAGATTCTTCGACCTCAAGCAATCTCGAATCCGGGTCGCTTCGATGGACCTGAAGCTCGCGTCCATCGTCCTTTCGCGGAACGCGACCTTACTTTCCCGGAACTTCGGCGACTTCCGCAAGGTCCCCGGCCTGAAGGTCGAGGATGGGAGCGGGTGACGGCGCCGACCCCGCCACGGCCGACCGCTGCCCCCGGGCCTCAATGACCGACCGCGAGACCGCGTCCACCGACGGGCCCATCCAGTCGAGGACCGCGCGGGGGTAGACGCCCAGAAGCACGGTCAGGACGACCAGCGGGGCGATGATGGCGACCTCGCGAGGGGTCATGTCGGTCATTCCCGGGAAAGCGTCGTTCCGGCCCTGGAAGACCCGGCGGATCGTCCAGAGGATGTAGCCGGCGGTCAGGACGACGGCGAACGCCGCCAGGGCCCCGAGCCCGACGTTGTAATTGAAGGCGGCCAGGACCACGAAGACCTCGGCGACGAAGCCGCAGAGGCCGGGCAGGCCCATCGAGCCGAAGAAGATCACGGTCGCGGCGAAGAAGGTCAGCGGCATCGCGTCGGCCAGCCCGCCCAGGAGCTTGAGGTCGCGGGTCTGGGTCCGGTCGTAGATCACGCCGACCAGGAAGAACATCCCGGTCGAGGTGATCCCGTGGGCCAGCATCATGAACATCGCGCCGTTGAGGCCATAGGCGTAGAACCGGTGGTCGGCCGCCAGGTTCATCGAGGCCATCCCCAGCGTCACGTACCCCATGTGGCTGATCGAGCTGTATGCGACCAGTTTCTTGAAGTCGGTCTGCGCCATCGCCGCCAGGGCACCATAGAGGATGCTGAAGACCCCCAGGGCGGCCACCGGATAGGCCCAGACCTGCGCCCCGGCGGGGGCCAGCGGCCAGGCCAGGCGGATCAGGCCGTAGCCGCCGATCTTGAGCAGGACCCCGGCCAGGATCATGCTGATCGGCGTCGGCGCCTGGACATGGGCGTCGGGCAGCCAGGTGTGGAACGGGAAGGAGGGGAGCTTGACGCAGAAGCCGAGGAAGAAGAGCCCGAAGACCCACTGCTGGATCCCCCGGCCGTAATACCTTGTCTCCGAGGCCGCCCGGGCCAGCAGGACCATGTCGAAGGTATGGGCCCGGAACGCCTTGCCGCCCAGCTCCGCCGGCCCTCCGTCGCCCGACCAGAAGTACAAGGCCAGAATCGCGACCAGGATGAAGACCGAGCCGAACAGCGTGTAGAGCAGGAACTTGATCGCCGCGTACTCCCGCCGATCGCCCCCCCAGAGGGCGATCAGGAAGTACATCGGCAGCAGCATCACCTCGAAGAAGACGTAGAACAGGACCAGGTCCAGCGCCAGGAAGACCCCCATCATGCTGGAGCTCAGCAGGAGGAACAGCGAGAAGTACCCCCGGACCTTCGCCTCCACCCCCCACGAAGCCGCGCAGGCCAGGACGCTCACCAGGGCGGTCAGCAAAAGCAGGCTCAGGCTGATCCCGTCGACGCCCAGGTAGTACTCGATTCCGAAGTCCGGGATCCAGGCGTGGCGGACGACCAGGTCCCCCACGCCCCCCGCCGAGTCAATCGGGTTGGCCGACGCCCGGGCCGCCAGCGGGGCCCGCGCCGGATCCGACCCGACATACGACCCGAACGCGACCAGGGTCAGCGCCAGGGTCAGGGCCGTCGTCCCCAGCGCGAACCCCTTGATCGCCGAGGTCGCCCGGCTCGGGATCAGGAGGACCGCGAACGCCCCGCCCAGCGGGACCATCCAGAGCAGGCTCAGCAGCAGGTCGTCGCTCAACACGGTGGTCCCCAAGCCTCCCTCGAATCGACCTCGATGCTCGTCCAATCAGGCCAGGATCCAGGCGAACAGGGCCGCGGAGAGGCCGACGACCGCCACGGCCAGGACCATCAGGTAGCCCCGGACGTGGCCCGACTGGAGCCTCCGACCCCGGTCGCCCGCCGCGTAGACGCCCGAGGCCACCAGCCCCACCAGCCGGTCGACCGCCACCCGGTCGAACGCCCCTTCGAACCGGCTCAGCCGCTCGGTCAGCCAGGCCAGCCCGTCCACCGTGCCGTCGATCCCCCGGCGGTCGAACCAGCCCACCGCCCGGGCCAGCGCCAGGATCGGCCCGACCACGGCCACGCGGTACAGCTCGTCGAAATACCACTTCCGGACCAGGAACTCGTGGATCGGCGCCAACGCCCGGGCCGTCTTCCGGGGGTCGAACCGCCGCCAGGCGTCCCAGGGCCCGTAATACAGGGCCCCGATCCCGAACCCGGCCGAGGCCACCAGGATCGACGCCCCCATCGCCCACCACTTCGCCCCGCCGACGTCGACCGACTCGATCGGCTCGCCGTACTCCAGCATCCGCTCCAGGATCGGCTCGAAACCGGCCAGCGGCAGGATCGTGATCGACCAGCCGGCCGCGACCGTCGGGACCGCCAGCGCGATCAACGGCCAGGTCAGCAGCGGCTCCCCCTCGGAGGCCCTCGAAGCGGCGGGGCCCCTCGGCTCCCCGGCGAAGAGCAGGAACCAGAGTCGGAACATGTAAAATGCCGTGAGCGCCGCCCCGGCCGTCGGGAGGAGGAACAGCAGGATGTGCTCGGGCTGGCCGATCGCGAAGTGGAGGGTCGAGGTCAGGATCGCGTCCTTCGAGGCGAACCCGCTGAACGGCGGGACGCCCGAGATCGCCAGCGTCGCCGCCAGCATCGTCAGCGCCGTGATCTTCATCCGCCGGTAGAGGCCGCCCAGTGGGGCTATCTCGTAGCTCTGGACCGCCTGGTAGACGCTCCCGGCACCCAGGAACAGCAGGGCCTTGAACGAGGCGTGCGTGAGGAGGTGGAACAAGCCGGCCGACCGCCCGCCGACGCCCAGGCCGACCATCATGAAGCCGAGCTGGCTGACCGTCGAATAGGCCAGAACCTTCTTGAAATCGGCCTGGACCATCGCGATCGACGCCCCGACGAGCAGGGTGATCGCGCCCGTATAGGCGATCGTCAGCAGGACCTCGGGCGTGAAGACCGGGAACGCCCGGCCGACCAGGTAGACCCCCGCCGCCACCATCGTCGCCGCGTGGATCAGGGCCGAGACCGGCGTCGGCCCCGCCATCGCGTCGGGGAGCCAGACGTGGAGCGGGAACTGGGCGCTCTTGCCCACGGAGCCCGCGAACAGCCCGAGCCCCGCCGCCACCAGCAACCCGTACCCGATCCGTCGGGGGAGCCCCGACGCCTCTCCCGTCAGGGCCTTCCCCGTCGCCGGGTCGGCCAGCTCGACCACCGATCGCCCATCCACCTCGCGAAGGTTCAGCTCCCCCTTGGCGTCGCGGATCGTCCGGTTGACCTCGCGGATGTCGAGCGTCCCCAGGTTGGCCCAGATCAGGCCCAGCGCCAGGAGGATCCCGACGTCGCCCACCCGGTTGACCAGGAACGCCTTGTTCGCCGCGTCGGCGTTCGCCCCGTCCTCGCGCCAGTAGCCGATCAGGAGGTACGAGCAGAAGCCGACCAGCTCCCAGAACGCGAAGACCAGGAAGTAGCTCGACGCCGCGATCAGCCCGAGCATCGCGAAGCAGAACAGCGAGAGGAAGGCGAAGAACCAGGGATAACGCGGGTCGCCCCGCATGTAGGCCATCGAATACAGATGGACCAGCGTGGCGACGAAGGTCACCATCAGGAACATCAGGACCGTCAGGTTGTCGACGTCCACCCCGATCGGGATCGCCAACGCCCGGCCCGAAGGCCGACCCGGTCGCGCGGGGATCACCTCGCCCAGCACGGCCCAGTCGAAGCCGGCGCGCCAGGCCAGGGGCTCGCGGCCCTTGTCCGGGTCGGGCTGGGCGGGCCGGGCCACCGTCGCGGCCGGGTCGGTCAGGGTCCCCCGGGCCTGGGCGAAATAGGCGACGGCCCCGACCACGCTGAGCAGGAACGACAGGCCAATCGCCCCGGTGGCCACGTAGGCATTCCGCCGGCCCAGCCACCGACCGGCCGCGACCTCGACGACGAACGCAACGAGCGGGATCGACACCGCGGCCACGTAGATCCCGACCTGCCAGCTCATCGCTTGTCCTTCGACCACGACCCACCAACCCCCGACCCGCCCCGGGGAACCAAGGATGATGGCACACGGCGCGGGCGGTTGCAAGGTCGGTCGAGCCCGCGATCAATCCGCGCGGATTTCATTGGGAAGCAACGATCGTCCGATGTATCCTGGAGCGACACTCGCCTCCCCGCACCGACCTCGCGTCGGTCCCGCCTCGCCTCGATCGTGGCTTCGCCGTCCGGTTTGCGTCCTGGGGGATGAATCGCATGCGCAGGGATTGCCTCGGGCTCCTCGTCGGCCTGGCCGTCACGGCCGCCTCGAACTCATCCAGAGGCCAGGTGCCCTCCGACCCGCCCGAGCCGACCTGGTCCTCCGAGCAGCGCCAGCACTGGTCGTTCGTCCCGCCGAGCCGGCCCGATCCGCCCGCCGTCGTCGCCGGGCCATGGGTCCGGAACCCGATCGACGCCTTCATCCTCAAGCCGATCGAGGAGGCCGGGCTCACCCCGGCCCCCGAGGCCGACCGGGCGACCCTGATCCGCCGCCTCCGGTTCGACTTGACCGGGCTCCCGCCGTCGGTCGAGGAGGTCGCCGCCTTCGTCGCCGACCCCGCGGCCGATGCCTACGAGCGGCTGGTCGGGCGGCTCCTGGACTCCCCCCAGTACGGCGAGCGCTGGGCCCGCCACTGGCTGGACCTCGCCCGGTTCGCCGAGTCCGACGGGTTCAAGAGCGACAAGGCTCGCCCCAACGCCTGGCGCTATCGCGACTGGGTCGTCAAGGCCCTCAACGACGACATGCCCTATGACCGGTTCATCGCCCTCCAGCTCGCCGGCGACGAGATCGCGCCCGACGACCCCGACGCCTTCATCGCCACCGGGTTCAACCGGGCCTGGCCGTTCGAAGACAACAACATGGTCCCCGGCCTGAGCCGCCACTGGATGATGGACGACATCACCGACACCACCACCTCGGTCGTCCTCGGCCTGACCGTCGCCTGCGCCCGGTGCCACGACCACAAATACGACCCGATCAGCCAGAAGGATTATTACCGGATCCAGGCCCTGTTCTCCAATACCCGGGCCCGGGACGATTACGCCATCGCCCCGCCCGAGGTCCAAACCATCCACGCCTCGGTCAAAGCCGAGCACGACGCCCGGGTCGACCGCCTCCGCCGCGAGATCGAGGCCATCGAGCAGCCGTACACCGCCGGACTCCTCAAGGACAAGCTCGCGCAGCTCCCCGAGGACGCCCGCTGGGCCTTCGAGGCCGACCCGATGGCCCGGAACGCCGAGCAGGTGGCCCTCGTCAAGAAGTACGGTAAGAAGATGGTCATCGAGCCCAAGCAGATGATGGCGGCGCTGCCCGACGAGGTCCGAGCCACCTGGCAGGCTCGCCGGAAGGACATGGACGTCCTCACCACGCTCGCCCCGCCGCCGCTCCCGGCCGCCACCGGGATGACCGACGCCGGGCCAGCCGAGCCCCCCGTCCGACTCCTCCGCAAGGGGAACCCCGCCAACCCCGGCGACGTGGTCCCCCCCGGCTTCCTCTCGGTCCTGGGCTCGACCGCGATGCCCGAGTCCAAGGGGACCGCTGGCCGCCGGAAGGCCCTGGCCGAATGGGCGACCCGCCCCGACCACCCGCTGACCGCGCGGGTCATGGTCAACCGGCTCTGGCACAACCACTTCGGCCGGGGGATCGTCGCCACCCTCGGCGACTTCGGAACCCAGGGGGCGTCGCCCACCCACCCCGAGCTGCTCGACTGGCTGGCCACCGAACTCGTCGCCCGCGGCTGGAGCCTCAAGGCGATCCACCGGCTGATGGTCACCAGCGCCACCTACCGCCAGTCGAGCATCCCGCCGGCGAAGACCCTCGAAGCCGACGCCGACAACCTCCTGTTCGCCCGGATGGGCCGCCGGAGGCTGGAGGGCGAGGCCGTTCGCGACGCCCTCCTGGCCGTCTCCGGCAAGCTCGACGGCCGGGTCGGCGGCCCGAGCGTCTTCCCCGAGCTGCCCCCCGGCGTCACCCCCCACTACAAGGGCGACTGGCCCGTCTCCGACTCCGAGGCCGACCGGAACCGTCGGAGCCTCTACGTCTTCGCCCGGCGGAACCTGAAGTACCCCCTCTTCGACGCCTTCGACGTCCCCGACACGAACCTGACCTGCCCCGAACGGAACATCTCGGTCAACGCCCCGCAGGCCCTGATGCTCCTGAATTCCGGCCTGGTCATCGACCACGCCCGGGCCCTCGCCGGCCGGCTCTACGCCGAGGCCGCCGGCCGGTTTGAACCCGCCGACCTCATTGACCGCGCCTACCGTGAAGCCTTCGGGCGGAGCCCCCACGCCGACGAACTCGCCCGGGGCCTCGACTTCCTCCGGACCCAGCCCGACCACCTCAGCGGGCGCGACCTCGCCCCGCTCCTCCCGATCCCGACCCTCGATGGGCCCACGCCCGCCCAGGCCGCGGCGATGGTCGACTTCTGCCACGGCCTGCTCAACCTCAACGAGTTCGTGTTCGTCGACTGATCCTCCCCCGTCGCGAGGCCCGGCGTCCGCGCCTCCCCCGACGATCGGCCAACGATGGACGAGTGTTCCCGATGAGCATTTCCTTCGCTTGCGACCAGTGCGGGAAGTCCTTCACGCTCGACGACAAGTTCGCCGGCAAGAAGGGCAAGTGCAAGCAGTGCGGGGCCGTGATGCAGATCCCCTCCGCCCCGGCCGCCCGGCCCGTGGCGCGTGAGGTCGCCTCCTCGCGGCGGCCCTCGGCCCCACCCCCGCCGCCCCGGGAGGACGTTTATGGCTTCGACGACGACCCGCTCCCGTCCCGGTCGTCCCCCGCCGGCGTCGAGGGGGAGGGAGTCGGCTCGTCGGTCGCGACCCGCCCGAAGGCGAAGAAGAAATCGGGCAGCCTGTTCGGTTCCTCGCCCAAGGCACAATCGTCGGGCGGTCATTCAGCGTTCCCGATCGTGCTCCGGATCGTGATCGGGATTCTCTTCGGGGGCGGCGGGATCGTCGCGACCGCGCTGGGGCTGCCCAACCTCCGGACGATGTTCACCCCGGGATATACCAGCCGCTCGGAGTTCGACGCCCTGGCGAAGCGTCAGCTCGACCTCTCACGCGAGCTGGCCGGCATCCTCGGGACCGTCACCGACGTCCCTTCAGCCGCCGCCGCCTCCCCCGGGGCCAACGCCGCGATCCGCAAGATCGCGCAGCACATGAAGGCGAACAAGGACCGCAAGGGGAGCAAGAAGGACATCGACGAACTCATCCAGAAGTACAGATCGGAAAAAGCCCAGTTAACCCAGGTCCTTGCCGGGGAATGGTTCCGGATTGGAATGATCCCCGGGGCCCATGAGGCGATGGCGGTCGACGGCACGATTGAAGAGGCGCTGGCTCTGGAGCGAGAGATCGCCGGCCCCAACGCCCAGGCCAGCCTGATCCCGCCGCCGATCCCCCGGCCCAACTTCATGCCGCCGCCGATGCCGCCGCCGATGCCGAACTTCGATCCCCCGGCCCCGCCGAACAGGCCCGGGATGCCGCCCGGCCCCGGATTCAACTCGCCTCCGAACATGCCGGGGATGCCCCCCGGGCCCAACTTCCCCGGCCGTCGGGGCAGGAACCGGCCGGGGCCCGGTTGATCCGATCTCCCAGCCCGACCCGACCCCTCGACTAAGGACGATCATGGTCCCTCACAAGACCTGGGCGACGACGCGACGCGACTTCCTGGCCAAGGCGGGCCTGGGCTTCGGGGCCCTGGCCCTCTCGTCGATGCTGGCGGACGAGGCCCGGGCCGACTCGCCCGAGATCGACCCCTTGCACCCGCTCGCCCCCCGCCCGACGCACCACGCCCCCAAGGCCAAGAGCTGCATCTTCCTGTTCATGGAGGGCGGCCCGAGCCACATCGACCTGTTCGACCCCAAGCCCGAGCTGAACCGGCGGGCCGGCCAGCCGCTCCCGCCCAGCTTCGGCAAGGTGTTCACCGCGATGGGCGTCGGCGGCAATAGCCTGCTCGCCTCCCGCCGGAAGTTCGCCCAGCACGGCGAGTCCGGGACCTGGGTTTCGGACTGGTATCCCAACGTGGCCAAGGTCGTGGATGACATCGCGCTGGTCCGGTCCTGCTGGGCCGACGGCGTGAATCACGTCGGCAGCGTCTGCCAGATGAATACCGGGAGCATCCTGGCCGGGCGGCCGAGCCTGGGAGCCTGGACGACCTACGGGCTGGGGACCGAGAACCAGGACCTCCCCGCCTTCGTCGTGATGAACGACGCGGGCGAGCCGCTCGGGGGCCCGAGGAACTGGGGGAACGCCTGGCTCCCGGCCACCTTCCAGGGGACCCCGTTCCGCAAGGACGGCCACCCGATTCTCCACCTCGCCCCGCCGCCCGCCGTCTCCGACGCCCAGCAGAAGGCCAAACTCGGGCTGATCGCCGACCTCGACCGGATCCACGCCGAGTCCCGGCTCGACGACTCCCGGCTCGCCGCGCGGATCGCTTCCTACGAGCTGGCCTACCGGATGCAGGCCCACGCCCCCGAGGCCGTCGACCTGGCGGGCGAGGACGCCGAGACCAAGGCCCTTTACGGCCTCGACGACGACCGCTGCAAGGACTTCGGCGCCATGTGCCTCCGGGCCCGCCGGCTGGTCGAGCGTGGGGTCCGGTTCGTCCAGCTTTATTGCGGATCCGGGAGCCAGTGGGACGCCCACCGCGACATCGAGGGGAACCACGGCCGGCTCTGCGCCCGGAGCGACCGGCCGGTCGCCGGGCTGATCCAGGACCTGAAGCGTCGGGGGCTGCTCGACTCCACCCTGGTCGTCTGGGGCGGCGAGTTCGGCCGGACCCCGATGAGCGAGGGGACCGACGGCCGCGACCACAACCCCTACGGTTTCAGCATGTTCCTGGCCGGCGGCGGGGTCAAGCCCGGCGTCACCACCGGCTCGACCGACGAGTTTGGCCTCAAGGCGATCGAGGACAAGGTCCACGTCCATGACCTCCACGCCACCATCCTCCACCTGATGGGCGTCGACCACAAGCGGCTCACCTACTTCCGGGACGGTCGCGATGAGCGTCTGACCGTCAACGGCGGCAAGGTGATCGGGCCGATTCTGGCCTGATCCCGGCCCCCGTGGTCCGACGTCCGGAAGATTCCACGGGCCCCGACGAATCCCCTGGCGGGAAGTCACGCGGTCGTCCAGGCGCCCGATGATCGGGCAGGATTTCGGCCTCCGATGGCGAGGAAGCTCGGCCGGTCGGTTGCGGCGAGGGGCCTGACAGCCTCCGCCTGGTGGGTCGCGGTCGGCTGGCTCGGGATCCCGGCCGACTCATGGGCCCAGGAGCCCACGCTCCCGGCCGGGCGATGGGCGGTCGAGTCGACCGGGCTTTCCTGGCCGTGCCGGCTGGAGTCGCTGGAGATCCGGCCGGCCTCGAGGCCCGGCGAGGCGGAGCTGGTGGCCTTCGAGCGTCCCGAGGGAGCCCGCCGGGTCTGGGGGACGGCCAAGCTCGACCGGAAAGCCTCCGGGCCGGCCCGGGCCCGGTGGTTCTCGGCCTCCTGGCCTTCGGGGGCCTCGACCGCGATGATCCAGATCCGCCCCGAAACTTCGGGCCGACTGGTGGCCGTGGTCCGCGAGCGGTCGAAAGACCGGGCCGTCGGCGACCGGGTCCGGCAGGTCGTCCTGGCCCCGGCCCCGGCGGATGAGCGGTCCGTCGCCGACGCCCCCGGAGCCCGTCCGGACATCCCGGCGGCGACCTTCCGGTTCGAGTCCGACGGCCGGGACGGGTCGAAGGCGAGGCTCTCCGGCGTCTTCGTGGCGAGATCCGACGGGACCGGGGCGCGGCCGGTGGCCCTGCCCGACGGCTTCGCCGAAGCCGCGCACCCGACCTGGTCGCCCGACGGCCGGTGGGTCGCCTTCGCGGCGTTCGATGCGGCTGGTCGCGACCCGATGATCCGGATCGCCCCGGAAGGCGGGGGGCCGACCACGGCCGTCGCCTCGGGGAGTAACCCGACCTGGTCGCGCGACGGGGCGCGGATCGCCTACGTCGCCAGCGGCCGGGCCGATTACGCGACCGACTGGGCCAGCCCCGGTCGGAACGACGAGCGGATCGAGGCCGTCACCGTCTCCGGGCCGGCCGCCGGCGAGTCCGAGGTCGTCGCCAGGGGGATCTGGCCCCGCTTCTCGCCCACCGACGACCGCCTCGCCTTCGTCGGCCGGCACGACGCCAACTGGGACCTCTACCTCCGCTCCCACGACGGGCTCGGCCTGACCCGGCTGACCGACGACCCCGCCCTCGACACCCAGCCGACCTGGACCGCCGACGGCCGCTCCGTCGTCTTCCTCTCCGACCGGGGAAACCGCTGGGACCTCTACCGCGTCCCCGCCGACGGCCGAGGGGTCGCCGATCGCCTGACCGACCACGCCCGGCGCGAGGACAACCCCTCGCTCGGCCCCGACGGCCGCCGGGTCGCCTTCGTCGACGGCCGGAATCGCCCCGAGGGCTCGATCCTGATCCTCGACCTCGACCGGGGGACCGCCCGGCCCTTCCCCGACCACCCCGACGGCGACCGGGACCCCGCCTGGTCCCCTGACGGCCGATCGATCGCCTTCGTCAGCCGGCGACCCGGCCCCCTGCTCCCCGCCGGAGACCCGAGGCCGTGAGCCGGGCGAGCCAGCATTAGCCGATCAGGACGCGCCGCCCCCGGATCCGAAGCCGGCCGGCGGCGTAGAGAGCGATGGCCCCGGGGAGGGCCTCGGATTCGGCCTCGAAGACCCGGGCGGCCAGGGTCTCGGGGGTGTCGTCGTCGAGGACGGGGACCGGGACCTGCGCGAGGATCGGGCCGGTGTCGTAGGTGTCGTCGGCGAAGTGGACCGTGCAGCCGGAGAGCCGGACCCCGGCCTCGATGGCGGCCCGGTGGACGGCCCCGCCGTGGAATCCCTTGCCGGAGAAGGCGGGGATCAGCGAGGGGTGGATGTTGATCACCCGGCCCCGGTAGTCGGGCGGGATCGCCACCAGCGAGAGGAACCCGCCCAGGATCACCAGGTCGGCCCCCCGATCCCGGATCGGCCCGAAGACGGCCGCGCTGAACTCGTCGAGGGGCCGCTTGCCCCGGACCACGACCGAGACCGGGATCCCCGCCCGCTCGGCCCGCTCGATCGCCTTGATCCCGGCCTTGCTGGCGACCACCTGGACCACCGACGCCGCCAGCCGACCGTCGAGCGACCGGTCGACCAGGTTTTGCAGGGTCGTCCCGCCGCCGGAGACGCAGACGGCCAGGCGGATCGGGGGGCCGAGGATCGGGGGATTCCGTGGTCCGTCGGGCATGGGCGTCAGGCCCTGGCCGGGATCGCGGCGACGACCCGGACGCAGCGGTCGCAGAGGGTCGGATGCGCGGTGTCCTGGCCGACGCTCGGGCGGAGGTTCCAGCACCGCTCGCATTTGGCGTGCGGCGACTTCTCGGCCGCGATCGACTCCTCGCCGGGCGGGACGGGGCCGATCTGGTCGGCCTCGACGTGGACCTCGGAGACCATGCAGAGCGTGGTGAGCAGGCCACGATCGAGCCTCGCGGCTCCTTCCGGGTCGGTCCGGATCAGGAGCGAAGCCTCCTGGCCGCTGCCGATCGCCTTTTGCTTCCGCATCCCTTCCAGAGCGACCAGAGCGAGGTCGCGGAGCTGCTTGAGGTGGTCCCAGCGCTCGGCTTCCTCGGGCGCGTCCCATCGGGGGTCGGGCTCGGGCCAGTCGGCCAGGTGGACGCTCGGGCCTCGGCGGGCGGCGGGGAGGACGTCCCAGAGCTCCTCGGCGGTGTGGGGGAGGATCGGGGCGAGCAGCCGGGCCAGATCCTCGTGAAGCCGGGCCAGGACGAACTGCGCGGCCCGGCGGTCGGGGCCGTCGGGGGCCTCGGCGTAGAGGCGGTCCTTGAGGACGTCGAGGTAGAAGCTCGACAAATCCACGGCGCAGAACTGGTAGATCCGTTGATAGACCCGGTAGAACTCGAACCTCTCGTACGACCCGGTCACGTCACGGATCACCGCGTTGAGCTGGCCGAGCGCCCAGCGGTCGATCTCGTGGAGCGTGCCGGGGTCGACGGTCGAGGGGTCGAACCGGGCGTAGTCCTCCAGGTTCCCCAGGAGGTAGCGGAAGGTGTTCCGGATCTTCCGGTAGGCTTCCGAGGTCTCCTTGATCCCCCGCTCGGACATCCGGACGTCGTCGGCGGAGTCGAGGCTGGCGACGTAGAGCCGGAGGACGTCGGCGCCGTACTGCTCGGTCGCCTTGACGGCCGAGACGGCGTTGCCGCCCGACTTGGCCATCTTCTTGCCTTGCTCGTCGACGATGAACCCGTGCGTCAGGACCCCCTCGAAGGGGGCCCGGCCCCGGGTGGCGACCGAGGTCAGGAGCGACGACTGGAACCAGCCCCGGTGCTGGTCCGACCCCTCCAGGTAGAGGGAGGCGGGATAGCCCAGGCCGTAGCTCGGCTCCTCCAGGACCGCCCGGTGGCTCGACCCCGACTCGAACCAGACGTCGAGGATGTCCCCCTCCTTGCGGAAGTCGGCCCCGCCGCACTTCGGGCAGGCCGCGCCCGGGGGGAGGATCGCCTCGACCGGCTTCGAGAACCAGGCGTCGGCTCCCTCGGCGCGGAAGAGGTCGCGGAAGTGGCGGACGGTGGCGGCGGTCAGGAGCTGGGTCCCGCAAGCGTTGCACCCCAGCGCCGGGATCGGGACGCCCCAGGCCCGCTGGCGGCTGATGCACCAGTCGGGGCGGTTGGAGACCATCGCCTCGATCCGCGACCGGCCCCAGGCGGGGGTCCAGCGGACCTCCCCGGCGATCACCTCCAGGGCCCGGGCCCGGAGCCCGTCGTGGTCGACCGCGATGAACCACTGCTCGGTCGCCCGGAAGATCACCGGCTTCTTGCACCGCCAGCAGTGCGGATAGCTGTGGTCCAACGAGAAGTGATGATAGAGCGATCCCGCCTCGCGGACCATCTCCACGACCTTGGGGTTGGCCTTGAAGACCTGCTCGCCCACCAGCGAGGCCGGGGCCTCGTCGGTGTACCGGCCCGAGGCGTCGACCGGGCTCAGGGTCGGGAGCCCGTAAGCCTGGCCGGTCTGGTAGTCCTCGGTCCCGTGCCCGGGCGCGGTGTGGACCAGGCCGGTCCCGTCCTCGACGCTGACATACTGGGCCAGGACGATCGGGCTTTCGCGATCGATGAAGACGTGACGATACCGGGCGTTCTCCAGGTCGCGGCCCTTGCAACGGCCAAGTTCCTCGAAGTCCGTGACGCCCCGGAGGCCCATGACCTGGGGGACCAGGTCGGCCGCGAGGATCGTCTGGACGGCCTCGGCCGTGGCGGGGTCGACGTAGCGGAGGCCGACGTAGGCGAGATCCGGATGGGCGGCGATGGCGACGTTGGCCGGGAGGGTCCACGGGGTCGTGGTCCAGATCATCGCGTGCCAGGGGCCGGGGCCCCAGCCTTCGGGAACCCCGGCGACCATCGGGAAGTTAACATAGATGCTGGGCGAGGACTCATCGGAGTATTCCAGCTCGGCCTCGGCCAGGGCGGTCCGGTCCTGGAGGCACCAGTGGATCGGCTTGAGCTGGCGGAAGATCGAGCCCTCGTCGAGCAGACCGGCGAGGACGTCGAGGACCCCGGCCTCGTAGCGAGGGTCGAGCGTGAGGTAGGGGTGCTCCCAGTCGCCGGAGATCCCCAGGCGGCGGAACTGGTCGCGCTGGACGTCGACCCACTTCATCGCCTCGGCGTGGCAGAGGGTCCGGACCTCGGCGACGCCCATCCCGGCGGCCCGGGAGCCCAGGTCCTTCATGACCTTGTGCTCGATCGGGAGGCCGTGGCAGTCCCAGCCGGGAACATACGGGCTGTCATAACCGAGCATCGTCAGCGACCGGACGACGATATCCTTGAGCACTTTGTTGAGCAGGTGCCCCATGTGGATCTCGCCGTTGGCATAGGGCGGTCCGTCGTGGAGGACCCGGCGCTCCTTCCCGGCGGACTTCCGGCGGATCTCGGCGTAGAGATCGAGCTCGCGCCAGCGATCCTGCAATTTCGGCTCCCGGACGGTCAAGTTGGCCTTCATCTCGAAGGCGGTGACCGGGAGGTTCAGGGTTTCTTTGTAGGGTTTGGCGTTGGTGGACATCATCAGGGATTTCAGAGGGACGGATCTCAGATTTCAGAACCCTCTGGATCGGAAATCTGCGACCTTGAATGTTGTTTCAGCGGATCCGCAACGCCGTGCTCAGACCACCAACCGCTCCAGGACGTGCCGGACGATGGCCCGGAGCTTCCCCTCGGCCTCGCGGGCGACGGCCAGGATTTCCTCGATCCGGGCGGGCTCCAGGGCGTCGGGCAGGCAGAGGTCGGTGACGATCGAGAAGCCGAGGACCCTCATCCCGGCGTGGACGGCGACGAGGACTTCGGGGACGGTGGACATCCCGACCACGTCGGCCCCGATGGCCCGGAGGAAACGATACTCGGCCCGGGTCTCCAGGTTCGGGCCGGTCACGCCCACGTAGACACCGCGATGGGCGACGATGTTCAACTCCAGGGCCGCGTTCAGGGCGAGCTGCTGGAGGACCCGGTCGTAGGGCTCGATCAGGTCGGGGAAGCGGGGGCCGAGCCGGTCGTCGTTGGGGCCGATCAAGGGATTGACCCCCATCAGGTTGATCTGGTCGTCGATGACGATCAGGTCCCCCTTGGCGTGGAGCGGATTCATCCCGCCGGCGGCATTGGAGACCACCAGGACCTGACAGCCGAGGGCCCGCATCACCCGGATCGGGAAGGTGACCTGCGCGGCGGTATATCCCTCGTAGAGGTGGAAACGCCCCTCCATCGCCAGGACCGAGCGGCCGGCGAGCGTCCCGCAGACCAACTGTCCCCGATGGCTCTCGACCGTCGAGTGGGGGAAGTGGGGGATCTCGGGGTAGGGGATGGTTCTCTCGGCGGCGATCTCGGCGGCGAGTCCGCCCAGACCGGTCCCCAGGACGATCCCGACGGTCGGCGACCCGGCGGGCCAGTGCCCCCGGACGGCCCGTGCGGCCTCTTCGACGTGTTCCCAGCGGTGGTGATGCATCGGCGAGGTTGGCTCAGTACCGGCGGAGCAGGCGGGCGAACCGGGGATCGCGGCGGAGCGACTTCAGGTCGGGGTCGCGACGGAGGTGGTGGAAGTGCCCGTAGCCGAGGCGGAGCGACCGCTCCAGGCATTCGAACGCGCGATCGGTCATGCCCAGGAGGGCGTAGCTACACGCCAGGTTGTAGCAGGGAATGGGCCGCTCGGGCCGGAGCCGGACGAGCTGCAAATCGGCTTGCAGGGCCCGGTTATAATAGCCCTTGGCGGCCAGGTTGTCGGCGTGGACCTTGAGGGCATCGCCGTAGAGGGGGTCGCGATCCAGGACCCTGCCGAGAAAGTCGAGCTCGAACTCCAACTGGCTCTGTTCGCGGCCTCGTCGCTTCGAGGTTTCGGGAATCGGGACCTCGTAAGGATCGTCCGGTCGGTCATGGGCTGCGGACATGCCAGAGGTGCTCCTTTCCCGGCCTGGGACGATGGGGGCGGTTGCCGTCCTCGCCGCGGAGGAGGCCGATCGTCGTAAGATGAATCAAGGATAGCCGGAATCGCCGCCGGAACCAAGCGGAGGGTCGCGGAATTTCGCCGGATGTCGCCCGATCAGGACACCCCGGGAAGTCGAGGAGGGCCGGGAACCCCCGCGACGGCCCGGGGGCCGGCGGGGGGGTGGGAACGGCCGATGGGAAGGGATGGGCGAAGCTCAGAGGTCGTCGACTTCCTCGTCGTCTTCCTCGTCGAGGTCGTCGAGGTCGTCGTCATCGTCGAGGTCGTCTTCCTCGTCGATATCGATCTCGTCGATCTCGATGTCTTCCTCGTCGAGGTCGTCGTCGAGGTCATCATCGAGGTCATCGTCCTCGTCCTCGTCTTCGAGGTCGTCGTCGAGGTCGTCATCCTCGTCGTCGGTCTCGTCGTCGACCTCTGCCTCCTCGTCGCCGGGGTGGCGGGCGACGGGGGGAAGGGCCTCGTCGAACTCGACGGGCTCGCCCGCGACGGGACGGTCAGCGATCGTGGCCATGGCAACGCGTTCCCACATCGTTCGATCCTCTGAGGAAGGGGTCGTCAGGGTTCGGCCCCTGGACTCGGTCGGCTTCGCGGTCTCGGCCCAGCCCCCGGCGTCCTCGGACGCGTTCAAGGAAGGCGGAGCCCTATTGGTAGGAAAGGGATACGCTCTTGTCAAGCCGCCCCGGGGCCGAAAACCCGGGCCCCGGCGCGGGAAACCGGCGGGCCGAGCGGCGACTCACGCCAGTCGGACGACTTGCCCGATCGCGGCCGACCGGGTGATCGCCTCAAGCAGCCGGACCGTGTCGAGCGCCTGATCGGCCGGGCAGCAGGGCGGCGGGCCCCCGAGGACCGCGGCGACGAAGTCCTCGTCCACGCTCCGGGCCGGCCCGGAAAGCGGCACGGGCCGGCCGGGACCGCCCCCCCGCTCCTCGATCAGCGACCCTTCGGTGGCCCGGAGTCGACCCCCTTCGCCGTGATAGGTCCATTCGTAGAGGCCCCCGGGCGAGACCCCGGTGATCGCCAGGGTCGCCGGAGTCCCGTCGGCCAGCCGGACCGCGGCGGCGGTCACCAGGTCGGGCCCTGAATCGTCCCGCCCCTGGATCGCCGAAGCCTCGACCGCCCCCTGTCCGGTGGTCCAGAGCAGGGCGTCGATCAAGTGGACCCCGGCGTCGGCCAGCATCCCGCCGCCGGCCAACTTCGGGTCGAATCGCCACGAATGTTCCTCGCCCCGGTGCGACTCCAGCCAGGGAACCGCAAGCGTCGCGGTGATCAGGCGGACCCGCCCGACCGCCCCCTCGGCCAACATCTCCCGGGCCCGGATCAGACTCGGAAGGAGGCGGAGCTGGTGCCCGACGCCCACCGTCCGTCCCCGGCCCCGGGCGAGCCCGACGATGTCGACCGCCTCCTGGACGCTGGTCGACAGCGGCTTCTCGATGAACACGTGGCAGCCGGACTGGAGAGCGTCCATCGCCGGGCGATAGTGCGACGGGTGCGGTGTGAAGATCGCCACAGCGTCGGGGGACGCCGCCCGGAGCATTTCGGCGTGGTCGGAGAACGCCGGGGCTCCGCCGGACTCCCCCAGGGCTCGGGCCGCGTCGAGGTCGGCGTCGGCGCAACCGGCCAGGCTCACCCCCCCGATCGCCAGGAGGCGGCCGGCGTGGGCCCGGGCGGCCGAGCCGCAGCCGATGATCCCGATCCGAAGTCCCGGACTCGCCATCAGTCGCCACCCCCGTCGCCGCCCGTCGCGGTGGACCCATCCCATCAACCCCGAGGCCCAGCGTCAAGACATTATCCAGACGCGTCAAGCCCGTCGATCGGATTCGCCCGATCCCTGGAAATCCGGGACGCTTCGACCCGGAGTCAATCTAACACGCTCCGGGCCGCCCGGTGCCGGACCGGACGGATTCCCGCCGGACCTCCCTCCGGCAAGCACGGCCCCTCCCGAGTCATTCCAAGGTCACTTCGACGTCCTTTGTCCCCTCTCCCCAACCCTTTACCACAAAGGGAGAAGGTTGGGGAGAGGGTCCGTCGGATGGCCGAGAACCTTGGAATGCCCCTGGACACCCGTCCGCATGACTTGACGGGTCATGCGCCCGGGTTTATGCTATTACTCGCCCTGATGGTGGGTGTGGCCTAGCGGTTAAGGCACCAGATTGTGGATCTGGAAATCGCGGGTTCGAATCCCGTCACCCATCCTGCGAAAAGACCCGGACGTCGGCCCGCCGACGCACGGGTCTTTTTCGTTTTCGAACGCGATGGCGAGCTGGCCTGGCCTAACCTCCATCCGGCCCGACGACCAGGACTTCGAGCGTCCGGGGACCGTGGACGCCTTCGACGCGGCTCAGCTCGATGTCGGAGGTCGCCGACGGGCCGGAGATCCAGGTCTGCGGCCGTCCGGGGATCGCGGCCGAGCCCCCCAGCGCGGCGACGGCCTCGGGGACATTGCCGACAATCTGGTCCTCGCGGATCACGCAGAGGTGGTAGTCGGGTAGGAGGGTCAATGCCCGGCGACCCTGGACCGGGCCCCGGTCGAGGACGATTGTCCCGGTCTGGGCGATCCCCAGGGCGCAGGCTGTCAGGACGCCGTCGGAATCGTTCAATTGCTCATTCGTGAGGGGAGAATCGCGCAGGAGGATCACGCCGGGAGGGGCCCAGGCCTCGGGGAGGTCGGCGGGCACGGCGAGGCTCCGGACGCCCCTCGCGGCGCAGGCCGAAGCGATGGCCGCCGGGAGGACGGACGCCTCGACGCGGTGGACGGTCGCCCGATATTCGGTGACCCGCTCGACGAACCGGGCCACCCGGTCCTCGGCGGGGGTGGCGTCGACGGCCCGGTAGTCCCGAGGGACGGGGACGTCGGCGGGAGTCTCGGCGGTCGGGATGTCGGCGAGGGCCCCCCGGACCCTCCGGAGGATCTCGGCCCGGGCGTCGCTCATGGGCGGGTCCTCCACCACTCGCGGAAGGTCTCCGGGGCGACCGGGTAGGCGTCCCGCATGGTCGACCAGCCGGCGAGCGGGCCGGGGAGTCGGTCGATGAATCCGTCGCGGACGACCAGCTTCTGGCCCAATCGGCCGAGCTTCTGAGCCCGCTCGAACCGGCCGGGGCTGGCGAAGATCTTCGCCAGGAGCTTCATGGCGATCCCCTCGGGGTCCGGCCAGCCGCCCTTGCCTTGCTTGTGGCGGACGACCTTGCCCCGGAGGTGGATCAGGATCTCGGGGATGTTGATCTTCACCGGGCAGACGTCGTAGCATGCCCCGCAGAGCGACGAGGCGTAGGGGAGCGACCCGGCGTTCTCGACCCCGGCGAGCTGCGGCGTCAGGATCGCGCCGATCGGGCCAGGGTAGACCGAGTTGTAGGCGTGGCCGCCGGTCCGCTCGTAGACCGGGCAGATGTTCAGGCAGGCGCTGCACCGGATGCAGTTCAGCGCCGGGCGGCCGGGTGGGTCGGCCAGGACCTTGGTCCGGCCGTTGTCCAGGAGGACGAGGTGGAACTCCTGGGGGCCGTCGCCCGGGGCGACCCCGGTCCAGAACGAGGTATAGGGGTTCATCCGCTCGCCGGTCGAGGACCGGGGGAGGAGCTGGAGGAAGACGCCGAAGTCCTCCCAGCTCGGGATGATCTTCTCCAGGCCCATGACCGAGATCAGGACCGGCGGGAGGGTCAGGCACATCCGCCCGTTCCCCTCGGACTCGACCACGCAGACCGTCCCGGTCTGGGCGACCCCGAAGTTGGCCCCGCTGATGGCGACCTTGGCCGCCAGGAACTTCCGGCGGAGGTGCGTCCGGGCCGCGCCGGCGAGGGCCTTGGGGTCGTCGGTCAGGTGCTCGACCCCGAGCCGGCGCCGGAACAGGTCGCGGATCTCGGCTCGATTCTTGTGGATCGCCGGGACCAGGATGTGCGAGGAGCGGTCGCCGGCGAGCTGGACGATCAGTTCGGCCAGGTCGGTCTCGGTGGCCTCGATTCCTTGGGCGTGCAGAGCCTCGTTCAGGCCGATCTCGTCGGTGGTCAGCGACTTGACCTTAACGACCTCGGTCGCGCCATGGCCCTTGGCGATGGCGACGATGATCCGGTTGGCCTCGGCGGCGTCGCGGGCCCAGTGGACCTGGCCGCCGGCCCTGGTGACGGATTCTTCGAGCTGGACGAGGTAATGATCGAGGTGGCGGAGGACGCGCTCCTTGATCGCCCGGCCGGCCTCGCGGAGCTCCTGCCAGTCGGGCAGCTCGTCCACGACGGCGGCGCGCTTGCCCCGGATGGTCTGGGTGGCCTTGCCCATGTTCCGGCGGAGCTGGGTGTTGCCCAGCGCGAGCTTGGCGGCGTCCTGGAACGGGACGGCGGGGCGGGTCGGCAGGGCCTCGACGCTCATCGGTCCTCCCCCTCTTCGGTCGACGCCAGGATTTCGGCGAGGTGGACCGTGCCCACCCCGGCCCTCTGGCGGTGGAGGGCCCCGCCGATCTGCATCAGGCACGAGTTGTCGGCCGACGCGCAGATCTCGGCCCGGGTCTCCAGGATGCAGCGGAGCTTGTCGCCGAGCATGGCCATCGAGGTATCAGCGTTCTTGACCGCGAACGTCCCGCCGAACCCGCAGCACTCGTCGGCCCGGGGGAGCTCGACCAGGTCGATCCCCCGGACGGCCCGGAGGAGCCTTAAAGGGGCGTCGCCCACCCGGAGCATCCGGAGCGAGTGGCAGGTCGGATGGTACGTCACCCGGTGGGGATAATACGCCCCCACGTCCTCGACGCCCAGCACGTTGACCAGGAACTCGGACAGCTCGAAGACCTTGGGCGCGATCGCCCCGACCGCGCGGGCCAGGGCCTCGTCGCCGGCCAGTTCGGCCGCATGAGGGTACATGTGGCGGACCATCCCCACGCACGACGCCGACGGTGAGACGACCACCTCGGCCGACTCGAAGACCTCGACGAATCGGCGGATCAGCGGGATCGCTTCGAGCTGATACCCGGTGTTGTAGTGCATCTGCCCGCAGCAGGTCTGCTCCATCGGGAAATCGACCGAATGCCCGAGCCGCTCCAGGAGCCGGACCACGGCCCGGCCGGTCCCGGGGAAGATCGTGTCATTGAAGCAGGTGATGAACAGCGAAACCCGCATGCCTCGCTCCGCCCCGAGGCTCCGGGCCGGTGAGCGCGAAGTCGTCCCCAGGGTCATAAGGTGGGTCCGGTCGGTCCAGGAGGAAGGTCGATCGCTGATCTTACCCGAACCCTCGGCCGACCGGCATCCCCCGACGCCGACCCGACGGAACCCGAAGGATTGAGACCAACCCGATCGTTCCATTTCCCCCAACCATCTTTTTTTGACCAGAATACTAATTTTCCCTATCCTAACAGCCGATCATGAGGACAAGTCAGGAAGCGAACGCCGACCGAATGCCTGGCCGCCGCAACATGGGATGACAACTGGTGATGGCGCCGGCCGACCGGCTCGCGGGTCGTCTCCGACCCGGGGGCCGGCGTCCGGTCGGGAGCGACCCGCGATGAGCGCACTCCTCTGGAAGATCGCCCTGCTCGTGACGATGACGCATGGATTCCGCGAGTTGAGCCGCCGATTCGGCCCGAGATGGGGAGGGCTGGCGCTGGGGCTCCCGTGCTCGACGGCAATTGCCCTAATCGGCGTCGGCCACGAGCGGGGGATGGCCGATGCTGTGGCGATGGCGGGGAGCTGCCAGCTCGGCCTGGCCGGGGCGGTGGCCTTGCCGCTGGCCTATTCCCGGGCGATCGGGCGGGGGTGGGGGATCGCCGGGGCGACCGCGGCGGGGGTAGGGGCCTATGGGATCGTGGCGGCGGTCGCGGGCCGGCTCGACCCGTCGGTGGGCGGGGCCGGCCTGGGGATCTCGGCCCTCGCGGTCCTGGCGGCGGCCCAACTGGTGGGCCGGGCCACCGGTCCGATCGCCGGGGAGCGTCGGGGCAGACCGTCGCGAGGATCGGCCCGGGTGGCGGCCTTCCGGACGCTGGTCCCGGTCGCCTGCCTGTCCGCCTCGATGGCGATGGCCCGGGCGTTCGGCCCGAGCGGGGCGGGCCTGATGAGCGCGTTCCCCGGGCTGACCCTGACGGTCCTCGGCCTGACCCACCTGGAGTCCGGCCCCGGATCCGCCGTCCGGATGACCCGGGCGCTACCGATCGGGAACCTGGGGACGGTCGCCTTCCTGGCCGCGTTCCGCCTGGGGGGCCCTCGGTTCGGGTTGGGCGGGGGCCTGGCCCTGGGCTACCTGATCGCGCTGGCGGTCCTGGCCGTCCTGGCGATGCCCCGCCGCCCGCCGTCCCCGATCTGGGACCGCTCCCCCTGGCCGAGGTCGGGCCGGCGGTTCTCACCGATCTTCGAGGCCCTCGCCGCCTGAGCCTTCGAGCCGGGCGTCGATCGCGCGGAGGGCTTCGAGCGCCCCCGTCGGGAACGAGGGAAGCATCGCTGGCCGCCCCGGGTCCCCTTCGGATTCTGGTCGGCCAGGCCGATCGGGCAGCCGTGGGTCAGGAGGACGTCGACCGGCCCGGGCGAGGCGATCCGCCCGGCGAACCCGGCGACATCGTCGTCCGTCACGTCATGCGGGAGCCGGTGCGACCTGGCCCAGGTCCCGCCGATGGCCGCGACCCGGAGGCCGCCGAAGGTCCGGACCTCGCCCTGGCCCAGCAGGACAGGCGAGCCGTCGCGGTCGAGGAGCCGGGTCAGGAGTCCGAGCGGGTCGTGGTTGTCGAATCTCGTGAGCAGCGGGAGCCGGCCGGCGATCTCGGCCAGGTCGGACTCGGCCAACTGATCGGGGTCGCCCCAGTCGCCGTAGCCGAGGAGGCCGTCGGCCTCGAACCGGTCGATCGTGATCCGGACCGAGTCGAGGTCGCCGTGGAGGTCGCTGACGACGAGGAGGCGCATGGGCTCCGTTCTCCCCCGGAGGGCGGCCCCGGTCCAATGACGAGGCCCGGCCCGCCGGGATTCCGGACGGGTCGGGCCTTAAGGATCGAGCGGGGGTCGCGGCTCAGCCGACTTTGACCGGCTCGCCGTGGGGGATGACATCGAAGATGTTGGTCATCTCGGCGCCGTGGACGGACTCGTGGAGCGGGACGGCGATCGGGAGCGGGTGGGAGGTCGGCGCGGCCGAGGAATCGCCGGCTGCGGACTGGACCAACTCGGTGAAGACGCCGCCCCGGCGGACGAGGTCGTCGTAGTCGCCGGTCTCGACGACCCGGCCGTCATCGAAGACGAAGATCCGGTCGGTGTCGAGCAGGGTCGAGAGCCGGTGGGCGACCAGGATCACGGTCCGGTCGGCCCGGGCCGCGTGGATAGCCCGCTGGACCTTCCGTTCGCTGATGTTGTCCAGGGCCGAGGTCCCCTCGTCGAGGATCAGGATCGGCGGGTTCTTGAGGAAGACCCGGGCCAGGGCCAGCCGCTGCCGCTGGCCGCCGGAGAGGTTCTGACCCCGCTCGGCGACGGCCGCGTTGTAGCCGCCGGGCATCGCCATGATCTCGTCGTGGATGCAGCCCATCCGGGCCGCCCGGCGAATCTCGTCTTCGGTGGCGTCCTCGCGACCATAGGCGATGTTCTCGGCGATCGTCCCCGAGAAGACGAACGGGTTCTGGCCGACGTAGCCGATCAAGTCGCCGATGGCCTCGCGGGACACCGAGTCGATCGGGACCCCGCCCAGCGCCACCCGGCCGGAGCTGGGATGCGTCAGCCGCATCATCACCTTGAGCCAGGTGGACTTGCCGCAGCCGGACCGCCCGGCCACGCCGATGGTCTCGCCCGCATAGATCGTCAGGTTCACCCCGTCCAGCGCCCGCTTGAGCTGGCCGTCGCCGGTCCGGTAGTCGACCCGGAGCCCCTCGGCCTCGAAGAGCGGAACCGAGCCGTCGATCCGGGGCTCACGGACATCGACCGGCCGGAACGAGCGGTCGACCGGCTCCTCCAGGAGGTCGAGCAGGTCGGCCACCTTGAGGCTGCACTCGTGCCCCTCGTCGATGAAGCGGTGGATCTCGTTGAGCGGGCCCATCACCAGGAGGAACAGCCCGGGGAAGGCGAACATTTCGCCGAAATCGATCATCCCGGAGATGAACAGGTAGACGGCGCTGGCGATGACGGCCAGGTAGAAGAACCCCTCGTTGATCGCCTTGCCGCTGCCGAAGAGCGACATGGCGAAGTGGTGGCGGATCTCGGTGGCCCGCCGCCGCTCGGCGGCCTTCTCGACGCGACGAACCTCCTGGGGGTGGGTGTGCGCGGCCCGGACGTAGTCGATCCCGGCGAGTTGCTCGACGACCGTGCCGTCCATCGCCTCGCGGATCCGGAGCAGGCTCAAGCGGACCCCGTTCTGGGTGATCAGCTGCCAGCAGGTCAGTCCCATCGAGATCGGGACCACGCCGGCCATCGCGAGGGCGATCCGGGGCTCCTTGGAGAACGCGGTGATCAGGGCGAAACTGCCGCCGATCAGGGCGGGGAAGAAGTCGAGGAAGGTGATCCGGAGGAATCGGACGTAGCCCTCAACGCTCCGGTGGATCCGGCCGTGGATCGCCCCGACCTGCTCGTGCGAGAGGGTCGAGAGGTCAACCTCCATGAGGTGGGCGACCAGCCGGACGCAGAGATTCTTGTCGATCCGCGTGCAGGCGCTCTCGATGAGGAACCGGCGGAGCACGTTCATCGACTCGCGGACCAGGTAGGCGAGCCCAATAATGCCGAGATAGCCCAGGCTGAGCCGGATCAACGCCGGCCTGTCCAGTCCGCTCCGGGTCCCACGCTCGACGGCGTTGAAGAGCATCCCGAGGACCACCGGGATGGTGGTCGTCGCCAGGGCCGACACGGCCATCACCAGCCCGGCCCCGCCCAAAGATCGCTTCTGGGCCGCGGGCACCAGATGCCAGACATCCCTCCCCCTCCGGAAGATGTTGCCAACCTCGCGCCAAAGCCCATTCGACGCCCTGACCATCTTCGGGAACATTCTGGTCCCTTCCGGGAAAAACGAGGAGCCGTCTCACGACGGGCTTGGGGGTTCACGGCGGTGATCGATCCGGGGGTCCGGGTGGGGTTAGGTGGTTGTCGTTCCGACAACGTCAACCCGACCGGTCTCAGGACGTTCGATTGGTTCCGGGACGGTCCGGGGGCCCGGACAACCAGTCCCGATGAAGCAAGATTGGTGCCGCCCGACGGGCCCGGTCGCGGGCCTTGCTGCGTCGAGGAGATCGGGAAAGGGTTCCGGGGGACGGGTGACTCGGGGCGACTCACCAAAGTATACGGGGGGGTTGACCGATCCGTTGGCGGACTTCAAGATTTTCGCCGAAACGGTCGGTAAAGTGAGGATGGTGGGAAGATTGGATGATTCTCTGCCCCGATACGGGCACGAAGCAAGAAAGAAAGGCAAAAATCTGTTCGACCAACACCGCCAAGTTGGCGTAAGAACTAGGACATCGATTGACGAGCCCAATCAATTGCCCAAATTCTCGGCTATTGACAAGACGATGTCCCGGCGGCCAAGATCATCCCTGTCTTCGGTATGACCTTTGCCCTGGTTCGGGGCTACACGTGTGGCTCGTCCCGATCTCACCGCGAGGGAGACCTGAATGAAAGACGATACTTTGATGAAAAGCACGTTCTCGGCGATCGATGGATCGAGATTTACTTCGTCCCCCGAACCCCTCGCGAACGGGTTGGCCGTCGCGACGGTCCGTGGCTCGGCGTCCCGGTTCGCCGTGACGCTGCCGGAAGAGTCCGAGTCTCTGGTCGTGGACGACCGCTCGCACCTCACCCCGGCGCAGATCGTCGAGACCCGGTTGATCAGCCGCCTCAAGGAGTCGTCGCTGCCGATCAGCCATCTCCAGATGCGCGGGCTGGTCCGGGCCCGCTACGAGGCTTGATCGACGAGATGGCTCGGGCCGGGGCCACCCGGTCTTCGTTCCCCGGGAGCGACCCCGAAGTAATATCCCCCCACCGCAGCCTTCAGGACGCCCGTCGCACGGCCGGAGCGTCCTCAAACCCTAATCGGTCCAGGCCACGGGCCACGCATGGTAATTGATGGAAGACCGCGCGCACCCGGTCTTCCATCAGGACGTTCTCCAGCGCGAGGACCAGCGCCCCCGCGTCGATCCCCACCATGTCGCGGGCGATCCAGCGCCGATCCTCGTTGATGCAGCTCAGCCCGTAGCGGCCGAGCGGCGAGGGGCGGCGGACGGCCGTCGCCCGGACATTCTCGAGGACGTCGCCCGGTCGATGGGCGACCGAGGCGAGCGTGGCCGTGAGGTGAGCGGTCCCGTCGATCGGGCCGGCGGGGGAGTAGGCGTCGTAGGCATCCCGACCGGGCGATCGGCCCGGGCCGTCGCCGGCGGAGAGCCCCCAGTGGACCCGGTAGGTCCGGAACTCGCCCGAGGCCGCCCGGCAGGCGTCGCGGTTCGCCACCGTCGCGACTTCGGCCTCGGCCGCGAGGTCGAGCCCGCAGGGGGACCGCCATCGGCGGAGGTCGAGCAGGTCGAGGCCGTACTGGAAGACGAAAAGTCCCAGGTCGGCGTTGTTAAATCGGAGGCCGGCGATTTCGCCATAAAATGGCCTGGTCGACGACCAGGCCGAAGCCGGGAGCGCCCGAGGTTCCTCGGCCCCCGCGCCCAGGACGTACATCAGGATCGTCTCGCCATTGGACCGGTCCCAGGAGCACTTGAGGAACCGGCCGCCTGGCCCCTTGCCGTGCCGGATCAGGCCCGGGAGGGTGGAAGTCCGGGGCAGGGACCAGTGGACCCAATCAACCCGGTTGTAAATCCGCCCGGCAAGTTCGACAAGAACGGGGTCGTCCAGGAACGACGAGGCCCAGAGCGCCCCGGCCAGGAACCAGGAGCTGTCCACCGTGCTGAAGGCGTCCTCGCCGATCGGACGGCCGGACCGCTCGTCCACGAAATGCGGGAGGATCCCGCGATCGTGGGGGATCCGCCCCAGGGCGGCCCGAAGAGCGATCTCGACCCGGGCGATGGCCTCGGATCGCTCGATCAGCCGGTGGGGCTCGGCGGACGCCAGCGCGATCGCGATCAGGCCCATCCCCGTCGCGGTGATGCTGGCCATCCCCGCCGGGAGGGCCGGGCCGTGGTTGGCCTGGCGGTCGGCGATCAGCCCGCCCGGGGTCTGGTTGTCGATGAAATAGGAGAGGGCCCGGGCTTGCAGCCCCCGGAGCAGTTCCCGGTCACTCGACGACCCCGACTCGCCGGCCCATCGTGGCATGGCGACCGCTCCTCGTCCCGAGGCGGGGGAGCGACCTTGATCCCCCTGGCGAGGAATTCTAGCGGACTTCTCCCAGGGTAGAAGCCCGATCGAGGCGAATTGCCTCGATCGGGACGGAAACCGGGCCCTTCCCGAGGTCAGGCCAGGGCCGGGCCGCCGCCCAGGACGATCCGGACCTCGTGCGGCCGGCCGTCGTCAACCAGGGGGATCGAGGCAGGGTCGTGGGGCTCGCCGTCGAGGCTCGCGGTTCGGACCCCGTGCTCGACGCCTTCGGGATTCTCCACGACGATCCGGTAGGGCGTCGATCGGTGGCGATAGGCCAGCTCGAAGCCGGGCCAGTCGCCGGGGATCCTGGGGTCGATCGCCAGCCGGTCGCCCCGGAGGTGGAACCCCAGGATCGACTCGATCCCCACCCGCCAGAGCCAGGAGGCCGATCCAGTGTACCAGGTCCACCCTCCCCGGCCGGTGTGCGGGGGCCGGCCGTAAATGTCGGCCGCGACGACGTAGGGCTCGACTTTGTAGCGGGCGACCGATTCCGAGTCGGTGGCGTGGTTGACGGGGTTGAGGAGCCCGAACAGCTCGCCCGCCCGCTGGCCCCGCCCCTGGATCGCGGCGGCCATCGCCACCCAGGTGGCCGCGTGGGTGTACTGGCCGCCGTTCTCGCGGACGCCCGGGACGTAACCCTTGATGTAGCCCGGCTGGAGCTTCCCCTTGTCGAAGGGCGGGGTGAACAGCAGGATCAGCCCGTCGTCGGCCCGGACCAGCCGCTCGTCGACCGAAGTCATGGCCTGCCGGACGCGATCGGGGTCGGCGACCCCGCAGATCGCGGCCCAGGACTGCGTGATCGAGTCGATCTGACATTCGTCGTTGGTCGACGAGCCCAGCAGCGTCCCGTCGTCGAAGTAGGCCCGGCGATACCACCGACCGTCCCAGGCGTGCGTCTCGGCGCCCGACCGGAGGGCCTCGGCGCGATCGAGGCAGGTTCGGGCCCGGCCCGAATCGCCCCGGGTCTCGGCGATCGGGGCGAACTGGCGGAGCGCGGCGATCAGGAACCAGGCGACCCAGACGCTCTCGCCCCGGCCCTCGGCGCCCACCCGGTTCATCCCGTCGTTCCAGTCTCCGGTCCCCATCAGCGGGAGGCCGTGGGCCCCGAGCTGGTGGGCGTGGTCGAGGGCCCGGACGCAGTGATCGTAGAGCGTCCCGGACTCGTCCGAGGTCACCGGGAGGCCGTAGTCGTCCTCCTGGCCGGGCTTGAGCAGGGGCGCCTGGAGGTACGAGATCGACTCGTCGAAGATGGCCGAGTCGCCGGTGGTGGCGGCGTAATGGCAGGCGACGTAGGGGAGCCAGATCAGGTCATCGGAGATCCGGGTCCGGACGCCCTTGCCGCCGGGCGGGTGCCACCAGTGCTGGACGTCCCCCTCGACGAACTGGCGGCTCGCCGCGCGGAGGATCTGGCCCCGGGCCTCCTCGGGGGCCCCATAAACCAGGGCCATCGAGTCCTGAAGCTGGTCGCGGAAGCCGTAGGCCCCGCCCGACTGGTAGGTGGCCGACCGCCCCCAGAACCGGCAGCTCAGCGCCTGGTACATCAGCCAGCGGTTGAGGACCAGGTCCATCGCCCGGTCGGGCGTCCGGACCTGGAGGGCCCCGAGGACGTGGTCCCACCGGGCCTTGACCTCGGCCAGGGTCGGCCCGAACCGGGCGGGGTCGCGGTGGTGGGCCGCGAGCCGACGGGCCTCCTCGACCGTCCCGGCCTGGCCGAGGACGAAGGTCACCCGCTCCTCGCCGCCGGGCGGAATCTCGAACTTGACCTGGATCGCGGCGCAGGGGTCCAGGGCCGCGCCGGAGGCCCCGCCGAGCTCGGACCGCCCCAGCGCGGCGGGTTCGGCGACCGAGCCGTTCCGGCCGAGGAACTCGGTCCGGTCGGCCGTGAAGGTCCGGGGGCGGTGGCTGGCGTCGGCGAAGGCCACGCGGGTCGAATCGTCGGGGTGGCTCGGGTTCCGGGCGAGCAGGGTCCCGGACCCGGCGTCGACCTCGGTGATGACCTGCATCGCCGCCTGGTCGCGGAGCGAGCCCAGGACCCATTCGGCGTAGAACGTCGCGGAGAGCTTGCGCGGACGATCGCCGGGGTTGCCGACCCGGAGGTGGATGACCTTGACCGGGTCGGTCGGGGGGACGAGCAGGGTCAGCTCGTGGTCGAGCCCCCGGGCCCGCCGCTCGAAGACCGTATATCCCTGGCCGTGCCGGACGACCGAGGGCTCGTCGGAGGGAACGGGGAGGCTGGTGGGGGACCAGAACTCGCCGGTCTCCTCGTCGCGGAGGTAGACCACCTCGCCGGGCGGGTCGGTGACCGGGTCGTTGCTCCAGGGGGTCAGGCGGTTGGTCTGGCTGTTGCCGGCCCAGGTATAGCCGGAGCCACCCTCGGAGGCGATGAACCCGAAGTCGGGGTTGGCCACCACGTTGACCCACGGGGCCGGGGGGAGGACCGGGCGGGGGAGGTTCTGGCGGTCGGCCTTGCCGTTCCGGCGGACGTCGGGCCGGGGCGAGGCCGGCAGGAGGATCCGGTATTCAAGGCCGTCGAGGGCGAACCCGCCGACCCCGTTGGCGAACAGCAGGTCGGGCGTCGCGACCGGGTCGGGGGCGTTGTGCTCGGGCGTCGGGGAGTCCGGGGCCAGCGGCCCGGGGAGGGCCCGGACGCGATCGGGCCGGTCGAGCTGGCCAGCGAGGGTCCCCCGATCGCCCTGGAGGACGACCCGGGCGGATGACTGGAGGAGGATCCGGTCCACCTCGGGGATCGCCCCGAGCTTCCGGACGAAGACGCCGCCGGGATGGTCGACGAGGTCGCGGGCGTCGCTGGCCCGGACCATGTCGAGCAGGTGCTGGTGGAGTTCGTCGGACTCGGCCTCGGCCGGGCCACCGAGAACCACGAGGTCGAATTCGAGCCCCTTGAGCCGGAGGTAGGTGTGCGCGACGAGCATCTGGGCGGCCAGGGCCAGCTCGTCGAAGTCGGCGATCATGGCCAGGACGATCGGCTTGTCGCCCGAGATCCCGTAGGCCCAGAGGCCGGGTTGCCCCTTGACGTTGAGGGCCAGGATCGCGGGGTCGGCCCGGAGGATCGAGCCGGCGTAGATGACGTGCGCGGCGAGCCTCTGGAACAGGTGGGCGTCCTGCGCCGTCCAGTTCCGGCCGTGGTGCTCGACCTGGCTGTGGGCCCAGGCCAGCTCGAAGGCCCGGGAGACGGCCGAGGTCTCGCGGTAGTGGTCGGCCAGGGTGAGGGCCTCGTCGCGCGAGTCGGCCACGGCGGTGGTGAAGGCGACGATCGCCGACATCCCCGGCTCGATCCGGACCCGCCTCCGGAGGCTGAAGACCGGGTCGAGCACGGCGCCGGTGGTCCCCGAGAGGGCCACGCCCGGGTCCAATGCAGCGGGGTCGGCGGTCGAACGGCCCCGACCCAGGAATCGGGCCCGGTCGGTCTCGAACTGGGTGGGGGCCAGCGAGGGGGAGTCGGCCGCGGCGACGTGGACCGCCCAGATCGGCGCCTGGTCCTGGGCCCGGGGGCGGCGGCGGCAGAGCAGGGCCTCGGGCGCGGGGGCCCACTCGGTTTCCAGGAAGAGCTTGCCGAAGGCCGGGTGGCTGGTGTCGCCGCCGTGCGAGAGCAGGACCACCTCGGCGTAGCTGGTCAGCTCCAGCTCGCGAGGCCGGGTGTCGTGGTTGGTCAGGGTCACCCGGCGGATCTCGGCGCGGGCCTCGGGCGAGACGGTGATCTCGGTGACCGCCTCGATCCCGCCATCAAGGCGGCGGAAGGTCACCTTGTCGGCCGAGAAGATCGCCTCGTAATGCTCGGCCGCCCGGCAGGTCGGCTGGTAGCCGGCCGACCAGACGGCGTCGGTGGCGAGGTCCCGGATATAGAGGAACAGGCCCGAGGCGTCGCGGGTGGCGTCCTCGCGCCACCGGGTCACGTCCAGCCCCCGGCACGTGCTGTAGCCTGACCCGGCGTTGGTCAGCATCACGTTGTACTGGGTGTTCGAGAGCAGGTGAGTCCGCGGCGACGGCGTGCCCGGCGTGCTCAGCCTCCGGCTCATCAGCGGGGCCGTCGCCCGCTCCATCTTCGACTCCGAGCCCGGGCTCGACTCGGTCGCCGACGGCTCGATGATCGGCGCGTCGCGGGGGACGCGCTCCTGAAGGAGCAGGTCGGCGGCCCGGACCATCGGCTCGGCGTGGAACCGGCGGGGCATCGGCTCGTCGAGCAGGGCGTTGGCCAGCGCCACCAGGCTCATCCCGTGGTGGTGGGCCATGTACGACCGGACCACGACCGACCGCTTCCCCTTGGGAACACGCTCCCGAGTGAAGTCGACCGCCTCGTGGAACCCGTAGCGCCCTTCGGCCCCCTCGGCCGCGAGCTTCCGGAAGTTCTCCAGCGCCTCGCGGGGCCGGACGGCCACCGCAAGCGCCGTGGCATAGGGGGCGATCACCAGGTCGTCGCCGATGTCCCGCTTCAGGCCCAGGCCGGGGGTCCCGAACGACTGGTAGAGGTAGTCGCCGTCGACCGAGAACGCGGCAAAGGCCGATTCGGAGATCCCCCAGGGGACTCCGCGCTGGCGGCCATACTCCATCTGGCGGGCCACGGCGGTCCGGTGGGCCTCGTCGAGCAGCGTCCCCTTCAGCGGCAGGAGCAGCAGGCGGGGCATCAGGTACTCGAACATCGAGCCGCCCCAGGACAGGAGCCCGACCCGATCGGCCGCCTCGATGAACGGCCGGCCGAGCTGGAACCAGTGCCGGCGGGGGGCGTCGCCTCGGCAGATCGCCAGGAAGCTCGACAGGCAAGCCTCGGAGGCCAGCAGGTCATAGCACGAGGCGTCGAGCCGGCCGGTCGCCAAGTTCAGGCCGATCGAGAAGAGGTGACGATCTTCCTTGTAGAGGAACCGGAAGTCCATCCCATCGCCGAGCCGGCCGGCTCGCTCGCCGAGCCGATCGCATCGGGCCTTGAGGTCGGTGGCGGTCGAGGCTTTCGCGGCGTCGGCGAGCTCGCGGAGGGCCTTGATCGCCGGGTCGTGCCCCTCGCCCTCGGGGATCGACGATTCGAGCCCGGCCAGCGTGTCTGCGGCCGACTCCGCCCGGAGGGCCAGCTCGACCGGGCTCCCGGGGGCCGAGAGCGCCACCTGGAGGCCCTGCCAGGCGTCTTCGAGCGCCTCGGAGCGGCGGCGGGCGACCGCGAGCCCCTCGCCGGCGGCCGGGAGCGATCCCACCCAGGGGGCGACCGAGGCGACCTCGGCCCGGCGCTCGCGGGCCAGGGCCTCCAGCCTCCGGGCATAGGACTCCCACCGTTCCAGGACGTTCGGCCCGACGTTCGGCAGCGCCCGGACCCGGCCGACCAGGGCGACCGTGGCCCACTCGATCCGGCCGAGCAACTCGTCCCAGGCGACGAGGTCGCCCGGGACCTCGGCCAGGAGCGGGCGGAAGTCGGCCACCGCCCCCTCGAACGCCTTGTACTCCTCACCCACCTTGGTGGGCCGGGCCGACTGGACGTCGGCGGCGAGCATGGCCAGGGTGTCGGCCATCCCCTGGCAGGCGGTCGGGCCGGGAATCGGCTCGCGGACCTTCTCACGCATCCCCTGTTTCAGCGTCACCAGGCAGCCCAGGAGGTTTCCGCTGTCGACCGTCGAGACGTAGTTGGGCGGGAGCGAGCCGAGAGTCTGGGTGTTGTACCAGTTGAGGATGTGCCCCTCGTGCTTCTCCAGCCGGTCGAAGGTGTCGAAGGTCTTCTCCAGGCGGTCCAGCAGCGTCTTCAGCGTGAGGTAGCCGAAATCGTGCGCCGCCAGGGTCGAGAGCAGGAGCATCCCCTTGTTCGTCGGCGAGGTCCGGTGCGCGACCCGGCCGCCCGAGCTGATCGAGTCTTCCTGGTAATTGTCAGGCGGGAGCCAGTGGTCCTCGTCGCCGACGAAGGTCTCGAAAAAGTGCCAGGTCTTCCGCGCGATCCGGCGGAGTTCGGCCCGCTCCGGGTCAGACAGGGGGGACTCGGTGGCCCGCCGGGGTCGGCTGACCCAGTAGGCCACGACCGGCGCCACGAACCAAGCCAGGAGGACCGGCGAGGCCGCCGCCAGGGCCGAGGGCCGAACCAAGGCCACCAGCCCGGCCAGGGCCAGGGCCCAGGCCGGCGAGGGCCACATCGTCCGGATGAAGTTGCCCAGGCCCGTCCCCAACCGGTGCTCGGTCGCCGCCGCCGTCTCCCACTCCAGGAGCCGCCGCCGCGAGACGTAGAGCCGGTTCAGGGTCCGGACCGTCGCGTCGACCAGCCGGCGGGCCTGGTCGGCCAAAAAGGCGATCCAGAGCAGCGACTGGCCGGCCGTGGCCGGGAGATGATGCCCCATCCCCAGGATCGGCGAGAGCGAACGGCCCCGGACCGCCGAGACGGTCGAGCCCAGCGCAAGCTGGAAGATCGGCAGCGCCGGGACCGCCAGCGCTATGGCGGTCCAGAGCCAGGGCGAGCCCGGGAAGACCGTCCATCCCAGGACCAGGAGGACGATCAGGCCCGGCGGGACCAGGCTCCGCCGGAGGTTGTCGAAGACCTTCCACCGCTCCAGGAGCGGCAGGGGGTTGGGCCGGGGCCCGGCGGGGGTCGGCACGGTCCGGCCGAGCCAGGGGAGAAGTTGCCAGTCGCCCCGGGCCCATCGGTGCTCGCGGAGGGCGTAGGCGTGGTAGCGGGGCGGGAAGTCGTCGAAGAGCTCGACGTCGGTCACCAGGCCGCACCGGGCGTAATTGCCCTCGATCAGGTCGTGGCTGAGGATCCGGTCGTCGGGGAAGGTGTGGCCGTTGGCGGCCTCGAAGGCGTCGACGTCGTAGATCCCCTTGCCGGTGAAGCTCCCCGAGTCGAAGAGGTCCATGTAGATGTCGGATACGGCGTTGGAATAGGGGTCGATCCCCGCCGACGACGCCAGGAGGCCGGCGAACCTCGACCGGGTCGCGGCGAACAGGTGGTAGCTCACCCTCGGCTGGAGGACACCGTGCCCCTCGACGACCAGCCCCCGGGCCGGGTCGAACCGGGGGGCGTTGAGCGGGTGCGCCAGCGTCCCGACCAGCCGCCGGGCGCTCTCGCGGGGCAGGACCGTGTCGGCGTCCAGGGTGATGACGAACCGCATCCGGGGGAGCGTCGCCGGGTCGGCGCTCTGGACGACGTAATTCGTGTCGTGGTCACCGCGGATCAGTCGATTGAACTCGGAGAGCTTGCCGCGCTTCCGCTCCCAGCCCATCCAGCAGCCCTGGACCGGGTTCCAGCTCCTCCGGCGGTGGAAGAGGAAGAACCGATCGGGCCCGCCGCCAGCATACTTGGCGTTGAGGGTCCGGACGCCATCGAGCGCCGCGAGGATGAAGCCGTCGTCCTCGGGGCGGTGCTCCTCCTTGGCGTCGGCGAAGTCGGTCAGCAGGGCGAACCGGAGCCGGGCGTCGGGGTTGGCCAGGTAGGTGATCTCCAGCCGCTCCAGGAGGACCGCCGCGCTGTCGGCCCGGACCAGCATGCTCGGGACGGCCACGAACGTCTCGGAGTCCTCCGGGATCCCCGCCTTGAAATCGAGCCGGGCCAGCATCCTCGGCGGCAGGACCAGCGTGACGACGTGGTTGACCAGACCCACCGCGATGTCGCCGGCCGGCAGGAGCAGGGCCAGGACCAGCAGGGCCAGCATCCCCAACCCCGGCGCGGGCCCGGTCGAGACCCCCGCGGCCACCGCGGCGGCCATCAGGCCCGCCACGAGCAGGCCGACCGAGCCGAAGTAGGTCAAGCGGGGGTGCCCGAGGGCGAAGTCGATCAGCCGCTCGCCGACCGGGGCCCGGTAGCCGGCCTCGAGGTGGAGCGCCGCGCGGCCCTTGTCGATCAGGTAATAGCCGACGTGCCCTCGGGCCGGCCCCTCGGGCAGCCCGGCGCGGGCCAGTTCGACGACCCGCCGGGCGACGGCCTGCTCCTCGGTCCTGGACCGGCGAGCGACCTTCTCGACGGCCCGGCGGTAGCGGTCGCGGGTGGCGAAGTCCTGCCGCTCGTAGACCCCCGAGGGGTCGCCCCGGAGGATCACCTCGACCGCGCTGTTCTCCTCGAAAAACTCGTTCCAGTCGATCGCCGAGAGCAGCCGGAGGCTGATGACGCAGTTGCCGACGGAGACCTGGTTGGCGGCCTGGCGGCGGTGCTCCTCGCGGAGCACGCGATTGGCGTCGGCCCCGCGCTCGGCGAGTTCGGCCTCCAGCCGCCTCAGGCTCGGGGCCGCCGGGGCCCCCCGGTCGCGGAGGAGTTGCACGAGCCGGACGATCGAGGGGTCGGTCGGCGAGGCGAAGGGAGGGGCCTCGACCGGGGCCGGCTCGGCGGGCGTCCCCTCGGCCTCGTCGAGGGGCGGCTTGGGGAAGTGGTGGGCGACCCAGTCCTCGGCCCGGAGCGTCTCGTCCCAGCTCCGGACCATCCGCTCGGCCAGGCGGCGGAGGTTCTCGATCAGGACCAGCCGGAGCATCGTCGGCACCGCCCAGAGCTCGCCGATGGTCAGCGGCGCGACCGACTGGAAGGCGTGGAGGAACCGGGTGATTCGGGGCTCGTCCAGCTCGCCGTCGGTGTGGGCCACCAGCGCCAGGGCCAGGGTGTAGACCCGGGGGTAGCCCCGGACCTGGCCGACGGCCAGCTTGGGCAGTTCGGAGTAATACTCGCTGGGCAAATCCTGCTTGATCTCGCGGAGGACGTCCTCGACGATGTGGAAGTTGTCGGCCAGCCAGTCCGCGTCGATCCCGCGGCCTTCGGGCCGGTCGGCCTCGCCAACGATCCGGCGGTGGGTCCGGACCAGGACCCGGCCGTTCTCGGCGAACCGCCGGAGCAGGAGGTCGCCCGCCTTCAGTTCCGGCTCCACCGACCCGGCCGAGGCCAGCCGACGGGCCAGCGCCTCCAGTCGGTCGAGGCCGTAGAGCTCGGCCCGGATCGGCGCCTCGCCCCGGGGGTCGACGAACGGCGAGGCCGTCGGGTCGGAGGCCAGCGAGCTCGGGTCGGTGGTGGCTTCGAGGGAAGGGCTCATCCTGCTGGCGATCTCCCGGAGAGGCCCCGTCCGCGAGGGCGGGCGGTCCGGCGGCGAATCGGTCCGGTCGCGTCCGGCCCAGGTCCGGGCCGGCCGCGGCGACTCCGATCGTCGTCCGTCGATGGGTGGTGCGTCGGTGGGGCAGGGGAGGGCCCTGGCCTCGTCCGGCCCGGCGAGGGTCCGGCCACGTCCGCATCCTATTCTAACCGCGCGACGGGCAAACTGCGCGTGTCGTCCGGATCGGTCACCCCGCGTCCCGGAAACATCGGTCGAAGGGCCCTCCACCTCCTCCCGACGAAGCCCCGAGGGAGTCTAACGGCGGCCTTCGGCCGACGCAACGCCCTGGCCCGGCGGGGTCCCGGACCGGCCAGACCAACGGAGGGGGCCGGATCCGTTCGCGACTTCTGACCCGAGGCCGTCGCGGAGGCGATCCGGAAACATTGGCTGGACCTGGCGATGAGTGATGACTAATGGGCGATGGTTGATGGGAGAGAAAACTACCAAGATTTCCTCGGGATTGGCATCGGATATCGCCCCGCTGATCGACCATCACTCATTGGCCTAGGAGTTACGCAGTTAATGGCTTATGTACAGTAGGCGTTCGGCTCGTCTTCTTGCCTCATTGATGGCAGGCTGCCTATCTTGTGCAGCGAACAAAATGCACCTACTGGACAAAGACCATCAACTGCGTCACTACTATGGAGCTATGAACGATAACCGAAAACCCGATGGCCCGCTACCAAATTTAGCGAGAAACCTTGCCGGGACGGACCGGCCGAGGCCGGGAAATCGCCGCCCCGGGATAGTGACGCGGCGCATCGATTCCTCTAAAATGCCAGGCTCGGACCCGCGCGCTGGTCGGTCCGGGAGCGGTTCGCTGTTTAAGATGGGCGACCCCGGACGTCCCCGACTCGGGGAGGTCCCGGAGTCGTCGCGGTCGGGCGGAGACGTCGAGTGGTCATCCCCTCATCGGGCGGCGAGCAAATGGAGCGGGCACTCGGGCAGGTTGGCCGGCCCTACCTCCTCGTCCGACGGCCCGAGGGCCCGGCCCTGGTGGAGGCCGAGGCCGGGTCGGCCGGGCAGGTCGGGCCGGTCCTCGGGTATCTCCCCGCCTGCCTCCCGGGGTCGCTGGGGGACGCCTCGTTCCGCGAGGAGCACGGGCTCCGCTATCCCTACGTTTCCGGGGCGATGGCCAACGGGATCGGCTCGGCCGAGATCGCCGAGGCGATGGGCCGCGCCGGGATGCTCGGGATCTTCGGGGCCGCCGGCCTGCCGATCCGGGCGGTCGAGGTGGCCATCGACCGCCTCGAAGGGTCGCTCGGCCCCTCGGGCCCTTACGGCTTCAACCTGATCCACAGCCCGAACGACCCGGCGCTGGAAGGCGAGGTCGTGGCCCTCTACCTCCGGCGCGGGGTCCGGCTGGTCGAGGCGTCGGCCTACCTGGACCTTACGCTCCCGGTGGTCCGCTACCGGGTCGCGGGGATCGGCCTGGACGGATCGGGCCGGGTCGTGGCGCCGAACCGGGTGATCGCCAAGGTTTCGCGGGTCGAGGTGGCCTCGAAGTTCCTGGCCCCGCCGCCCGAACGGTTCCTCCGCGAGCTGGTCGTTTCGGGCGAGATCACGCCCGATCAAGCGGGCTGGGCCGCTCGGATCCCGATGGCCGCCGACCTGACGGCCGAGGCCGACTCGGGCGGGCACACCGACAACCAGCCGGCCATCGTCCTGATCCCGACCATGCTGGCCCTCCGCGACCGGCTCCAGGCCCAGTACCAGTATGACGTCCCCCCCCGGGTGGGCGCGGCGGGGGGGATCTCGACCCCCTGGTCGGCCGCCGGGGCGTTCGCGATGGGGGCGTCCTACGTCGTGGTCGGCTCGGTGAACCAGTCGTGCGTCGAGTCGGGGACCTCCGATGCCGTCCGGAAGATGCTGGCGCAGGCCCAGCAGGCCGACATCGCGATGGCCCCTGCCGCCGACATGTTCGAGATGGGCGTCAAGGTCCAGGTCCTCAAGCGCGGGACCATGTTCGCCATGAGGGGGGCCAAGCTCCTCGAATTCTACCGGGCCCACGACGCGCTCGACCGGATCCCCGCCGCCGACCGGGCGATGCTGGAGAAGATGATCTTCCGGGCCCCGCTGGGAGAAATCTGGGACCAGACCCGGGCCTACTTCCTGGACCGCGACCCGGCGCAGGTCGAGCGGGCCGAACGCGATCCCAAGCACTTGATGGCGCTGGTCTTCCGCTGGTATCTCGGCCAGTCGTCGCACTGGGCTAACGCCGGCGAGCCGACCCGGGCCGTCGACTATCAGGTCTGGTGCGGCCCGGCGATGGCCGCGTTCAACGAGTGGGTCCGGGGGACGTTCCTGGAGCGGCCCGAGGAACGGAAGGTCGTCACCGTCGCCCGGAACATCCTCCATCACGCGGCGGTCCTGGCCCGGTCGCGGACCCTGGCCGCGCAGGGCGTGACGATCCCGCCCGGAATCCCCCGGCTCTCGCCGCTCTCGGTAGCGGAAATCGACCAGCGGGCTGTCCTATGAGTCCGAGCCCCCGAGAAACCGCCGGCCCCGCCCCCGCCCCGGACCGCGTCCCCGGATCGTCGCCCCAGAGGAACCGACCCTTGAATCCTGCCGACCGAACCCCCTCGGTGCCCGTGGCGATCATCGGGATGGGCTGCCTGTTCCCCGGGGCCGACGGCCTCCGGCGCTACTGGGCCAACATCTGCAACGGGGTCGACGCCATCCGCGAGGTCCCGGCCACCCACTGGGACCCCGACGACTACCACGACCCCGACCCCAAGACCCCCGACCGGACCTACGCCCGACGCGGCGGCTTCCTCGACCCGGTCGACTTCCCCGCCCTCGACTTCGGGATCGCCCCGACCAACCTGGACGCCACCGACACCACCCAGCTCCTGGGCCTGATGGTCGCCCGCGCCGCCCTCGACGACGCCGGCTACGGCGACGCTGGAGGCCGGCCGATCGACCGCGAGCGGGTCAGCGTCGTCCTGGGCGTCACCGGAACCCTGGAGCTGGTCATCCCGCTCGGGGCCCGGCTCGGCCACCCGATCTGGCGGCGGGCCCTGCAAGCCGCCGGGGTCGCCGAGCCGGTCGCCTCCGAAGTGGTCCAGCGGATCGCCGATTCCTACGTCGGCTGGCAGGAGAACTCGTTCCCCGGCCTGCTCGGCAACGTGGCCGCCGGGCGGATCGCCAACCGGCTCGACCTGGGCGGGACCAACTGCGTCGTCGACGCCGCCTGCGCCAGCACGATGGGGGCGGTCCACCTCTCACTCCTGGAGCTGGCCGCCGGCCGGTGCGACGTCGCCCTCACCGGCGGCCTCGACACTTTCAATGACATATTCATGTACATGTGCTTCAGCAAGACCCCCGCGCTCTCTCCGACCGGCGACGCCCGGCCCTTCGCCGCTGCCGGCGACGGCACGATCCTGGGCGAGGGGCTGGGCGTCCTGACCCTGAAGCGGCTCGACGACGCCCGCCGCGACGGCGACCGGATCTACGCCGTCATCAAGGGCGTCGGCGCCTCCAGCGACGGCAAGGGAAACGCCGTCTACGCCCCCAGCGCCGCCGGGCAGGTCAAGTGCCTCCGCCGGGCCTACGAGTCGGCCGGCGTCTCGCCCGAGACAATCGAGCTGGTCGAGGCCCACGGGACCGGGACCCGGGTCGGCGACGCGGTCGAGCTCTCGGCCCTGGCCGAGGTCTACCGGTCGGCCCAGCCCGAGGGAACCTGGTGCGCCCTGGGCTCGGTCAAGTCGCAGATCGGCCACACCAAGGCGGCGGCCGGCGCGGCGGGCCTGATCAAGGCCGCCCTGGCGCTTTACCACAAGGTCCTCCCCCCGACGATCAAGGTCGACCGCCCGGCCGATGGGGCCGCGCCCGGCTCGACCCCGTTCTACCTCAACACCGAGGCCCGCCCCTGGCTTCCCAACCCCGGCCACCCCCGCCGGGCCGCCGTCAGCGCCTTCGGGTTCGGCGGGAGCAATTTCCACTGCGTCCTCGAAGAGGCCGGACCCGAGCCCGCCGCGGTCGACTGGGACGGCGACGTCCAGATCCTCGCCTTCTCCGGCGCCTCCCCCGCCGCCCTCCGATCGGCGATCGACGCCCTCCCGGCCGACCCCTCCTGGGAGGCTCTCCGGTCCCAGGCCGCGACCGCCCGGGCCCGGTTCCGGACCGAGGACCCGGACCGGCTCGCGATCGTCGCCGAGCGGGGCGGCGTCGCCTGGCCCCGGCTGGTCGACCGGGCCCGGTCGCTCCTGGCGGGCCCGGCCCCATCGCCGGTCGCGGCGGCCCCCGAGGGGGTGTATTACGGCTCCGGGACCGACCCCGGCGGGCTGGCCGTCCTGTTCCCGGGCCAGGGGTCGCAGTACGTCGGGATGCTCCGGGGCCTGGCCTGCAAGTTCCCCGAGATGCTCCGGACCCTGGCCGGGGCGACCGAGGCCGGCCCGATCCAGGGGCAGGGCCTGGGCGACTGGATCTATCCCCACCCCTCGTTCGACGACGAGTCCCGGAAGCGCGCCGAGCGGTCGCTCCGGGCGACGGCCGTGGCCCAACCGGCGCTCGGGGCGGCGAGCCTGGGGGCTTATCGGGTCCTCGAACGGTTCGGGGTCCGCCCCGACGCGGTCGCCGGTCACAGCTTCGGCGAGCTGACCGCCCTCTGCGCGGCCGGTCGGATCGACGAGCCCACGTTCTCCGAGCTGGCCAGGCTCCGGGGCCGACTGATGGCGGGCGGGGGGGGCGACCGGGGCTCGATGCTGGCGGCCCTGGCCCCGGCCGAGGCGATCGAATCGGCCCTCGTCGAGGAGGGGATCGACCTGGTGGTCGCCAACCGGAACGCCCCCCGGCAGTCGGTCCTCTCGGGCTCGACCGAGGAGATCGCCCGGGCCGCCTCGGCGTTCGCCCTCAGGGGGATCTCGACCCGGCCGCTGGAAGTCTCGGCCGCCTTCCACAGCCGGTTCGTCGAGGACGCGACCGGCCCGCTCCGCGAGGCCCTGGAGCGGGTGGAGCTGGCCCCGGCGCGTGTCCCGGTCTTCGCCAACTCGACGGCCGAGCCCTATCCCGCCGACCCCTCCGAGGCCCGGTCGCTCCTGGCCGGGCAACTGGCCCGGTCGGTCCGGTTCGTCGAGGAAATCGAGGCGATGGCCCGCTCGGGGATCCGGACGTTCCTGGAAGTCGGCCCCGACGCCAGGCTGACCGGCCTGGTCGCCTCGATCCTGGAGGGCCGAGACCACTCGGCCGTCGCGCTCGACTCCTCGCGGGGGAAGCGGGGGGCCGTCGCCGACCTGGCCCGGGCCCTGGCGCAGCTCGCCGCGATCGGCAACCCGGTCCGCCTGACCCCCTGGGACGAAGGGGCCGAGTCCCGGCCCTCGGCCGCCCGGAAGCCGGGGCTGACGGTCAAGGTCTCCGGGGCCAACTTCGCCCCCAAGCCGCCGGCCCCGCCGGCCGGACCCCCCACCCGGATCTCGGAATCGCCCCCCAAGATGAAGCCCGAACCCGTCCCCCCCGCGTCCCCTCGACCGGCCCCGATCCCGGCCCCCGTCGCCGAGCATCAGCCCGGCCGGAACGGATCGCCCGCCCGGCCCTCCGGCGGCCTCCTCCCCGCCGCGCCGAGGGAGGCCCGCCCGCCCGCGACCGCCCCGAGCCCGCCGGCGGCCCCGGCCCGGTCCGAGCCCCAGCCGGCCCTCTCGGACCTGGCCGCGGCCCTCCGCTCGTCGGAGGAGAACCTGGTCGCCTTCCAGCGGCTCGGCGAGCAGACGGCGGGACTCCATCGCCTGTACCTCGAAGGCCAGGACCGGGCGACGATGTCGTTCCAGTCGCTGGTCGAGCAGCACCAGCGGCTGACCCTCGCCTCGATCGGGATGGCCCCGGCCCCGATCGCCCGGGCCCCCGTCGCCCTGCCTCCGGCCCAGGCCCCGGTCGCCGCCCTCGCGGCCCCGCGACGGGTCGAGACGCCGGCCCACGCGCCGGTGGCTCCGGCCCCCCCCCCGGTCGCGGTCGCGGTCCCGGCCCCTTCGCGGGCCTCGGCGGTGCATGCGGTGCTGGTGGAGGTGGTCTCGGAGAAGACGGGCTATCCGGCCGAGGTCCTGGAGCCCGGCATGCAGCTCGACGCCGACCTGGGGATCGACTCGATCAAGCGCGTCGAGATCCTCGCGGCCCTCCAGGAACGACTGCCCGAGGCTCCCGTGATCGGCCCGGAGCACCTGGGAACCATCCGGACCCTCGGGCAGATCGCCGAATTCCTCGGCGGCGAGCTGGCCCCGGTCCCTCCCGCCCCATCGATCGCCCCCGCCCCCGCCCCAGCCCTCGCCGCCCCGCCGATCGAGCCCACGCCGGCCGAGCCGGTCCGGCGACTGATCCCCTCGGCGGTCGCGCTCCCCGACGACCGGGGTGACTCGCTTCCGCCCCGGCCCGGCGGCGAGGTCTGGGTGCTGGATGACGGCTCGGACCTGGCTCCGGCGATCGTGGAACGGCTCGGGGCGATCGGGCTCCGGGGCCGGGTGATCGACCGGGCGGAGGTCGACGCGCCGGCCTCGCCCGAGCGGCTGGCGGGTCTGGTCCTGCTGGGGACGGCCTCGGAGGCCGCCTCGATCCCCGACGCCTTCCGGGTGCTGAGGGCCGCGGCGCCGGCCTTGAGGAAGGCCGGGGGCGAGGGGGGCGCGGCGGTCGCGACGGTGACCCGCCTCGGCGGTACGTTCGGGCTGGGCGGGCTGGCCGACGGGGCCGACCCGGCCTCGGGGGGCCTGGCCGGGCTGGCCAAGACCGCCGGGATCGAGTGGCCCGAGGTGGCCGCCAAGGCGATCGACCTCGACCCCGCGCTGTCGATGACCGAGGCCGCCTCGGCGATCGTCGACGAGCTATTCCGCCGGGGGCCGTCCGAGGTCGGGCTCTCGAAGGCCGGCCGGTCCGCGATCGAGCTGAAGTCGGTCCCGCTGGCCGGCCCGCCCGGCGCGGGCCCGATCGCCCGGGGCGATGTGGTGGTGGTCACCGGCGGGGCCCGGGGCGTGACGGCCGAGGTCGCCGTGGCCCTGGCCGGGGCGTTCCGGCCGACCCTGGTCCTGCTCGGCCGGAGCAACGCGCCGGAGCCCGAGCCCGACTGGCTCGCCCCGCTCGTCGACGAGGCCGAGATCAAGCGGGCCCTCCACGCCCAAGGCCAGGGGACGGCAACCCCCCAGGCGATCGGCGAGCAGTACCGGAGGCTCGGGGCCAACCGCGAGGTCCTCGCCACCCTCGGGCGAATCGGGCAGGCCGGGGCGAGCGTGGCCTATCGGTCGGTCGACGTCCGCGACCCCGACGCGGTCCGAGCCACCATCGAGGAGATCCGGGCCGAGTTCGGGCCGATCCGCGGCCTGGTCCACGGCGCCGGGGTCCTGGCCGACCGGAAGATCGAGGACCAGACCGACGAGCAGTTCGCCCGGGTCTTCGCCACCAAGGTCGCCGGCCTCGACGGGCTCCTGGCGGCGGTCGGGCCCGACGAGTTGCGGGCGTTGGTCCTGTTCTCGTCCTCGACGGCCCGGTTCGGCCGGCTCGGGCAGGTCGCCTACGCATCGGCCAACGAGGTCCTGAACAAGCGGGCCCAGGCCGAGGCGAAGGCCCGGCCAGAGTGCCGGGTGGTGTCGGTGAACTGGGGCCCCTGGGCCGGCGGGATGGTCACGCCCTCGCTCCGGCCGCTCTTCGAGGCCGAGGGGATCGCGCTGATCCCGATGGCCGAGGGGGCCCGATATCTGGTCGCGGAACTCCGGTCGCCCGGCGAGCGGCCGGTCGAGGTCGTGATTCTCGGCGGGGGCGGCCCGGACCCGGGCTTCCTCCGCCCGGCCGCGCCGGCGACCGAGGACGAGCCGACCTCGGGGATGGCCCCGGTCTTCGAGCGGGCGCTGGACGTGGCCTCGACGCCGATCCTCCGGTCGCACGTCATCGACGGCCGGCCGGTCCTGCCGATGTCCCTGATCCTGGAGTGGCTGGCGCAGGGGGCGATGACCCGGAACCCGGGGATGGCCTGCTGCGGCGTGGACGACCTCCGGCTCCTCAAGGGCGTGGTGATCCGCGACACCCTCCCCGAGACGATCCGGGTGCTCGCCGCCAAGGCCGTTCGCCGCGACGGCCACTCGATCGTCCCGGTCGAACTCCGGGGGGTCCTGGCCGACGGCCGCGAGATCCTCCACGCCCGGGGCGAGGTCGTCCTGGGCGACCGCCACACCCAGCCGCCCGAGGCCGCCGAGGAGCCCGAGCTGCTCCCCTTCGCGACGACTCCGCGCGAGGTCTACCGCGACGTCCTGTTCCACGGCCCCGGCCTCCAGGGGATCGTCGTCATCGAGGGGTGCAGCGACCTCGGGATCGCCGCGACCGTCTCGGCCGCCCCCGCCCCCTCGGACTGGGTTGACCGGCCGCTCCGCCAGCAGTGGCTGACCGACCCGCTGGCGCTCGATTGCGCGTTCCAGATGATGATCCTCTGGAGCGTCGAGCGGGCCGGGGCCGGGTCGCTCCCGACCTTCGTGGGCCGTTATCGCCAGTTCCGCCGGAGCTTCCCCGCCGGTGGCGTCCGGGTGGTCGCCCGCGTGACCGAGGCCGGCCCGCACAAGGCCCGGGCCGACGTCGACTTCCTCGACGACCGGGGCCAGCCGGTCGCCCGGATCGAGGATTACGAATGCGTGATCGACGCGTCGCTCCAGTCGGCCTTCCGCCGGAACCGGGCGGCCCGGCTCGAATCGAAGTGACCTGACCGACCAGGGGGCGGGCCCGCGACCATGAGGATGCACGAAAAGGTGGCGATCGTCGGGGTCGGGGGAATCTTCCCCGGCTCGCCCGACCCGGGGAGCTTCTGGGCGATGGTCGAGGGGGGCTCCGCCGCCATCGGCGAGGTCCCGCCCGGCCGGTGGCTCCTGGACCCGGCCGACGCCCACGACTCCGCCGTCGCCCGCCCCGACCACGTTTATTCGACGCGCGGCGGGTTCGTCGAGGGCTTCCGGCTCGACCCCGAGGGGCTGGACCTCGACCCCGGACTCCTCGGTCGGCTCGACCCGGCGTTCCACCTCGCCCTCCACGCCGGCAGGGCCGCCTGGCGCGACGCGGTGACGGCGGAGATCGACCGCTCGCGGGTCGGCGTGGTCTTCGGCAACCTCGTCCTGCCGACCGAGTCGGCCTCGGCCATCGCCCGTGAGACGCTGGGGCGGACGTTCGAGGAGCGTCTGGGCCTCGATCCGACGTCCGACGGGACGTTCGAGTCGTTGAACGCCCATCCCGCCGGGCTCCCCGCCGGCCTCCTGGCCCGGGCGCTCGGCCTGGGCGGCGGGGCGTACACCCTCGACGCCGCGTGTGCCTCGTCGCTCTACGCCCTGAAGCTGGCGGCCGACGAGCTGCTCTCGGGCCGGGCCGACGCGATGCTGGCCGGCGGGCTCTCCCGGCCCGACCCGCTCTACACGCAGATGGGCTTCTCGCAGCTCCGGGCCCTCTCGCCGACCGGCAAAGCCTCGCCGTTCGGGGACGACGCCGACGGCCTGGTCGTGGGCGAGGGGGCCGGGATCTTCGTCCTCAAGCGGCTGGGTGACGCGATCGGCCAGGGCGACACGATCCACGGCGTGATCGCCGGCGTGGGCCTGTCCAATGATATCGACGGTGGCCTGCTCGCCCCCAATTCCGAGGGGCAGCTCCGGGCGATCCGGGCCGCCTACGACCGGGCAGGCTGGGAACCCCGGGACGTCGACCTGATCGAGTGCCACGCCACCGGGACGCCGGTCGGCGACGCCGTCGAGTTCGCCAGCCTCCGGGCCCTCTGGGGCGATGGGGGCTGGGAGCCCGGCCGGTGCGTGATCGGCTCGGTCAAGTCGAACATCGGCCACGCCCTGACCGCGGCGGGGGCGGCGGGCCTCTATAAAGTCCTCCTGGCGCTGAAGCATGGGGTCCTCCCGCCGACCGCCGGCTTCGAGAGCCCCGCGCCCGGCCTCGGGCTGGACCGGAGCCCGTTCCGGATCCTGGCGGAGTCCGAGCCCTGGCCCCGGCGGGCCGAGGGCCGGCCCCGGCGGGCCGCGATCAGCGGGTTCGGCTTCGGCGGGATCAACGCCCACGTCCTGATCGAGGAGTGGATCCCGGGCGGTGAGGAGGTCCCGGCCGGGGCCCGGCCGCCCTCCGATGAGGACGAGCCGGTCGCGATCGTCGGCCTCGCCGCCCACTTCGGGCCGTTCGCGGGGCTCCGGGCGGTCGGGGAGCGGGTCCTGGGGGGCCCGATCGCCGGGGGCCCGGAGGGGCCTCGGGGTTGGTGGGGGGCCGAGGGCTCGGACTGGTTCCGCCGCGAGGGGCACGCCGAGGGGCCCCATCTCGCCTATCGGATCGACGAGGTCGCCCTGCCGACCGATCGGTTCCGGATCCCGCCCAAGGAGCTGGAGGAGATGCTCCCGCAGCAGTCCCTCTTGCTCCGGCTGGCCGCCGAGGCGACCGCCGACGCGGGATGGGACGACCGGATCCGGCCCCGGGCCGGGTGCCTGGTGGGGCTCGGGCTCGACCTGAACTCGACCAATTTCCACGTCCGCTGGTCGCTGCTGGGCAAGGCCCGCGAGTGGGACGACCGGCTCGGCCTGGGACTCTCGCCCGAGGCCCTGGATCGCTGGGTCGAGGAGCTTCGCGAGGCGTTCGGCCCGGCGCTGACGGCCAACCGGACGATGGGGGCGCTGGGGAGCATCGTGGCGAGCCGGGTGGCCCGCGAGTTCCGCCTGGGCGGGCCGAGCTTCACCGTCTCGGCCGAGGAGACCTCGGGCCTCCGGGCCCTCGGACTCGCCTGCCGGTTGCTCCGGCAGGGGGAGCTGGACGAGGCGATCGTCGGGGCGGTCGACTTCCTGGGCGACCTCCGGGCCACGCTCGCCGAGGCTTCGCTGCACCCCTCGACCGTCCTGGCCGACGGCGCGGCGGTCGCCGTCCTGAAGCGGCTCGACGACGCGGTCCGCGACGGCGACCGGATCTACGCGGTGGTCCGAGGGGTCGGCGTCGCCTCGGGCCCCGGGGCCTACCTCGCCTCGGCCGGGCGGGCCTTCGCCGAGTCGGGCGTCGGGCCCTCGGGCGTCGGACTGGTCGTGGCCGGCCCCGAGGACGACCGGGCCGAGAACCGGGCCCTCGAAACGATCACGGCCGAGTGTCCCGAGCCCCCGGCGGTCGCCACGGCCCGGGGCGACCTCGGCCACGCCGGCGCTGCGTCGGGCTTCGCCTCGCTGGTCAAGGCGGCGCTCTGCCTCGATCGCCAGATCCTCCCCCCGCTTTGCGGACCGGCCACAGGCGAGACCTCCGGGGGACCGCGGTACTGGCTCCGCGACCGGCTCCGGGGGCCCCGGCGGGCCCTGGTCGCCTCGATCGGGATCGACGGCAACGTCGCCCATGCCGTGCTGGAGGCCCACGAGCCCGCCGCCTTCGACGATTCGGCCGACCGGCTGCAACCCCTCGGGCCGCGCCCGACCGCCCTGTTCGCGGTCGAGGCGGACGACCCGGCCGGGCTCCTCCTCGGCTTGCAAGACCTGGAATCGCTCGCCCGGGCCTCCGAGCGGCCGGTCGAAGCCCTGGCCCGCGACTGGTGGCGGGCCCACCCCGAGGGACCGGCGCGGGGACTGGCGGTCGCGATCGTGGCCGATGGCTCCGAGCCGCTCCTCGAAGCGATCGAGGCGGCCCAGCGGCGGGTCGAGGCCGGCGGCGATGCTCCGGGGCAGAGGGCCCGGCCCGGCGAGCGGGTCTGGCATTCGCCCCGGCCAATCGGCCCCGGCTCGGGCCTGGCGTTCGTCTTCCCCGGGATGGGGAACCACTTCGCGGCGATGGGCCGCGAGCTATCGGCCCAGTGGCCCGAGGTCCTCCGGGCCCAGGACCGGGCCAGCGGGCTGCTCCGGAGCCAGATGGCCGCCGGGACCTACTGGGACGCCGAGCCGCCCCCGAGCTTCGACGACCACCGGGCCGCGATCTTCGGCCAGGTCTCGCTGGGGACCTTCGTCGCCGACCTCCTCCGGGCGGCCGGAGTGAGGCCCAACGCGGCGATCGGCTACAGCCTGGGCGAGACCACCGCCCTGTTCGCGCTGCACGCCTGGACCGATCGCGACGAGATGTTCCGCCGGTTCGACGCCTCCACCCTCTTCCGGTCCGACCTGGCCGGTCCCTGCCACGCCGCCCGGAGGGCCTGGGGCCTCGACGACTCCGAGCCGGTCGACTGGGTCGCCGGGATCCTCCGGCGCCCGGCCGAGGAGGTCCGCCGAGCCCTGGCCTCGATCCCCCGGGCCTACCTCCTGATCGTCAACACCGACGGTCAGGTGGTCGTCGGCGGCCAGTCGGACGCGGTCCGGAGGCTGGTCGAGGCCGTCGGCGGCCGGTTCCACCCGCTCCCGACGGTCAGCACCGTGCATTGCGAGGTCGTCCGCGCCGTCGAAGGGCCCTATCACGACCTGCACCTCCTGGCCACCAATCCGCCGCCCGGGGTCCGGTTCTACAGCGGGGCGAGCGGCCGGTCGTACCCGGTCGATCGCGAGAGTGCCGCCGGATCGATCCTCGGGCACGCCCTCCACGGGGTCGACTTCCCGGCCGTGGTCCGGGGGGCCTACGAGGACGGCGTCCGGGCCTTCGTCGAGGTCGGCCCCGGCGGCTCCTGCACCCGGATGATCGGCGAGATCCTCGGAGGCCGGCCCCACCTGGCCGCCGCCGCCTGCCCGGCCGACCGCGAGCCGGTCGGCGCGTTCCTCGGGCTCCTGGCTCGGCTCATCGCCGAGCGCTATCCGGTCGACCTGGGGTGGCTCTATGGTCGGGACGGGGCGGGCGGGGCGGATCAAGCCAGGGGCCGGACGGTCCGGGTCGCGGTGGGCGGGCGGCCGTTCCGGGATCTGGCAATCCCTCGGGGGGGCGCTGGCGGTGCTCCGAAACCCCTCTCCCCAACCCTCCCCCACAAGGGGGGAGGGAGCCAGAAAGAGGCTCCTGCCTTC
>JAABUJ010000754.1_pt1 | contig 58256 bp, 62 predicted proteins | sample 5559131 | NCBI WGS metagenome assembly JAABUJ01 (sample SAMN10711875, study PRJNA513366) | rock metagenome | isolation source: Antarctica rocks | place: Antarctica: Victoria Land, Mt New Zealand nord | collected 2016-01-07 | reverse complement strand
CGCGGGCGACCTCGGCCTTGGATCTGCCAGCTTCAACCGCGGTCACGATCTTGGACCGCAAGTCGGGGGAATATGCTTTCATTCTCCAGTATGTCAAATAGGCCAATCACTCCGCAAGTCGCTCTAAGTCAACCGTATTGGTCTTTAGACCGTCACGGGAAGGACCGCGCGGGAGCGCCGGGCCTGGGCCGTACCACCATGCTTGCTCCTCTCTGTGGTGGGAGACCGGACCCGTGTGCATGCGACCACGGATCTGCGCAGGGGCGGAGCGTGTCAGGCGGACGCTGCTCCTTTGCCGCCGAGAATCGGGAGAACGGTACTGCCGTGGGACGGGCCGGCACCGGCGCTTGCGCGCGGCGCCTCCACCAGACGAGCTGAAGCTCGGTGCTACGCATCCCGGCGGGACGGCGCAGTATCACACTGTTTCTTGGCTTGCGCGACTCCTCCCCAGCGCGCTCCATGCCCACGAAGCAGCTGCGCGTCAGGCGGCTTCGTGCGCGCTTTCCATGCGGGTCGGTTCGGTGGCCACGTACCCGAAGTAGGCGACGAGGATCGCGCTGACGGCATTGAGCCAGGTGTCGTTGCTAAAGATCGGGATCAGGCCGAAGAGGACATCCGCCTGGGGAATAAAGCCCAGAAAGCAGATCGCTCCAAACAGGACGAACAGGGTCCGGCAGTAGAGACGTGCGGCTGAGAACCTGGCCGAGAGCGCAATCCCAAAGACGCCAATCAGGATGTGGACGACGTTGTGCAGGTCGTTGATGGGAAAGAGCCCAAAGAGGTACCCGTAGCCGGCGCCGGCATCCAGATGTGGCGCGTCGAACGGCGGCGCCGTGCGCAGCGCCGGAACAAAGCCGAGGATACCGACCACCAAGTAGAGTACGCCAAAAACAAGCGTAAAGAGCCGCATCTGGGTCTCACCGTGCTTTCCGTTCATTTCGCCTTCCTCCTCCAGACCTATTCCTATTCGTATTGTCACAAATTACGGCTCCGCGTTGTCTACCGCCAGGACCATTCGACGCATATTCCACGGCCTTAACCGACGAGATCGCCAATGAATTAGGGCGGCCTCTGCACCCGGTTTTCACTCGGATAGGTGTCCTGCAATCCATAACACCTGGCGACTATGCACCTATCAACGAATCTTGTGGATAACCCGAAATTCATCGAAAAATCCCTTGTAACCATCCCTACACCTTGCTACATTGAGGGTGCTTCGAGTGAGCACGACACGGACCACCGAAACGGCCTTCGCGGTGAGCCAGGGGCAGGGGCGCAAGCCCGGTCTACAGGTAACGGCGGAGAACGAGCGCGGCATCTCGATCAGGCGAAAGCCTTGCGGGAGGCGCGATCAGCACGATCGGTACCACAATCGTGGGCACTCGAAGCCTTTTTTTCGTCGCCAGATTAGGACACCGCCGCCACCACGCCATCCTCACACTGAGCTTCCACCCGCCCATCGGCGAACTGCTCGTGGTAGAGGCGGGCGTAGGCGCCGTGCTGGCGAAGCAGTGCTTCGTGCGTGCCACGCTCGACAATCTGGCCGCGCTCGACCATCAGAATCTGGTCCGCCGCCAGGATAGTAGAGAGGCGGTGCGCGATAGCCACGGTGGTGCGCCCCTCCATCAGCGGCCGCAGAGCGGCCTGGATCAGCCGCTCGGAGTGGGTGTCGAGGGCGCTGGTGGCCTCGTCCAGGATCAAGATGCGCGGGTTTTTCAGCACTACGCGCGCGATGGCCAACCGCTGCTTCTCGCCACCGGACATGCGATGGCCGCGCTCGCCCACGATCGTATCCAGCCCTTCGGGCAACTCGGCAATGCGGTCGTAGATGTTGGCAGCCCGAGCGGCAGCCAGTATCTCGTCGTCGCCGGCATCGGGACGGGCGAATAGCAGGTTATCTCGGATCGAGGAGTGGAAGAGGTAGGTCTCCTGGGTCACCATGCCGATCGACTCGGCAAGCGATTCAAGTTGGATGTCGCGCACATCCAGCCCATCAATCCGGACCGCGCCGTTCGTCACGTCGTACAGCCGGGTGACCAGATACGACATCGTGGTCTTGCCGGCTCCACTTGGACCGACCAGCGCCACCAGTTGGCCTGGCAGCGCGTCGAACGAAACGTCCTCCAGGGCCAGCCGCTCGGCAGCCGGGTCGTACTGAAAAGAAACATGGTCGAAGGTGATTCGTCCCTCAACCCGTGATGGATCCAATACCACCGCCGCCGGCTTGCTCTGGATATCGATCGGCAGATCGAGGTACTCGAAGATGCGGTCGAAGAGGGCCAGTGTCCCCTGAATCTCGACCTGGACGTTCAGTAACTGGCCCAGTGGGAAGAAGAGTGCGCGCTGCAGAGTAGTGAAGGCGACGATGCCACCCACTGAGATAGCAGCGGCATGTCCCGGTACTGTGTTGAGAATCATGCGGCCGGCCACGTAGTACACCACGGCCGGAGTGATCGAGAAAAAGGTCGAGATAATCATGAAGAACCAGCGTCCCACCATCTGCTGTCGCAGTTCCAGGTCGGCCAGGCGCTGATTCTCCCGCATGAAGCGCTCGCTCGATTGCCGCTGGCGACCGAACGCTTTGGTCAGCAGTACCCCAGAGACGGAAAGAGTTTCCTCCGTCAGGGCGCTCATGTCCGCCAGACTGCGCTGCGTGTTCTTGCTCAACTCTCGGCGGATGGCGCCGACCCGATAGGTGATATAGAGGAAGAGGGGCAGCAGGGCCAGCGAGATCAGGGTGAGCTGCCAGGAGATGATGAACATGGCAACGATGGTCGAGAGCGTGGTGGTGATGTTGGCGACCACGCTGGTGGCGGTGTTGGTAATGACGCTCTGCACGCCACCCACGTCATTTGAGAGACGCGACTGAATCTCGCCGGTACGGGTACCGCTGAAGAAGCGAAGCGACATGGCCTGCAGGTGGTTGTACAGGTTGTTGCGCAGGTCGCGCATCACCCGCTGGCCAACCAGATTATTCGCGTAGGTCTGCCCGACGCCGATCAGGCCGGTGACCATCGGAATCACGATCATCAGCCCAACGTAGAGCGTCAACTTGCCGAGATCGCGATGCAGAATCGCGCCGTCGATGATGAGCTTGAGCAGGATGGGATTGACAATCCCCAGGAGGGCGATGACCAGAATCGCCACCAGCACCAAGGCCACCTGCACGCGGTACGGCGCAAAGTAGGCGACCACTCGCCGGACCGTGCCGGGAGCGATGGGCCGGCTCGGCTTCTCCATCAAGAAGCCGGCGCCCATGCCTCCCCGGCGTCCCATGGCTAGAGGCTCCCAGCGTGCCGGCTGTCAGGGCTGATAGCGCTCGTGCTTACTCTCCGCGTTGCTTCTTTTCGATGAACGACTGCTTCAGCCGCCAGATGCTGCTGGGATAGGTGGTCTGTACCTGGTGCCAGCCGCCCATCAGATCTTTACCCTCGTGGCTGGACTTGTAGCGAGACACGGCCAGCCAGTACAGCGCCTCGGGCGCCACGTTGCTGGTGGGGAAGCGGCTCACTATCTCGGAGAACACCGCGGCGGCGCCCGGCTCATCGTTCATCCGCAAGCGAGCCTGGGCCTGGCCGAGCAGCAAGCGGGGCAGAAATTCGAAGGGCGGCAGATAGCCGTTCCAGCCGGAATACTCGAAGCCATCCGGGCCAAGCACCCGTAGATCGGGGGTCCAGACCTGGCGAAAGCGCTCCACAATCGGCTTGCCCCAGTCTTCCTGGGTATTCACCTGCAGCGGCACAAACCGCTCGTTGATGGTATCGGTCACACTCTGCTCGGGATACGTCACGGTATCCAATGCTGCACAGCCTCCTCAGGTGGGAGAGAAGAAATCCAGCAGTATGAGCGTGCTTTCACGCCTGGCACGGTCACATGCGGCGTCCAGATCGTGCACCCAGTCAATCGTTGTCATAGTCCGAGTCTCCTTTTGTTCGCGTGCACCAGGTTTATATGGGTTGGTTGCTATATGAGATGCGGGTCGCGCACCACCAGCATGGGCGGCAACGCCGCCTCGATACGTGCCCGGTCGGCCTCGAGCCAGGGCGGCAGCGCCAGATCAATGCCAAGTCGATCCTCCGGCTGATCGATTAGAAAGCCGGGTGGGATGGTAGCCATCTCCAGTATGAGGCCATCCGGATCTGTGAAATAGATCGAGTGGAAGTAGTTCCGGTCGAGCACCGGGGTCACGCCCAGACCGGTTTGCCGCAGCCGTTCCCGCCAGTAATTCAACGCGTCATCGTCCGCTACCTGCAGCGCGAAATGGTGCGTGGCGCCATGGCCCACCTGTCCCTGGATAGGAGGATCGATGTCGCCGTGAGCGGCGTAGGTGATCACCGCACCCGGACGACCAGCCTCCCCGCTCGACCCCACACTCCAGTTACCAGCGCGGCGCTCGGGTGCCATCCGATTCGATCGTCTTGAGCAGGCAGTGCAGATCAAGCAACTCGTCGTAGAAGGCATTAGTTCGTTCCATATCGGACGTGATGGCCGAAATATGGTGCAGGGCGCCCAGCTCCATATCCGGTGTGATGTCCTGCACTGGCTCCGGCCAGGTTTCTCGTGAGAGGTCGTGCTGGCCGGACGGGATCAGTGGCTCGTCGCCCACCGTGGCGCGCTCCCAGCCCGGCCCGCGCGTGGCAATCTCCACCACCACGCCGTCCGGATCGGTGAAAGCGATGCTCTGATAGGCGTGATGATCGTACGGCCCCGCTACCAGGCAATGCGCATGCTGCAGCCAGGTTTTCCACTGGAGCAAGGCGTCGAAGGAGTCGACTGTCAGGGCGAAGTGATGGGCACTACCGATGCCGATACGGGCCGGTGGCGCGTTGGGCCACTCGAAAAAGGTGACCAGGGTACCGGGGGAGCCAGTGCGATCTCCGAAGTACAGGTGATAGGTGTCGGGCTGGTCGAAGTTGACCGTCTTTTTGACGAAGTGGAGGCCCAGGACGTTGAGATAAAAACGAGCGGTGCGCTGGGCGCTACTCGCCACCAGCGTAATGTGATGAATCCCGTGGATTGCGTAGTCGCCGTCCACCTGCTCGCCCATCAGTCCACCATCGCCTGATCGACATAACACCACCGCCAATCGCGGTCCGAATGAAAGGACTGAATGATGGGGTGGTTGGTGGCATCAAAGTGCTTGGTCGCATGCCTGTTCTTGGAACTGTCACAGCAGCCCACATGCCCACACTCCGTGCAGAGGCGCAACTGCACCCAGGCGTCTCCCGTCTTCAGACAGTCCTCACAGCCCTCGGCGCTCGGCGTCACGTCTTGTATGTGATCCAGGTGGGTACAGGTAGCCATGGTTCTCCTCTCCGGCTTCCGGGTCGCTGCGGTGATTCGATTGATGCTGGACGCTGTGGCCGCAGCTACTCTCTCTCCATCATGGGTGAGTAGCAACTCCCCCGGAGGGGGAGGGCCGGACAGAGAGGGATCAGGCCGTTTTCCGACCGTGTCCGGCGTTCATCTCTTCGCGGGCGCGTTCGCGTCGGCGCTTCTCGTTCTGCCGGAGCAGTTCCAGCCAGCGCCGATACTTCTCGGGATCAGCCTTCATGGCTCGGTAGCGCCGTTTATTTTTTTCTTTGCGATGAGTCTCGCAGTATAGCGCTTTATTCGAATTCACCGCTGCGCCACACTCTTTACAGAGCCGCTCCGGCTTCTCCGGCTTTGGCTTGAGAATGCGCGACGTATCGAGTCCGGCCCGGTTTACAATTTGCCGCACGCGCTCCCGCGTGATCCCGAACTCGCGACCGGTTCGCTCCAGGTTGTGTAACTCGCGGTAGAGCGTTACGACCTGCTCTGGGTCTGCCTTTCGATTCGCCATGTGTGCCCCACCCTGTTGTATCAAGGGAAACTTTTGGTGATGAAGCAGGCGACGCCAGCGCGCAACAGCTTGCGGGGTCTCCTGCTGGTGCGGAGCCGCCCGACTCGACCCCATTGCGTTACGACCAGTCCGTCTCTCGTTCTGGACGATCACTACAGCATTGTCACGCATATCTACGCAAGAAGCGTGCCTTTCTTTCAACGTACTCGGCTCCGCGCGCTTCGCGGTATCGTAGGGCAGCAAGCCGGCTCGACCCCGGCGAGAGGAGAGTGAGGAGTGGTTGCACTCAAGATTCTGGCGTTTCTCGTAGGTATGGCGGTGGTGGTCCAGACCCTGCTCTCCGTGATCCTCACCTTCGTGCTGCCGCGGGGTGTGCCCGTTCGCCTGACCAAAACCGTCTTCTCGATCTTACGGGTCGGCTTCGATCTGGTTGCCGGCCGGCTCGCTACCTATGAAGAGCGCGACCGCGTCATGGCGCTGTATGCCCCGATTGCTCTGCTGATCCTGCCCCTGGTCTGGCTCGTCCTGGTGATTGCCGGCTACATGGGGATGTTCTGGGCACTGGGCATCGATGGCGCCCAACACGTCTTCGCGGTCAGCGGTTCATCGGTGTTCACTCTGGGATTTTCTCCCGTCAGCACTGTTTTTCAAACGGCTCTGGCCTTCTCGGAGGCCGGCATTGGCCTGCTTCTCATCGCCTTGCTCATTGCCTACCTCCCGACCATGTACACCTCATGGTCGCGCCGGGAAGCAGGCGTTGCCCAGCTTGAAGTACGCGCCGGTTCGCCGCCTTCGGCGCTGGCGATGATCACGCGGTTCAATCAACTGGAACGGCTTGAGAAGCTGAACGATCTCTGGCCGGTATGGGAAACCTGGTTTATGGACATCGAGGAAAGTCACACCTCGCTGGCGCCGCTCACCTTCTTTCGCTCACCGCAGCCGGAACGCTCGTGGGTTACCGCCGCCGGCACCGTGTTGGACACCGCTTCCTTCGTCGCATCGTCGCTTGATGAGCCGCGCAACGCGCAGGCCGAGCTCTGCATCCGGGCGGGTTTTCTAGCCCTGCGGCGCATCGCCGCCTTTTTCCAACTGCCGCTCGATCCTATCCCCGAGATTGGAGCAGAGGTGACAATCAGTATCAGCCGAGAAGAGTACATCGCCATGTACGACCAGTTAGCTGCCCAGGGCGTACGCCTCAAGCCCGATCGCGAGCAGGCCTGGCATGACTTCCGCGGCTGGCGCGTCAATTACGACATGGCACTCCTCGGGTTGGCACGGCTCACCATGGCGCCGTACGCCCCCTGGTCCTCCGACCGCTCCCTGGCAATCAGCAAGCGCCAGCAATGGCGGAAGGGAAGAGGCCTCGGGCCGACCGACCTGCCGGAGTCGCAACGAGTCACGTAGCCACGTACCTGCAAGTCGGGCGCGGGTGTAAGCCCCGGCATCCAGCATGGGTGACCGCGGACGTCGTATGGTCGCTGAACCACGCTGATGCAGCAGCATTCGTGTGCCCATTGATATTTTCGGGAAAATATAGGACACTACGGAGGTTGCGTTTTCAGCCAACCGCGCGCTCTATACCGATAAATGCACAAAGGGGAGAGAGTCTTGGAGAAGATCGTCTTAAGGAAAACACCGCTGCGAGTGCTCGTAGCCGTTCTCTTACTGCTCGGCCTGACCTGGGGGTCGTGGCACGTGGCCTCGGTGAGCCATGCATCCAACCCGTTCAGCGGTAACGTGGGTCCCAACCAGGCCACGGCCGCATGGTCGTTCGCGGCCGTGCAGGGCGCCAACGTCGGTAATACCGCCGTCGTCCAGAATTGCGTACCGGGGGAATGCGACAACTTCGACCTGACGGTTGCCGCCCCACCCACCGGAATGCAGGGAGTGCTTACGGTCGATCTGACCTGGAACAACACCACCGCGGGTGGGACCGACCTTGATCTCTTCGTGGTGGCGCCCGATGGCACGACCTCGGGTCCCGGCAGTCCGGACGACATGTCGACCGGCGCGGGCAAGGAAGAGCTCAAGATTGCAGCGACCACGCCCGGAACCTACCATATCCGCTCCGTGGCCGGCACCGCCCCAACCCCAACCCCGGCGCAGGGAACGGCCGCTATCGCCTACACACCAATCCCTCCCACCACCAACGGCGGAAGCATCACCTCCACCCTGCAGTTCGCGCCCTCCAGCCTGGTCTCCGCCAACCTGCTCGGCGCGGAGCCGCAGTTGAACATCGAGCGGGGGGTGGCTACCACTCCCGCGGGCCGCATCAACCCGAACTACGCCTTCATTGACTGGCCGTTCAGCAGCCGAACGCAGAGTGATATTCTGCAGCGCACGACCAACGGCGGCGATACCTGGCGCCAGATTCTCGATTTTCGGTGCTCGGTACGCAACGCGCCTGGCTGTGGCTCAGGAGGGGGCGGCGACTCGGTCAACCGCGTCAATCAGTACGACGGTAACGTGTACTTTGGTGAGCAGGAGATAGTGGCCCAGGAGGCTCTCTCCAGTTCAACCGACCTGGGCGACACCTTCCAGCCCACGCGCCAGCGGCCCATCAGCAACACCGCCACCGCCGTCGACCGCCAGTGGATTTCAACGGTCGATGCCCCCAACATTCAGGTGACTCCGCTGTCTACGGCCGGTAACCCGACGCCGCTCCCGGTCACCCTGGACGCGTTTTACTCGTATCACATCCCGGCGGCGGGTGAGTATGTTCAGGGCGTCACCACCGACGGCAACGTCCTGCCCCAAGTCAATCCACAGATTGCCAGTGTCAGCCAGAGTGGACCGAGCCGGGTCGACGTGAACCCGAAGAGCCTGGGGAACGGCTACTTCTATCAGGGCTATCGAGACGGCAACGGCTTCGAGGTAGCCACCGCGAAGATCAGCGACTACCAGCTCAACACGGCCTATAGCATCCACAACGTGAGCAAGGACCAGCCTGCTATCTTCCCGTGGATCAACCTGGACAACCAGGGCAACCTGTACGCCACCTGGGTCACGGGCGGCGTGGTCAAATACCGATACTCCCAGATCAGCCTGCCCACCAATAATCCAGCCATGGGCGGCATCCCTGGGACCACCTGGTCCGACACCTACGTGGTCAATCCATCGGCTCTGGGCAGCAACGTATTCCCGGAGGTGGTCGCGGGCGATCCGGGCCATGTCGCAATCGTGTACGATGGCACGGCCGACTACACCGGCCAGTCGGACAGCGCCCCCGCTACAGCACGATGGCAGCCCTACGTCAGCATTGCCACGGATCCCTTGGGCAACGCACCCACCTTCCAGACCGGGGCCGTCAGCCACCGCGTGGTTCATGTGGGCAGCATCTGCACCAGCGGAACTACCTGTATGGGTGACCGCTCCTTGCTCGACCTGATCGATATCCAGATGGATACGTCCGGCCGGGTAGGGGTTGTCTACACCGACAACAACGACCAGTTTGGGCGGGATACGGGTTCGTCGACCAGCCGGGGCCAGCCATTCGTCCACTTTGCCAAAATCACCCAGGGACCATCGCTCCTGGGGAGCGGCGCTGTGAACCTCAGCATTCCCACCAACAGTAGAGCGGCGAACCCCGGCGATGCCGCCACCTGGCCGAACGTGGTATCCACTCCGAGCACCGATCTGAAGTCACTGAACGAGCGCAGCGCCGCCATCAGCGTGAAGAACGGCCAGCTGGTGGGAACCATCAACCTGCTGGATGGAAGTTCCGCGACCATGAAGAGCGACATCACCAGCTTTAACAGCGCCACACAGAACGGTGTCGCTTACTCGACCGGTAACCCGGCTGCCGCGGCGACGCGACTGCTGTACATCCTCCGTTTCGAGACCGGCTACGTGAATGACATGCACCAGGGCGACGTGTACTACCTGGCCTACGAAGCGAATGCCGACGGCACGACTCGAGCCTTCGGAGCGAAGCTGGATAGGAGCAACGCTACCGCGAAGTCGGCGAACGCCATCTCCTACACGTCGAAGACGGGCACGGCGGCGGTACCCACCAGCGGCGCCATCAGCGGGAACACCCTGACCCTCAGCGCCGCGCTGTCCAGCCTGGGGCTCACCACGGCAGACACCATCTACAGCGTCACCGCGTTTGCCTACGCCGGTCCCTCCGAAATGATCGAGAGCATGCAAAATCCGGCCAGCAACGCCGGCACCATCGGCCGGATCGTCGACGCGACCCCGCCCTTTGACGCCACGCTCAATTCCAGTCCCACGTTCACTCGCGTGGCCAGGTTCCACGTGCAGCATCACAGCTCAATCGTCAGCCTCACCTGGCACGTCGCTCAGACTCGCGGTATTGCCGGCTTCAACCTCGACGCCGGCACGCACCGCCTCAACCACCAGATCATCCCGGTACACCATAGCCCGACCTACCACTTCAGCGCCCACTACCATGGGACCGGCCCCTACGTCCTTCGTATCGTCATGAAGGATGGCGCTATCTACAGCGCGACGCCCCACTAAGTTTCGACGCCCCCCCTCCCCCTAACCCCCTCCCCCTCGCGGGGGGGAGGGGGAACGCCTGATCAGTCCGCGCACCTCGTGGGAAACTCGCAGGCCCCGCCGGTACCACCCACCGCGACGGTTGGAGGCATGGCGAGTGCCGATGCAAGAGGCAATAACGGCGCCGCCCGGACCTGTCGGTGTTCGCATCGCAGACACGGTATCGCCCCTCCCCCCCGCGAGGGTTCATGAATGGACAGTTTCACGCCCCACAGTTCCTGCCAGGATGCGTAGAATCGATCTTCAGACCGTCTGGTGGAGGCGCCGCGCCCAAGCGCCGGCGCCGGCCCAGCCCACCACAGTACCGTGTTTTCGATTCTCGCCGAAGCAGGACCAGCGTCCGCCTGACACACTCCTCCTCTGCACCGCTCCGTGGTCGCATGCACCCGGGTCCGGTCTCCCACCACGGAGCGGCGCAGGGAAGCACACTCGTGGGTGGCTCGACCGCTCCACCCCGCCAGCGCTGCCGAGAAGCAGCATGGTGGGACGGCCCAGGACCGGCGCTGCCGCGCGGTCCTTCCGTTGACGGTCTGAAGACCGATTCTACGGTGTCACTGTACGGTCGATCGTGGCCGGGCGGCGAAGCGGCATGGGCACATCCTCACTAAACTGTCCATTCATGAACCCTCCAGGGGGGAGGGGGGGCGTAGTACGATGGGACGAGGAGGGTCGCCGTGAGCATCGAGTTTCTGGTGACTGCGCTCGTTATCGTGGTGACACCTGGCACCGGCGTGCTCTATACGCTGGCGGCCGGCCTCTCGCGCGGCGCTCGCGCCAGCATCATCGCCGCGGTCGGATGTACCCTTGGCATCGTTCCGCCCATGCTGGCGGCGATCATGGGTCTGGCCGCACTGCTCCAGACGAGCGCGCTGGCGTTTCAGGTGCTGAAGTATTTGGGTGTGGCCTATCTCCTCTACATGGCGTGGAGCACGGCACGGGACCAGGGTGCGCTGACCGTGGAGGAGGAAACCGCCCCTCCCTCGGCAACCAGGGTGATCATCTCCGGGATCCTGATCAACGTCCTCAACCCGAAACTTACCATTTTCTTCTTCGCATTCCTGCCTCAGTTTGTGAGCACCACTGCGCCAGGCGCCGTTTCACGCATGGTTGAGTTGAGCGCGGTGTTCATGCTGCTCACGTTCGTGGTCTTCGTCGGCTATGGGGTGTTCGCCGCCTCGGTTCGGCAGCACGTGGTCTCACGCCCGAGGGTGATGATCTGGATGCGCCGTGTTTTCGCCGGCTCCTTCGTCGCGCTCGGCGCGAGACTGGCGCTAGCGAGTCGGTAGAGACGCTTCGATGTATTTCCAGCATTCGAATGAGATTTGGAGAGACTATCCGGAGCTTGTTCCTGGTGTGCTCTTTGCCGAGGGAATAACCAAAGATGTCTCTGTTGGTTCTCAGATTGCCAGGTTCAATGCAATCGCAGAATCTCGGCTGGCACACAGCTCGGAAGGGGAGCTGCCCGAAGTACAGGCGTGGCGGCGCACCTTTTCGAGGATGGGGCTCAAGCCCACTCAGTATCGATGCGCCTCGGAGTCGCTGTTGCGACGCTTCAAGAAGGAAAAGTCGCTCCCACCGATTCACCCTTTGATCGATCTCTGTAATGCGGTGTCACTTGCCTTCGCAATTCCGGTGGCTGTGTTCGATGTTTCAAAGATCGCGGAGTACGTCGAGGTTCGATATGCGGCCGGCGACGAACCCTATGTGACGTTCTCGGGTGAGATAGAGAATCCCGACGCGCATGAAGTGATCTTCGCGGACCACGCGGGGCAAGCACACGCCCGGCGGTGGACCAATCGGCAGAGCGGCTATTCAGCCGTTCGGGATACGACCACCGCGGTCCTGATCGTCGCGGAAGGGATGCATGATTCGGCCTCTGAAGATGTCCAGAGCCTCACGGCCGCGATCGCTCACGAACTCAACGTCGTCTGGTCGGTCCCCCCACGAACTACCCTCCTGAGCCGGTCCTCGCCACGATTCGAGTTTTGAGAAACGACTAGAAGAGATCAACCACGCCAGCTGCCGGATAATCACGTTGACCTTCTGGGGCTAAGCGCTCATCCTATGGCGGAAGGGTATTATACCGGTGCCATGCTGACGAGACACCCTTCGTTCGGGCGCAGATGCAACTTCGCCATGTCGGCTGGCTCGCGTCGATCGAGCATCGTGCCGGGGCGCCACGCCGCCACGGCCTGAACCGCTCGACGAAGGAGCCAGCCGCGCCCCGAGCGATGTTCGTGGCGGACATTTATTACTGTCTGGTGGTCTGTTGTTGGGCCAACCAGGTCATCACGGCCCAGGTATTGATGAGCGCGGTCACCAGGAGTAAGAGCGTGGCGGCGGCAAGGACGTTCAATGCCTCAACACGGTCTAGCAAGAGGAGCAGGGTGGTGATGAGCAGCAGAACCGAGGCGACGCCTGGCGCCGCTACATTCCAGATCCAATGAACGCTTCCCAGTACCGATTGTTCGTACTCTCTGGAACGACGGAGCACCGTGACCGTCGACCAGAGGCTCGCCAAGGCGGGAAGGAGAAGCAATAGCCCGAGCGTCAGGTGTGTCTCGGAGGGAATGAGGACGAGGGCAGCGATGACCAGCACGTCGACAAAGCGGATGAACGTCGGGGACACGAAGGTTTCGAGTGCGGATGCCTCGGGTCGCTCGCCCTCAACAGCGACCCCGCGTTTAAGTTTGCCCACCTCAAGCACCTGGCCTATAACTCCTCGAAGGCGGCCCTGAACGCACTCACGATCCAGCTTGCCTTCGATATGAGAGACACGCTGATCAAGATCAATGCTGCCGATCCGGGCTACACCGCGACCGCATTCAACGATTACCAGGGGACGCGCACGGTGCAGCAGGGCGCCGCCGTCGCCGTGCATTACGCCACCCTGCCTGCTGACGGCCCCTCGGGTGGATTCTTCAACGAGGCCGGCCCTGTGCCGTGGTAGTGGTAGGAGAGTCGAACGATGGAATCCGCCGAGATGGACGGCCAGTGATGAGCTGGGCCTGGATCACCCTGGTCGTCGCGGGCCTCGTCGAAGTCGCGTAGACGCAGAGCATCAGGCCGACCGAGAATTTCACGCGGCTCTGGCCGACCGCGTTGTGCGTCATTCTCGGCGTCACGTCCGTGTACCTACTCAGCCGGTCGATGCGCGACCTCCCGGTGGGCACGGCCTACGCGGTGTTCACCGGGATCGGTTCGGTGGGAGCCGTCACCCTGGGGATCGTTTTCTCCAGAGACCCGCTCACCCTCGGCCGCCTGGCAGCCATAAGTCTGATCGTATCCGGCGTTCTGGCCGCGCGCCTGTTCGGCGCCTCGTGACCACCCAATCCGCTCTTACCCTGTCGTCCGCTTGACCTGGAGCGAACTCCAGGTTCTAAGCTTGAGGCATGGAGACAGGACTCACCATCCAGCGGGTCGCGCAACAGACCGGGCTCAGCATTGATACCCTGCGCTACTACGAGCGTATCGGGCTGATCGAACCGGTACGGCGAGCGCCCAGTGGGCATCGCCGCTACACGCCGCAGGATGTCTCCCGGATCGATCTGATCATCCGGCTGCGGGCGACTGGCATGCCTCGGGCTGAGATGGTGCGGTTTGTCCAGCTGCGCCGCCAGGGCGCCGCGACGGCGGCTGAGCGCCGCATGATGCTCGAGCAACACGAGCGCTCCCTGGCGCAGTACATGCTGGAGTTGGAGGAGCACATGACTGCGCTGCGTCAGAAGATCGCCAGCATCGCGGCATTGGAGGCGCGGCACGGGGCCGTAGCTCATCCTGTTCACACCGGTGGTTCGGGCCCCGCCCGTGCCGGCGATCTGGAGGCAGAGCCTCGATAAATTGTCAGACTGTGACCGGCCGCGTCTCGCGGTCAGAAAGGAAGCTGCCATGGATGTGGAGATCACCCTGAGGGTGAATGGCATAGCCCTTTCGCTTTCTATCGACACCCGGACCACGCTCCTGGATGCGCTGCGCGAGCGCCTGGGCCTGACCGGACCCAAGAAGGGATGCGACCATGGGCAATGCGGCGCCTGCACCGTCCTGCTCAACGGCCGGCGCGCCAACAGCTGTCTGGCGCTGGCTGTTGCCCACCAGGACGCCGATATCGTGACCATCGAGGGACTGGCCGGCGAGGACCTTCACCCGCTGCAGCGCTCGTTCATCACGCACGACGCCTTCCAGTGTGGCTACTGTACCCCTGGACAGATCTGCTCGGTGGTGGGGATGCTCAATGAGGTCGAGGCCGGCTGGCCCAGCGCCGTGACTGCCGATCTCGGTACCGCCGGGATCACGCTGGACGACGATGAGATCCGAGAACGGATGAGCGGGAATCTCTGCCGCTGTGGGGCGTATGCGAACATCGTCCCAGCCATCCGGGAGCAGGCGCCTCTGGTCCAGGGCGTGGCGCGATGAACCCTTTCCGCTTCGAACGTGCCTATGATGCGCCGGCCGCCGTGGCCGCGCTGGCCGGTGCGCCAAACGGCGCCTTCCTGGGTGGGGGAACCAATCTGGTCGACCTGATGAAGCTGGGAGTGGCGACGCCAGATGTACTTGTCGACGTGAGCCGGCTCCCGTATGACCGGATTGAGCCGCTGCCCAACGGTGGTGTCAGGATCGGCGCCGCGGTGCGGAACAGCGACCTCGCCGCCGATCTGACGATTCGGGCCCGATATCCCGTTCTGGCGCAGGCGCTGCTGGCGGGCGCCTCGGGACAGCTGCGTAACCTCGCCACCACCGGCGGTAACCTGCTGCAGCGCACCCGCTGCGTCTACTTCCAGGACATTTCGAAGCCTTGCAACAAGCGAGAACCCGGAACCGGCTGCCCGGCGCGGACCGGCTATCACCGCAACCTCGCCATCCTGGGCGCCTCCGAGGCGTGCATTGCCACCCATCCGTCGGATATGGCGGTGGCGATGATCGCGCTCGACGCCGTCGTGCGAGTGCACGGACCGAGCGGCGAACGTACCATCCCGCTCGCCGGCTTCCACCGGCTGCCCGGTGATGCGCCGCAGCGGGACACGGTGCTTGAGCATGGTGAGCTGATCACGGCCATCGACCTACCCCCGCTGGCCTTCGCCACGCGCTCTCTTTACCGTAAGGTCCGCGATCGCGCGTCCTACGCCTTTGCGCTGGTCTCGGTGGCGGCTGCGATCGACGTGGCCGGCGGCGAGATTCAGGACGTGCGCCTCGCGTTGGGCGGCGTCGCTCATACGCCCTGGCGGGCGACCAGGGCAGAGGCTGCACTGCGCGGTGCTCCGGCAATGGAGGACGAGTTTCGCCGCGCGGCCGATGCCGAGCTAGCTGATGCCCAACCGTTGCGGGACAACGCCTTCAAGGTCCCGCTCGTGCGCAGCGTTGTGGTGCGCACACTCCTCGACCTGCTGGTCGATGATCGACTCCAGGTCGATGATCGACTCCTGGTCGATGATCGACTCCAGGTCGATGATCGACTCCAGGTCGATCATCGACTCCAGGCCGATACTCGATTGCCAGGGGAGGAACAGCGATGACAGCTCACGCACAGCCCGTAATCGGCAGGCCGCTTGACCGCGTCGACGGACCCGAGAAGGTCACCAGCGCCGCCACCTACGCTTTCGAGTACCAGCTTGACGGCGCGATCTACGCCTACCCGGTGCAGAGCACGATCGCCAAGGGACGCATCGTGTCGGTCGATGCCGGCGCCGCGCGCGCCCTGCCCGGTGTGGTAGCCGTCCTGTGGCATGAGAACGCGCCTCGCCTGGAGCCCATCGATAACTCTGAACTCGCGGTGCTCCAGTCCGACACCGTGGCGTATTATGGCCAGATCATCGCCGCCGTCGTGGCGGAGACCCTGGAAATCGCGCGCCACGCTGCGAGCCTGGTTGCTGTTGGCTATGACGAACACCCGCACGACGTGAAACTCCGTGCCGACGACCCCGACCTCTATAAACCGGACTCGGTCATGGCCGGCTACGAGACCGACACGGCCGACGGTGACGTCGAGGCGGCGCTGACCAAGGCCGCCACCTCCATCGACCACACCTACACCACGCCGCACTACCACAACAATCCGCTCGAACCACACGCCACGGTCGCGGTGTGGGATGGCGATGCCGTCACCCTGTACGACTCAAACCAGGGCTCCCAGAGAATTCAGGGTGACGTTGCGCGATTGTTCGGGATCTCGGGCGATCGCGTCCATATCATCTCGCCGTACGTGGGTGGAGGTTTTGGGTCCAAGGCGTTCACGCACCCGCACATCGTCCTCACAGCGCTGGCGGCGCGTGTGGTTGGACCAGGCGTGCCGGTGAAGCTGGCGCTAACCCGGCAGCAGATGTTCGCGCTGGTCGGGTACCGCACGCCGACCATCCAACGCCTGCGCCTGGGTGCAGGCAATGACGGCCGGCTCACCGCCATTGCGCACGACGTCGTCGAGCAGACCGCGACCATCCAGGAGTTCGCCGAGCAGACGGCAGTCGCCACGCGGATGATGTACTCCGCCCCAAACCGTCGCACCACACACCGACTCGCCCCACTCGACATGCCCGTTCCGACCATCATGCGCGCTCCCGGTGAATGCCCTGGAATGTTCGCGCTTGAATCCAGCATGGATGAGATGGCTATCGCCTGCGGGCTCGATCCAATTGAGTTCCGCATCCGCAACGAGCCCGATGTCGATCCCGAGAGTGGACACCCGTTCAGCAGCCGGGGCCTGGTCGCCTGTCTCGAGGAAGGCGCCCGGCGATTCGACTGGGAGCAGCGCGACCCACAACCAGGGCTTCGTCGACAGGGCCGCTGGCTGGTCGGTAGCGGCGTTGCCGCTTCGACCTATCCCGCGCGACGAAGACCGTCTACCGCGATCGCGAAGCTCGATCGCACGGGATGCTATCGCATTCTGATCGATGCCCGGGACATCGGAACCGGGGCCTGGACGGTGCTCACCCAGATCGCGGCGGATGCGCTCGAGGTTCAACCCGAGTGGGTAGAGCTCCAGATCGGCGACAGCGCGCTACCAGCGGCGACGGGTGCCGGGGGCTCGATGGGAACCGCGTCCTGGGGGGCGGCGATCGTCAAGGCGGCACGCGCGCTGCGCACGCTTTTGCACGAGCACGATGGCGTCATTCCGGCAGAGGGCCTTGAAGCGCGAGGCGAAGCCGGGGAGAATCCCGAGGCGGAGCGGTACGCGATGCACGCCTTCGGCGCCCAGTTTGCGGAGGCTCACGTCAACCTCGACACCGGCGAGGTCCGCATCCCGCGCTTGCTGGGCGTCTTCGCCGCCGGCCGGATCATGAACGCGAAGCTGGCGCGCTCGCAGTTCCTGGGCGGTATGACCATGGGGCTGTCGATGGCGCTGCACGAGGAGAGCGTTCTCGACGAACGTTTCGGCGACTTCGCGAACCATGACTTCGCAGAGTATCTCATCGCCACCAACGCGGACGTTGGTACGGTGGACGTGGCCTGGATCGATGAAGATGATCCGCATCTCAACCCCATGGGCGCCAAGGGGATTGGCGAGATCGGGATCGTCGGCACCGCCGCTGCCGTCGCCAACGCCGTCTATCACGCCACAGGCGTCCGAATCCGCGACCTTCCAATCACCTTGGACAAGCTCCTGACTGATCCAGCCTGGAGCGCTGCTCACAGCGGCTGAGCCAGGTGAAGGCCGGTTGCACCCAGACACCGGCCGGTGTCGGAGCGGGACCCGGGCCTCTGTCCGAATCCAAACGCCTTGCATAATAGTCTACGCATAGACTATCCTTGGGAAGATTAAATGACTGGAGGACAAGCTATCATGTGGACCACCCAGCACACCGCCGAAACAGACGTTTCTCCTCGCCGGGTATGGATCGCGCTGCGTGACTTGCATACTGGCGCCACGCAGAGTGAGGACGGTGACATCTTCGAGATCCACGGACCGTTCCAGGTCGGTACCGAACTGTCTGTCACCCCGCAGGGGCAGGAGACGTTCCGATCGCGAATCATCGAGCTCGTCGAGGACCAGCGCTATGCGGATGAGACGAGCTTCGGCGATGTGACGCTCACCTTCCGCCACATCCTGACGCCGATCGAGGGCGGAACCCGAGTGATGCACGAACTGGTGATCGACGGCCCGACTGCCGGCGAGGTGGGGCCAGAACTGGGACCGCAAATCAGTCAGGACTTTCCGGTGGCGATGCAATCACTGTTCGCGGCTGCCGCGCGAGTTGAGACGCCGGCCGGCGAGTGACCCGCTTCGCCGGCGGTCCGGCGGACAGTCCCGGCTTTCTCCTCTGGCACGCAACGCTACGCTGGCAACGCGCGATCACCGCCGCCCTGGCCCCGCTCGACCTGACGCACGTGCAGTTCGTGTTGCTGGCCTGCGTCCACTGGCTCATTGAGCGCGGTGAGACGCCGAACCAGCTGGCCGTCGCCGCGCAAGCCGGGACGGATATCAAGATGACCTCACAGGTACTGCGCCGCCTTGAGCAGCGCGGGCTGGTCGAACGGCACACCGACGACCGCGACACCCGCGCCAAGATCGTGTGCATTACCCAGCGCGGCCGAAGCCTTGCCGTCGACGCCATCGAGCGCGTCGAGACCGCCGACGCCGAGTTCTTCAGCGAGTACCCAACGTCGCTCGTGGACGCGCTCAAACGCGGGGGGCGCTGATGATTGCGGGATCAGAACCCGCGCGTCCGACGTGCACACCGCTCACCCGCAAGCCGCCCATTGTGCGGGGAGTACGTTGCTCAGCCGAGATCGCCGGTCGTGCGCGCCGAAAGCCGGCTTCACATGCGCCTGCGGGCTTCGCCCCCCCGAGTCGGGGTGCCCCTGGTTTGAGTTCGTGGCAGCACGCGCGGCTGGGCGAGCGGAGCGTCAGGTGCCACCCGGCGCAGAGTACGTGCTCAAAACGAACGATCTCCCTCGCATCCGGTGACGCAGATGAGAGCTTTAGACTAACGGCATAAGGAGGCCGTACCACTTAGCTAGTTAACCGTTCCTCGCGTAGGCAATTGCCGCATCGGTCACACCTTCGAAGCCTTGAGCAGTGTCGAGGACAAGCCGGTCGTCCGTCCATGACTCGTACTCCCTGCGCCGCTCCTCGACCCGCTGCCAGGAGACCTCGTTCATGCCCGGGATACTACGCTTCCTCCCTTCCACGCGCTTCTTGTGCAGTTGCATATCAGAGCAGGAGCATTCGATGACGAGGAATCGAGCTCTCTGTACCGTGGCGAGCGAGCGCCACATCTCCCGGACTGTCTCCACCGGATTGACTGCGTCCACGACGACGGATAGGCCGAGCCTGAGCTGCTCCCGTGCTATGGCGCAAGCGACCGTGTACGCGGCGATGCCAGTCATCTCCCTCGCAATGCCCCCGCTCCACATGGCGGCCTCGATCGGGTCGACGGACAGGACGGGCAAGGAGAGGGCCGCCGACAGTCGTTCAGCGATGGTGCTCTTGCCCGAGCCGGGTAGCCCGGACATCAGTATGAGTTTCGTTTGCATGACGATATTGTATGGCACACGGACAGCGGCGCCCCCTCGTGGGGCATGCACAACGCCGGGTGCGCACATCAAGGCGGTACCATAGGGGAACAGGTAGTAGTACCGAGGATATGAGTAATAGTATGAACGTCACGCCATCGGCGCGAGAGCATTCAGAGCGCGTTACGATCAGCCTCTCGGGCGACCTACTTGGTCAGATAGAGCAGGAACGGATGCGGCTCGGCCTTGGCAGGAGCGAATTCCTTGCGACTGTGGCGCGAACATATATCGCGGAACAGGAAAAGCAGCGCCGGATTCAGAGATACCGGGAGGCATACCAGGCGCGGCCGCTTTCCGCGGAGGAAGCGGCTCTCGCCGATCATGCAGCAGAGCTGCTGCTCGACAGCGCCGAGTAGTGGAGCGAGGGGAGGTGTAGTGGATGGAGTATCCAACGCCGCCTACTTCTCGCAAACGCATGCCAGATCCCCACACGGGCCTTCTGCTGTCATGGGATGCGGGTTTGCACATCCGAGATCGTGTCACTGTTGCACCGCTGACGACCACGATCCGAGGACTGGATGCGGAAGTGCAGCTCTCGCCCCTGGATGGCGTGCCGGAGTACTCCGTGGTCAATCTCGATATCATAGTGACGGTGCTCCACACCCAGCTGACGCATAGACAGACATGGCTCGGAAACGATCGCATGCACGAGGTAGAACGGGCCTTGCATGTTGCTCTCGGTATCGCGCTGCCCTGCTCTCATGGCGGTCCCTCGCGAGGGGCGATGAAAAAGTAGAGAAAAAGGCATCCGCCTGAGCCCGATCCCAGGCCCGGCTACGTCACCCATATCACGGTCGACCGCATCGCTGGCGTCGGACCGTGGACCTCACCCGCCTGAACGGCACACCAGCTCCTCACCTCAGCGACCGCCGGAAGAAGGACCGGTGCTCGATTGCAGTGCGAGGTTCTTCACGATCGCCTCACTGTCTTCGCAGCTTCATCTGCCCCTGCTTGGGTCACTGACTCCTATCACCCCTGTTGGCCACACCGCCACCTCGGCTTGAGTCGATAAGCAGAAAGTACTGGGCGGGTTCGACTCCCGGATTGTGAAAGCTGTGCGCGACATCCGCGGGAAAGGAGACTGAGTCGCCGGCTGCGAGAGAGACACTCTTTGCTCCCAGGCAGCACACTACGGATCCTGTGACCACCGTCACGTGCTCGTGCACGCCGCGTCGATGTGGTGGAAACGTGCCGGTGCTACCTCCAGACGGGATGGTGTACCGCAGGATTTCGATGCCATGCCGAACAAAGACCGGCGCCAGCAGACGCCGTTCCACCCCCGTCTGCGGGTCAATGAGCACCGCCTGCTCTCCCTCGCGAACGACCTCGACCATCTCTGGCAGGTCATGCTCCGGTTCCCCTAGCAACGCGGACACGGTACAGCCCAGCGCCTCCGCGATCTGGCATACCACCTTGATCGTCGGGTTCTTGGCGCCCCGCTCCACAGCCGAGAGCATGGCGCGGCTGATACCAGAGCGGCCTGCCAGCGCCTCCAGGCTCAAGCCGAGACCGGCGCGCCGTGACCGAATCGAGCTTCCCAGATCGCCGTCTGGATCCTCCATTCGCTCATTCCTCATAAATCCACTATAGTAGAAATACGCGACGCAATAGCTTCGATAGTAGAATGTGCTCGCCGTAAGCGGAGGAGTGTCATCCGTGCGTCTATCTCAGCAAAGAGAAGCCCTACTCCTTGGCGCGCTCGGCGTGCTGTGCTTTAGTTTCACACTTCCAGCCACGCGCGTGGCCGTGCCGGTATTCGGCGGCACGGTAGTTGGCCTGGGACGTGCGCTGGTGGCCGCCGTCCTGGCCGGAGCACTTCTGACCGTGCGGCACGAGCCCCTTCCCGACCGTCGGTACTGGGGAAGGCTGGCGCTGGTCGCGGTGGGGGTGGTCGTCGGCTTCCCCTTGTTCACCTCCCTGGCGCTGGATCACCTGACGGCGGTCCACAGCGCGGTGATCGTGGGAATGTTGCCCGCTGCCACCGCCGTCCTGTCCGTGCTGCGAGGCGGTGAGCGGCCGTCTCTCGGGTTCTGGCTGGCTTCCCTGTTCGGGCTCATCGCGGTCCTCGCATTCGCCGCCGTGCAGGGCGCCGGGCGTCCGCAACCCGCCGACGCACTGGTGCTGATTGCCGTGCTGCTGGGGGCACTTGGCTACGCTGAGGGTGGCGCCCTGGCGCGCGACATCGGGGGCTGGCGGGTGATCTCGTGGGCCCTGGTCCTCGCCGCCCCGTTCCTTATACCTGTCGTTGCGTTCTCACTGTTCCAGCATCCAGTGAGGCCAACGCCCGGCGCCTGGCTCGGGTTCGGGTACGTGGCAGTGGTGAGCATGTTCCTGGGGTTCCTGTTCTGGTACCGGGCACTGGCACTCGGCGGGGTGGCGCGGATCAGCCAGCTACAGCTGGCGCAACCGATCCTCACCCTGCTCTGGTCTGCACTGCTCCTGGGCGAGCGCCTCGACCTCATCACTATCCTGGCAGCGGTAGTCGTGCTGCTAAGTGTCGCGGTCAGTCAGCGGATGCGAGTCCATCCCATGGTCGCACCTGGGGAACTCCTGAATGACCATCGAGCACCGGAGAGCGAGCCCGCGGTCCTTCGCCCATAACCGATCCTTCTCACCATCCTCATTGTCTCTCATGATCCTCAATGCTGCTATAGTGTGTGCACAAGTGGTCACAAGGAGGCGCGGATGAAGCATGTAGGTGTTGGCGATTTTCGCGACCATGCCACTCGGTACCTCTCGGGCGACGAGGTGCTGGCTGTCGAGCGACACGGCCAGCCGCTCGGCTTTTACATTCCAACGGGAAAAAGCCATCACGAGAACTTTGGAGAGGCGCTGGCACGTTTGGAGCGCGCGGTGCAGCACGTGCTCAGCGAGACGGGAATGAGCGAGGAGGAGCTAGCCCGCCTCCTGGGCACTAACGAGCCGATACCTCACCAGGTTCCCACCGATTCGCACGCGCCTCGCCTGGCGTCCTCTGACTCTTCCTAATAGCGATACTGAGCCGGCGCTTTGCCGTGTACCTCTGTCACACGGGGGTAGGTGGTGTCTCTCTCCGGTTTGAAGGCGCCGAGGTATTGGATGTCGTGCTCGAGATTATCCCCGAAGTCGAAGAGATAGAGGAGCTTCTGGCCGCGTTTCAATTCCAGGTGGGCCAGTGCCACCTCCCGGGTGAACGGTGGTCCCTGCCCTCCGATACTGGAGTAAGGACCTACCTCGGTCAGGGTGTCGTGGCGCTTGCCACTGAGGTAGAAGGCATGGAGATGGTCGTTATCCCAGCCGAATGCGTGCCGGATGACGAAGTGGAGGTCCTCCAGGGTGTGGTCGCCGCGCATCTCCACCTCACGCCACACCGTGGGCGTCCAGTGCAGGCGTACGCGCAGCCGATACCCCTGCTGCTCCGCGCCATCGAGAAGCGGCAGCGGTTCCGGCTGGGGTTCCTCCACCTCATCGCCGAGTTCTTCCCACTCATCGTCCAGATCTTCCTCGAGCGCGCCCCCGGAGACCAGTTGGCGATCCATGCGCATTGAGGCCCGCCCCTCCGCGAGTCCGGCGGCCAGTCTGTGCCGGAACAGGCGCTGCATGGGCGGCGTGATGTCGGGCCGGTAGGCGATCCCGTGGAATCCCCAGATAAATGGGCTCCCTGGTTGGAATAGCACGTCCGCGAGAGGACCGGGCGCCGGGCCATGGTGATAGATCCCTCGAGCGAGCAGACGGCGGGCCAGTCCCACGATCTTGATGGTACGGGTTCGATGCATGACCGCGGCGGCCGCCTTCCTGATCTCGGCGTCGCGTGCGACTGCCTCTTCCCGCTGCGATTCATCCTCGATCAAGGCGCGGGCGGTGCAGGTCCTGGCCTCACCATCGACACAGCAGAGGAGGAGCGCCCCGACCTCCGGCTGCTCCGCCCACCAGCGCCAGAACTCCTCCGGCACGCGCGCGAACGTCTGCAGCTGATCGGGCCGGCGATATTTGCTCTTCACCCGGATCGTTGGCCCGTCTTCCAGCGAGAGTTTCGGAGTTTTTCCACGGGCGCCATAGGCATCCTCCGGCCAGAGCAGCGCGGACGCCTCTGGAGGGATGGCCAGCAACCCGTCGTCGGGCCGGGCGCGGTCCATCGGTAGGCGGACGCATGCTCCGGCAATGAAGCGAGGGAAGTACACGTAGCTCGTGTCGGCGCCGGGCTCGATCATTGACTGGTACGCCAGCGCAGTGCGGACCGTCTGCTTGGGATTTTTGCTGACTACATCGCCCTGCTCGACGGTCAGTGCGACCAATTCGTCGAGAGTCAGCGGCCCGCGGTCGTGCAGCAGGTCGCGTACCGCGCTTGTCACGCTCATGCGAGATACATTCCCGCCGAGACCTCAAACGCATCCTCGGGGGTGCCAAAAAAGCCGCCGGAGGGAAACATGGCATCCGTGATCTTCACCCCGCCGCTATCTGGATTGAACACACACTGTTTCTGGACGGGCATCAGTGCCTCTTGACCGTTGATCTCTTCCACTCTACCGCGTTGGGTAGGCCATAGCCAGTCTTCTCGCGACCGATATCTCGATATCCCGCGTACACTCAATGATGGGCCCATTGCGATGGCGGTCGTGACGAACGATTGAGGGGAGAGCAGGATGTTCTCGAACACCGACCGAATCTACGACCTTGAAATCGAGAACCTCTATCTGGAAGAACTCGCGCACGATCGTGTCTATGAGTTTACTTTCATCTGCTTACCACCCAAGCTCAAAGGCGCAACCGGCGCTCCAGTGCGTCCGGTCGCCCTGGTACGCAGCTAATAAGTACGCAGCTGATAATAGGAGGAGGAGGATAGAGACCAGAGCCGAATTGAGACCGATACGACGGACCTTTCTTGATACGCTCGCTGCTATCCGGCCGGTCGTTGCCGCTCCCGAGGTGGCAACACGATGGGACGAGCCGAGCGCGCTGCCGGAGTTCTCCGTGCGGGGACTGGCCGGCCACCTGGCTCGGGCCTCCCTCACCGTCGACACCTACCTTGACCGCCCCCAGCCTGCCCGCGGTGTACCGGTTTCCCCTGCCGCGTACTATGCGAACGTCAACGCCGATATCGCCTCGTCCCTCAATGTCGGGATTCGTCAGCGCGGCGAGGAGCTGGCTGCCGCCGGGCATGTGCCGCTCACCGCCGAGATCGACCGACTTGCAGCACGGCTTGAGGAGCGGCTCGTCCGCGAGCCGGACGACCGCCTGCTGGTGGTTGGCGGCAATGACCTCATGCGCCTCGATGATTACCTTGTCACCCGTATCGTCGAACTGACGGTGCACGCCGATGACCTGGCCCTCAGCGTTGGGCTGGACGCTCCGGCCCTTCCACCAGAAGCGCTCGGCATCACCATTGATACGCTCGTCGCCATCGCGCGCTACCGCCATGGCGATCTGGCGGTCCTACTCGCTCTCTCCCGGCGTCAGCGCGACACCGTCAACGCGCTTCGCGTCTTCTAATCGCGATGCTGGTCACGACCAACAGAGCGCTGACGGCGGCAATGACCACAGCGAGCGTGTGCAGACTGTCACTGGTGACGCTCGGTCCCAGGACGAGGCCGATAAGGGCAGTGGACAGGATGGCGCCGATGTAGCGGAAGGTCTGGAACAAGCCCCCCACCGCCCCCATCTGTCCGGCCGGCGCGACGTCGTACAGAGTCGCCTGCAGACCGAGGTTGTTGAAACTGTTCGGAATGCCGAGGACAGCAGCGACCGCTAGGAGCACCGGCACGGGTGTGGAGTTGTCGAAGAGGAACAGCAAGAGGGAGCCAACCAGGAGCAGGATCGCACCCGCGATCAGCGTCACTCTGGGGCCCGAGCGGTTGATGATGCGCGCCGCGAGGGGCGTGACCAGCACCCCCACACCGGCGACGGGCAGGAGGAGAAGCCCGGCCGTGTCCGGCGCGAAGCGTCGTGCCTCCTCCAGCCAGAGGGGAAGGCCGAAGAAGACGGAGTAGAAGACGAAGTTGACCGCCGCGAACTGGAGGTAGATGCCGAGCAGCGGACGGTTGGCCACCAGCAGCCGCACATCGAGGAATGGGGAGGCTACACGATACTCGCGGAGCAATAGCAAGAGCGCGGCGACCACGGCGAGGGGAAGCAGCAGCCACAGCGGGCGTCCAGAGAGGGAGAGCAGGAAGCCCAGTACACCGGCTAGCATGGCGGCAAACAGCACCACGCCCGGCAGGTCCAGCATGCGAACAGCGGCCCATCGTGATTGGGCTTCCTCAGAGGAGGCGGCGCCTGTTTCCGGATCTGCCGGCAACCAGCGTTGGGCCAGGACCAGCCCCACGACGACCACCGGGACGTTGACCAGGAAGATGGCCTGCCAGCCGGCGAGTGCGACCAGCCCCCCGCCCAGGACCGGGCCGAGCGCGGCGCTCACCGAGGAGGCCACGGTGAGCGCGCCCAGGGCGGTCGCCGGCGCCCGGCTGCCACGATCACGGGCCCGGATGATGGCGAGTCCGGCGGGATAGGCCGCCGCGGTGCCGAAAGCCTGCACGATGCGGATACCAAGCAACCAGCCGAACGATGGAGCCAATGGGGCGAGGACGCCGGTTAGCCCGACGATGAGCAACCCCAGGCTGAAGATGCGCCGCGGCCCGAACTGGTCGGCAAGCCGGCCCATCAGGGGCATACCGATGGCGCCCGCCAGGTAGAAGCCGGAGATGAGCCACGTGACGGTGACCGTGCTCACCCGGAAATCGGCGCTCAGGCTGAGCAAGGCGACGGCGATCATCGAGGAATTGAGTGGGTTGAGCAAGGTGCCGGCGGAAACAGCTCCGACCAGCCGCCAGGGCAGGGAAGCGGTTGTCTGCTCCGCGCCGGTAGTAGTAGGTGTTGTCATCCGCATTGCTTCTCTCCTCGTTCTTGCTCTCCCGGTCGGACTGGGCTGGCGTTGTCGACGGACTCGTTCCACTCTACATACGCTTTTGTCTCACACAGGCGGAGACCCCGGCGATGCGGCGCCTACTCGGGCGCGGCGAGACGGATCTGTGCCTCACAGCTCTCCCGATTGAAGGGCCCGGGATGCAATCGGTTCCCGTGCTGACGGACGAGATTGTTCTGGCCGTGCCCTCGGCATATCCCCTGGCGAAGCGCGACAGCATCCAGCTCGACGAGGTTGCCGGCGAACCCTTCATCAGCCTGAAGTTGGGGTACGACCTGCGTGAACTGACCGATGAGTTCTGCCGTCAGGCCGGCTTTTCACCCCATATCGTGTGTGAGGTCGACGAGCCGGCAGCCATCCGCGGCTTGGTAAAGGCTGGATTGGGGGTGGCCTTCCTTCCCGCCGTAAGCTGGCGATTCGGCGGCGAGCTGGGACCGGCGCCGCTGCACATCGCGGCGCCCACCTGCCAACGCACGCTACGGCTGACCTGGCGGGACGATCGCTACCTGTCCGTGGCCGCGCAGCAGTTTCGAGAGTTTGTGATCGAGTATTTTACTCGGCTTCCGTGACACGCAGGTCTAGCTGGGCGCACTGCTCGGACGTCTGATATGCGAACTGCGGAAACCTTCAGCGCGTGGCGTTCCCCTGAAACGCCGTGCCTCGGTCCAGCCCCCCGATTCGTCAGTGAGCCAGCCAAACGCCAGGCCTGCGCGATTTGAAGAAGTAGTTCACCTCGATAGTCACAATCACAGTGTGGCACTGCTTTGGCGCGAGCGCTCCAGGCGGCCCATCTGCACCAGTCGGTCGAAGTCCGCGACATCGTCGGGGATGCCGAGACGAGCCACCACACCGCGAGCTTCGCCCGTCTGCTCTGGCGAGGCACGGCCCAGCATGCGGCTGATATCGGCCAGATCCACGGTACGAGCAGCGGAGAGCTTCATCCAGGTCAGGTACGGCAGGGTGAGCGTGGGCATCCCTGCGATGACATTGGCCTGCGTCGTTCCGATGGCCTCGGCTCCCCATGGCTCAACGAGTTCGAGCAAGTCGAGATCGTGCCCGTCTCCATCCTTCCACGACGAGCCCTTGATGCCGGCCAGCGAGCCAATCCTCCTCCATCCTGCATCGCACAACAGTGCAGCCGCCCGCTCCGCATCAGCCACCAGCACAATAAGGTCGATATCGCGCGTGCTCCTCTCCGGAGCGTACGCATTTGCGGCCACAGCACCGCCCACGGCATGCGGCACGTCCCGCAACACCCGGTCAGCTTCATTCCACCAGTCCATGAACATCCTTCGCTGGTCCAGTGCTGAAAGCATACTTCCCGCGCCCGGTCGTTGTCGCCGTGCCACGATTTCCAGAAACTGGCGGCGGAGGGTGCGACGGTCTTCCCACTGCTTGCTATGCATGTCACACCACTGTATTGCTCTGTGCAACTCGAATGCCACCAGCGCACAACGGCCGTGTGGCGCTACACCTCTGGGTTCTCGAGTACGCGCCTCTCAGGTCACGAATGGTTTGCGGATTGCGACCCCGACTTATCAGCATATGGGTACTCATCGTCGCTGACATGAGTGCCCCAGTGAGCATCGACACCATCGTTGTCGGCTTCCTGCATGGCCAGATGTGTCATAAACGCCGTGGGGCCGGCGCCGTGCAAGTGCCATTCCTGCGGGTCGAACCGCACGGTGTCGCTGGCGCAGATCCCCTCGACGTCCCCGCCGCGGCGCTGGACCAGCCCGGCGCCCTCGAGCATGTGCAGCACCTGTCCATAGGGGTGATGATGCCACGCCGTGTGGGCCGCCGGCGTGAAGTGCACCGTATATGCCCGTAGCCGTGCGGGTGGTTCGGTCACGGCGATCTCGTCGACCCACACGAGGCCGGTGAAGTGGTCGGATGGTGCCTGGCGGCTCGGCGGCCGGTTCCGGGTGATCTTCATGACGCGGTCCTCTCGGGGTTGGGTCGCCGGATGACGGAAGCGAAGCTCGTCACGTCGTGACAGCCGGCAACGAGGTCGTCAAAGCTTCGCCATGCCCAATCACGTGGAATATCGTGTACCAGTCACGGTTCACCATGACGTGAACGTCTCGATCGAATCGTAGCCTAATCGAAAAGGTGGTGTCAACGATGCGGGATGTCGCTCCCTGAGCATCAAGCTGCGCGAGTTGCGGTAAGACGCACCCTATTTCACCGGGCCAGTGCCAGTAGCCAGTTGGACATCTCCCAGGAGCAAGACAGGTCCGGCGCCGCCGCCTCGGGAATCACGTGCTGTGTAACGACAATTAGAACCGTTGGGGTAGGACGCTTCAGTGACGTGCCGACTACAGGTGAGCTAGTCTGATACCTGACGCCCCCGTACACAGCAGTCATCGCCAGTCGGCGGGCTAGGCTGGCCGGCGAAGGATCAGTCAAACGGGCTGGTGTCTCCACTGTAGGGCGTAGAGGTGTGCCACATGATCACTACCAAGCCAGATGATCCTGCTCTCGATGAGCAGCTAACGCTTCTCACTCGCGTCGGCTCCTGTGCCTTTCCCTCTTTTTCGCCGGACGGCGCGCGGATCGCGTTCATCTCAACTCTCAGCGGCATCCCACAGGTCTGGACAGTGGACGCTGCGGGCGGCTGGCCGGACCTGGTGACGGCCCTGGAGGATCCGATCGCGGGCGTTCGGTGGTCACCGGATGGCGAGTGGTTGGCAATCTCGGTGGCTCCCGGCGGCGGGATGAACTCGCAGATTTATGTGGTGCGGCCGGATGGGACGGACCTGCGGCGGTTGACGCCGGGAGGGACGAGTAACAACTGGTTGGGCGACTGGATGGAGGATGGCCGTGAGCTAGCGATGGCATCGAGCGTACGCGATCCGAGCGCGATGGATAGCTATCTGGTTGCGGTAGCAACAGGGGAGATGCGTCTCGTCGCGGAGAATCCAGGAACTGGGCGTATCACCGATCTCAGCGCGGATGGTACATACGCGATCCTGGCGCGCGTCGAGAATCGCAGCGACAACAACCTCTTCCTGGTCGATCTGCGGACAGGCTCTCAGATGCTGTTGACGCCTCACGACCCGCCGGGAAACTTCAATTTTGGCGAATTCGGAGCGGACGGCTCCGTATACCTCGCCTCCGATCTGGGACGAGATCACACCGCCTTTGCTCGCATTTCCATCGTGCATGGGCAACCGGGATCGATCGAGATCATCGCCGAGCGGCCGGGCGCTGAAGCCGATGGGCTCTGGCTCACGCCCGAAGGAAAGACCGCCGCGCTCCTCTGGAATAGCCGGGGCCGCGGCGAGCTGGACCTATTGGACCTGACCACCGGTCGACGGCGTGGCATCGAGAACCTTCCGGGGGATCTCGTGTTGGACGCAGCTTGGTCACCCACCGGAGCACAGCTTGCCGTGACGGTCTCGGGTGCGGCGATGCCCACCGACATCTGGATCCTCGACATTGAATCCGGTGGCTGGCGTCAGGTCACACACAGCCCACACCCGGGCATCGATCTCTCCTCACTGATCCAGCCGGAGCTGGTACGCTTTTCGGCGCACGATGGTCTCGAGCTATCCGGTTGGCTCTACACGCCACACAACTACCAGGCGCCGGGACCACTTGTGCTCGACTTTCATGGCGGCCCGGAGGGTCAGTCTCGTCCTTCCTTCAATGCCACCTATCAGGCGCTGCTCAGCCGGGGCATTGCGGTGTTCGCGCCCAATGTGCGCGGCTCCACTGGACAGGGGAAGACCTTCGTCAATCTGGATAATGGCCCGTTGCGGTTCGACGCCGTGCGGGACATCGCCGCCTGCCTCGACGTCGTGACACAAGCCGGAATTGCCGATCCGAATCGGATCGGGATCATGGGTGGCTCATACGGGGGCTATATGACGATGGCGGGACTCGTGGAGTACCCGGACCGCTTTGCGGCGGGAGCCAATTTGTTCGGTATCGTCAATTTCGAGACGTTCTTTGCACAGACCGAGCCCTGGATGGCCGCCATCTCGAAGATCGAGTACGGCGATCCGGACATGGAGCTCGACCTGTTGCGCCGCCTCTCACCCATCCACCGAATTGATCGGGTCCGCGCCCCAACGCTGGTCCTGCACGGCGCCAACGACACGAACGTGCCGGTCGTCGAGGCGGAGCAAGTGGTTCACGAGTTGGAGCGGCGAGGCGTCCCGGTCAAGTACATCCTCTTCCCCGACGAGGGCCACGGCTTCCGCAAGCTGCCCAACCGCGTCACAACGACGGTGGCGATTGTGCGGTGGTTTGTGGAGCACCTGCGGATTACTCCGTAGGCTCAACAGCATCATGGAGGTCTTGATCGAGCCGAGGGGTCACGACCAGCTAGAGATAGATGCCACCGGCAATTCCATCAAGATCGGCGTGCACGCGATCGATGCGACCAGCCTTGAGCGCATCAGTCGGTGTGAAGCCTCCGAGGTACATGCTCGGGGAATTCATCCACCCATGGATTGCCTCTCGGTTTGGGAACATGGCACAAAGGTAGTTACATCGTCCGGGCGTCTAGCGGGTACTCAGTTCCTCACGACGGCGTTGCAGATATCCCTGCGTGGCGCCCATCGGGTACTGGGTGCTGCCGGCAACGGTGACCTTGAGGATGGTCCCGTCCGCGTCGCGCGTGTACTGGATAGATTCGCCCGGTGAGCCGTAGCCATCCTTCTCCTCGATCTTCAGCGTATTCTCGTCCACCACCTCGAGCTTGACGGCGGCGGAGGCCGGGTCATCGGAACTCGGTGCTATCAGGAACAACTGATCTCCCAGGCGGGCGATGTCCGTATAGCCCCACAGGCTGGTGAAGCGGCCGGTGTATCGGTCCAGGGCGGTCGCATCCTCTACCGGCTTCTGAACGAGTGCGAGGTCGATCAGCTTGATGATAGGTTTGGCCAGCTCGCTTGCCACTCCGCCGGACTCGCTGGTCAACACCGAAATCGCCAGCTTGTCCTCAGGATCGAGGGTGGTGTAGGTGGTGTGGCCCGGGAAGCCGCCGCTATGCCCCGCTATCCGCCGATCGTTGATCGTGATCACCTGCATGCCCAGACCATAACTGTCCATGTCCTTCACGGGCCAGTAGGCGCGCTGCATCTCCCGCTTCGATTCATCGCCGATCAGCTCGTCATTCCCGAAGAAGTGCGCCGCCGCGAAACGGGCCAGATCCTCGGCTGTGGAGTAGAAGCCGGTGGCGGGAGACATCGCCCCGGTCACCACATCGGGCAGCGGCATGCGTGGCAAGAGGAGAGCGCGGGAGGTGTAGCCCGTCACCATGCGGGCTTGGGCCTGCGGATTGGTCTCCGGTCCCGTGTTTCGTAGGCCCAGCCGGTCGACAATGGCCTCACAGACATACCGGTTGTACGGCAGGCCGCTCGCGGTCTCGATGACGAGCCCGAGCAGCGAGTACCCGATGTTGGAGTATTTCAGCTTGTCATTGGGAGGCAATACCTCGCCGCCCTCCTCGACCAGCCCACGCAACTGCTCCGGGTCCGGGAAGGGATGCTCCAATTGCCAATAATCACTGTCGTACCCGTCGCGCGTGATCCCGGCAGCATGATTGAGTACCTGCCGGATGGTGATGTTCGCCACCGGTTGGCGCAGCCAGGCGATGTACTGCCCCAGCGGATCGTCCAGTCGCAGCTTGTGCTGCTCCTTCAATTGCATAATGGCGGTGGCTGTGAACCACTTGGAGTGCGACGCCACGCGAAAGATGTGCATGGGAGTCACGGCGATCTCCCGCTCCAGGTTGGCATGCCCGTAGGCGCTGGAAAGGATAACCTCATCGCCGTGCCGCACCACCACGGTGACTGCCGGAATCTCCTTGAGCCGCTGCTGAAACGCCAACCATTGGTCCGCGTACGCCACCGCATCGCCCAACAACCCCTCGTTCATCTCAGGCGCCATCCGTCCCTCCTCCGTTGTTGACTTATGCTACCGAATCGGGGAGAGCGAGTTCGCCCTGTGCAACTCGAATGCCGCCAGTGCTCGGCGGCAGTGTGGCGCTACCCCTCTCGGGTCTCGAGCACGCGCTTGAGCGTCTGGAGATCCCGTTCAACCAAGCCCGAATCGGCCGCAAACTTCTCGGCTGATGTGTCAGGAGCCTGAAAGAGCGTAAACAGGACTTCGGCGCCATCGCCGTTGGCGAGCACTCGCATCGGGTTGAGGATCTCGAGTCCCGGATGCACTGTCACGCGATGATCGGCCACACCAAATGGATTGCGCGCCACAAATTGAATGCGCATGGGGCCGTCGGATGTTTCGACCATCCACTCATTGCCAGACTTCGTCACCGATCGCGCGAAGGCTGGAGCCCATCGAGGCAGGTTCTCCAGGGTGATGATGAACTCATACACCTCTTCCGGCGTTCGGGCGATCGAGACGCTAACCGTGCGTGAGGGCATAAGCGCGACCATAACGATATTGTATGCGTCGGCGCAACCCAGGGCTTCATCCTCGGTCACGCTTGACTGGACTCTATCGGGGCTAGCGGTGCTCGGTCGCCGGGCGCAGCCCAAAGCCGAGAAGCACGGCGCCGGTGAGGCCGTCAATGGTGCGGCGAATCCGAGGCCGGCGGAGGGAATCACCCGCCCTGGCGACGAGGGTTGCATAGGACGTGAGCCAGAGGAGGGTCAGCGCACAGAAGATGAGGCCGAGAAGGAGCAAGGTGACAAATGACGCTCCCCCGTGGGCCGTGAACTGGGGCAAGAAGCTGGTGAAGAAGACCGCGATCTTCGGGTTACCCACATTGCTGATGAGGCCCTGCCGAAGCGCGCTGGAAGGTGCGATCTGCCGCCGGGCTCCGTCGCCATTCTCCGCGCCATTGGCCCTCTTGGAAGCGAGCGCTCCATACAACGCCTGCGCGCCAAGGAACACCAGGTAGGCCGCGCCCACGAGCTTGACCGCGACAAAGGCCGGTTCGGAAGCACGGAGGAGGGCAGCCAGACCCAGCGCACTCGCTATGGACCAGACGGTCAGCCCCGGTACCACCCCCATGGCGGTGAACATGCCGCTTCCTCTCTCCCCGAGCAGCGTGTTGCGCGTCACCAGGGCCATGTCCTGCCCGGGCGCCAGGATGAGCAGGATGGAGATGCCCAGGAAGAGTGCGAAGTGACTTCCCATGCCACAAGTATCCTCTACCGGGTCGCGTGGGCGCCATCCGAGGTGGTCGGAAGTGGAGGTCTGCTACCAATCGCCGCTGGTCCATTGTGCTTGTGTAGCTTCTTGGTGCAGTACCATCTGAATCGCGACGGTCCGTCAGCGCCCGAAGAGCGCTCCGCCATTGACCTGGAGAACCTGGCCGGTAATAAAAGACGCTTCTGGAGACGCTAGATACTGGATTGCCCCCGCCACGTCCTGCGGTCGACCGGCTCGACCAACCAGCGTCTGGCCGATCAGGCGGCCTCGCCGCTCCTGGTTCATGCTCTCACCAAAGAATTCCGTGTCTTCGACGTAGCCCGGCGCCACCACATTGACGGTGATCCCCATCCTCCTACGGCTCGCCCGTTCTCCAGGCAGGCGGCTGCGGATGACCGACCTGGCGGCACAAACTGCCCTCTCGACCAGCGGCATCACCCGGGTTGTGGACCGGCTGGAGGATGGCGGCCTGGTGCAGCGCACAGCGTGTCCCGGTGACCGCTGCAGCTACCTCACCAGGTTGACCGACGCGGGCTATGAGCGCTTGTGCGCCGACGTGCCGCTGCTGGTCGACGTCATCCAACGATGGTTGGTGGACCCCATTGCGCCCGACCAACTCCCGGTATTCCTGGACGCACTCCGGGCCGTGCGCGACACCGTCCGCCCCACAGCCACCGAAGGAACATCAGCGGAAGCATCATGAGCCGCCATCGGCTCTAGCTCCCAGTCTCGTTGTGGTCCTCGCACTATTTCTGGCCGCCGGGCGCCAGACTGTACCACGTGTGGATACTCGCGCCCGGTATCTCAGTCTGACCCTCGAAGCGGTAGGTCGGAACCAGATACATGGTCCCCAGGCCCGCAGCGCTGAGGACAGAAACGAGGCTGGTGCGTCGTACCACGCCGACTCCGTTGGCTCGGATGGTGGGTGAGATCCCCTCCACCGCCACCGGCAGTGTGCCCGTGCGCACCTCGGCCCATGCTGCCAGGATAGAGCGGGCGCGAATGGTTCCCCCATGAACCACCGGCGGCCATAGCCACGCTTCGATGACGCTTCTGTCCGGCGTGACCCAGAGGGTGGCAGCAGCAGTTGCCGTCGCGCCAACGCCGATCCAGCCAAATTTGATCTCTTGCACCTTCGGCAGATTGTGCACGCTTTCGATCTCTGTCAGCGGCATACGCTTCCCTGGCCAACCGAGCCGGGTAAGCCATCGGCGTGCGACGGCGACAGCGCGCGAACGACGGAGTGCTCTGGTAGCTCGGGGCAGCACGAGGTTCCGGCGATCATGGTAGATGAGTTCCCCCGTAGCCAGGGAAACGGCCAGGCTGTGCAAGGGGCGGCGAGATGGGCATCCGCCGTCCACCGCGACCGCCCAGATGCCGGAGCCGGCGGTCTTCTGGCGTACACCTGAGTGAATACCAAGCAGACGGCGGCCCGTGACCATCACATTGGAGGGAGACGCCAGGCGATAGGCGTGGAGCGTCGCTGGTTCGTTCGGTAGTCGCGGCGCAGTGAGCCGGAGGCGGCCCGCGTAGGGGACGCCGGGCCGCGGGTGTACCAGGCTGGTGGTGGGCGTGAGGCGGTGGATCACCGTACCAGGCGCGGGAAAACTGAAGACCAGGTCTGCTCTGGTCGGGTATGGAGCGGTGATGCTTGGAACGAACGCGCCATGGGGCAAGAGCAGCGCCACGAGCAGACTCACCAGGAGTGCCGTCGTTGCCGAACCAATCCAGACGGTCAATCGCCGCCGGAACGGTTTCGCGACGGGACGCGCAGCTCCCTCGCGCATCAGCCGCGCCCGCAGTGTGGGCGCGAACCCCTCGTGTGGAGCGTGTTCCTCTCCGTAGACGAGTTGCGCGCGGAGGTTGCGGGCAAAGAACTGGTTCATTTCAGCCTCGGCCACGTCGTGCTCCCGCATCAGTGGACTCAGTCTCGCGAGGTCGCGCGCCAGTTGTTCTTCGGCGTCGGAGAGGCCTGGGATGTCGCGCTCGTCGTCATTCATGCAACACTGCCTCCTGCTGGATCTGCCGGTGCAGCTCCTGCAATGCTCGTCGCAGCAGCTGCTTCACCGCGCCCTCGCTTCGGTCCATGCGCGCCGCGACATCCCGAAAGCGCTGATCTTCGTAGAAGCGCAACCGCACGACCTCTTGCTGATCGTCCGACAGATGCTGGACGTGCATGCGAAGCCAATGTGCCTCGGTCCAGTCTTTGAGATGGCTGTCATCACCCAGCAGTGCCGGATCGTCGTTGAGCGCGGTGGTCCGGCCGGCACGCCGGGCGTGGTTGAGAATCACGTTGTGCGCGATGCGCAGCAGCCATCTCGAAAAAGGAAGGTTGCGATCCTCGTACCGGGAGATGCCGGCGAGTGCTCGCTCGAAGGTTTCCGCCGTGAGGTCTTCTGCTTCCTCGCGCGTCCCACTGTATTTGCGGCAGAACCCGTACACGCGGTGGAGGTACAGATCGTAAAGGTCCCCAAAGGCGGCCCGGTCATGACGCGCTCGTGCAATGAGTTCCGGCGGGGCCTCCCCGTCCGTAGACGTCCGTCCTATGTCATGCATAGATAGCAGCACCTCACCTTCATCTTCGCCTAAATGCCGGATGGTCTGCAGGGACAGGGCGTACCTTTTTACGATGCTGATGTGTTTGGCTCTTTAGATGCACAATAGATGCACAATAGATGCATAAGTATGCCGATGAAGTGGTCGAACGACTGCGGGTGCAGGTCGACCAGGAAGGGGGTCCGGATTCTTGCTGGACGTGGACCGAAACGGTCCGCGCACATGGCTATGGCGTGTTCAATCTCTGCAGGCGGCTGGACGTAGCACGCCGGGTCGAGTTGTCTGGCGTGGAGGCGCCTGCGGGGTTCGTCGTGATGTGCATGTCCGCAACGTTGTCTCGCATGATCACCTGTGGTCCCGAGACGAAGCGAGGAAGTGAGGTGAGGCGCGGGGACGGATATACCATGTGCATTCAGGGAGGCTCTGTTTCAGTTCACACAGAGCGAGGCGGGTTCGCTGCGTTAGCGCGTGAGCGGTCTCGCGCCTAGTCATACATCGGAGAAGAGGAACATGGCAACAGTACAGAATTGGGGCCAGGCGGTACAGACCGCGTTTGCCAATGGGCTAGCGGTTTTGCTGGCTGGTATCCCCAAAATCATCGGTTTCCTGATCATCCTGATCATCGGCTGGATTATCGCCAGCATCATCGCCAAAGCAGTACTGGCGCTACTCCATGCCGTCAAATTCAATGACGTGGCAGAGAAAGCGGGCGTCGCTGGTTTTGTCAAGGACATGGGTGTCGATACCGACTCATCGGGCGTTCTGGCGGACGTCGTCAAGTGGTTTATCCGCCTGATCGTGCTGGTTGCCGCATTCGACGCGTTAGGGTTGCCGCAGGTCTCGGCCGTGCTGCAGCGCCTCCTGCTCTGGATCCCAAACTTGGTCGTCGCGATAGTGGTCCTGGTAATCGGTGGACTGCTGGCGAAGACGCTCGGTCGGATCGTGCGTGGCGCCGCGACGGAAGCGGGCTTCGGCAGTCCGGCCATCCTCGGTGGCATCGCCAGTGCGGCGATCTGGGGATTCGCCTTTATCGTTGCCCTCGATCAGATCGGCGTGGCCGCGACCCTCGTGAACACCCTCTTGATCGGCCTGGTTGCCGCCCTGGCACTCGCCTTCGGGCTGGCCTTCGGCCTGGGCGGCCGCGATACCGCCGCCCAGATCGTCAGCGGTTGGTATGCGTCGGGCAAACAAGCGGCCCCGAAGATTCAGCAGATGGCGGAATCAAAGCAGCAACAGAGTAAGAGCGACGGCCAGCGAGCGGCGGCGGTACCGGTGTCCTCGGCGAATCGGGAGCAGCGATCCCGCTAAGGAAGCAGACGAAGCTCGATAGGTACTAGGAAGGGGACGCGCTGGATAGCGCGTCCCCTTCCTGTGTCAGGCGGCACCATGACGGGTTCATGAGCGGACAGTTTTGAGGTTTCGAGTTGTCCTGAACCGTGCGGAGAAGGCAGTTCTTTAGCCACCGGCGTCGCTAGAGGAAAGCGCCTGTCCTGGAGACCGGAACAAACCGGGCGCTACGCCGTGGGTCTTGGGTGCGAACGTGTGATGTACCACGTTACGGGATCACTGCAGGAGTTCGTCCGCGTATAGCGCGTAGACCGTAGCGCAACGGCGCATCTCGGCCTCGTCGATAGACTCGTTGGGGCCGTGCGAGACATCGAGCCGACCGGCGCCATACGCAAAGGCCGGGATTCCGAGCTGGGCATACCAACGAATGTCCAGGACGCCCGAGCACATCACGAACCGTGCAGGAGTTGCCTCGACCGCTGCGATGCAACGTGACAGCGCCGCGGCGGCGGGGTGCGTCTCGTCCGTGCTTGCCGAGGGCTGCAACTGCATCACCTCAACGGTCACATCGGCGCCGATTTCCCTGGCGGCTCCCGTGATCGTGCTCGTCAGTCGCTCGAGTTCGCCCCCGAGATCTTCCTCCGGATTGTATCGACCATCGATGGTGAACCACGTCGCCCCCGGCACCACGTTAAAATTCGAGCCGCCGCCGCAGAGGCCTCCTACCACGAGCATCGAGCCTCGGGCGTCGTTCTGATCCATGGCGAAACCCGTGTGTCTCGCCTCCAGTTCTTCGGAGAGCGCTTCGAGCGGTGCTGCCACATGCACCATGTGCTGGAACGCGTTGACGCCGAGATGTGCTTGTCCGACATGCGCCTCACGTCCGCGTACGTCAATCCGGACTGTCACGGCGCCACGGGCGGCGTGCCAGACCGTGCCCACTCCGCTGGGCTCGGCGGTGACCATAGCCAGCGCCCGAGGATCGATGAGACCGGCCTTGCGTAGGTGACCAGAACCGGCGACACTGCCGGTCTCCTCATCGCAGACCAGGTGGAGCACGATTCGGCCATCGACGATGAGGCCAAGCGCCCTGGCGGCTGCAGTGCCATAGAGCATGCTGACGATGCCGCCCTTCATGTCGGCGGTACCGCGGCCGATGATCGTGCCATCGCGTCGCTGTGCTATGAACTGCGATCGGTCCTGGGCGGGTACGACGTCGAAATGACCGTGGAAGTAGATCAGCTTGGAGCCATCACCGACTGTGCCGCGCACGATGCACGGATCCTCCAGCGTGCCTGACGGGGGGACGTCGATGATCTCGGGACCCAGGCCGAGATTCTCCATGGCTTCGCGCAATACGCGCGCACATGCGCCCAATGCGCGACCGGGTGGGTTCTCTGTGTCGCAGGCCACCAGCCGTTCCAGCAGAACAGCCATCTCATCGGCGCGGGCGTCGAGCCAGGTCTGCACCCGAGCGGTTTGATCGGTCATCAGCGTCACCTCCCGTCGGCATACTCGCGGCGTCACCGTTAACGCCATAAGGCGCGGTGGAAGGGGTGATTCTCACGGCGCGCTGTCTCCTGGATTAGGAGATGTTCTGCTCGACGTAGTAATCTAGTGCCCGCAGGCAGAATGCCAGCTCCGCCAGTTGCAAGCCCTGCACGGCGAGGATGGCCATGATCTTCTCGCGGATATCCGTCTTGGCCAGCTTGTAGGTGCGCTGCAAGAGGAAAATGGTCTCGAAGATGACGGGCGGGGTAGTGACGATTTGCTCCGTCCCCTCCGCCACGCGGTCGAGCAGCGCGAGTGCCAGACTCGCTTTGTCGGGATCGTCGCCCGTAAGGTAGCGGATGAGGATGTTGGTGTCGAGGAAGCGTGTCATACACTACTGCTTGCCGCGCATGGTCGCCTCCGCCGCGACGCCTTCCTCGAACTCACGCCGCAAATCCGCCCAATCCTCGGGCCGGTTGCGGGGGGTGACGGACCCGAAATGTTTGTGGAGATTGCTCTTCGCCTGCTGCACCTGTTCGTCGCGGACAGTTCCGGTTGCGCCCGGCGGCGGGATGACAACGGCCATGATCTTATCGTGCCCTGTGAGCTGCAACGGGCGATTGCTGCGGCCAACTTCCTCGGCGATCCGCAGCAGTTCGGGGATGTGTGTGATGTCCAGTGATTCGCGTTCGTGTGCCATGATCGTGTCCTCCGTTTCGCACGGCGAGTATATCACAGTAATCCCCCATGGCCGCTGTGGCCGGCGACCCCCGCGGATAGAAAGAGCCCCTGAGGCTGGATCACGGTCGGTGCGCCCTGGTCCTCACGCTTGGCACCATCTCGTGGGCCACCGGCTCGATCTACGCACCATGGCTGGCCCTCCCAAAGCGGCCATTGGTTGCCTCCGGCATGCAGATGCTGGCCGGCGGCCCCTTGTTGCTAGCAGCCGGAACCATCGACGGGGAATGGAGCCACGTGCATCTCTCCCAGGTGTCCATGTCCTCACTCCTGGCCTTCATCTATCTGGTCCTGGTCGGCTCTCTCGCTGGCTTCTCTCTGTTCTCGTGGCTGGTACGGACCGCCTCGCCCACGCTGGCCAATACCTTTAGTTATGTCGGCCCGGTGATCGCCGTGTTCTTGGGCTGGCTGATTCTGAGTGAAGCACTGACGGGAACAATGCTCATCGCCATGGGCGTGATCCTGGGTGGCGTGGCGCTCCTCGTGAGCGGCCCGGCGCTAGGCGCCCAACTGCGAGTCCATCAGCGGACTGAGAGACAGACAATTCCGCCGGAGGAGATCGACAGACGATAGGTCAGCTGGGTAGCGGCATAGTGGCTACGACGTGCCGACAACCGGCGAACAGGCGGAAACGGCTCTAGCTCCTGCCTGACACCCACGGACGCAGCGTCTGAGAGGAGCCCGGTAGTGATCGCCTATCGGGTTCCTCGACGAACGAGACTCGCTCCCGGTGGCTCGGCGTGTCGCTGTCGACTGGACAACCGCCGCTTTCGCCGAGCCGGCACGTCCGTCGCTAGCGAGGCGCGAATCCTGCAATTTACTAGGTCAGCCGGTGAACGTGGCAGAATGGAAGGCCGGACGGAGCCACTGTGTGTCCCAAACGGGGTACGGCCCCTACGTGCTGATGATGTATCGCGAGGTGGATAGCATGGTACAACTTCGAACCCCACACGGGTTGGAATCCGACGGCATCGATAATCCGGAACGGGTGTACTGGAACCTGACGGCGCCCGCGCTCTATGAAGAGGCCGTGCGGCGCCGCGAGGGCCTGATCGCCCAGCAGGGGCCTATTGTCTTTCATACCGGCCGGCACACCGGCCGCTCGCCCAAAGACAAGTTCGTGGTGCGCGAAGCGGGGAGCGAAAACGATATCTGGTGGGGCACGGTCAATCAGCCGTTCGACTCCGACCAGTTCGACGTCATTTACCGGCGCATGCTCAAACATCTCGACGGCAAAGAGCTCTTTGTCCAGAGTCCATACGCGGTAGCCGACCCGCACTACCGCCTTCCGGTGCGCATCATCACCGAGATGGCGTACCACAGTCTCTTCACGCGTAATATGTTCATCGGTGCGCCCGATGGTGTGCAAACCGATCAGGAGCCGGAGTTCACTGTGATCGACGCGCCCAGTTTTCTGGCCCGGCCGGAGGAAGAGGGCACCCGCTCTGAGGTCTTTATATTGCTGAACTTCGCCAGGCGCCTGGTGCTGGTCGGCGGCACCAGCTATGCCGGTGAGATCAAGAAGTCGATCTTTACCGCGCTGAACTACCTGCTGCCCAAGCGGGGGGTCCTCTCCATGCACTGCTCGGCGAACGTTGGCCAGGCCGGCGATGTCGCCCTCTTCTTTGGACTCTCCGGCACCGGCAAGACCACCCTTTCAACCGATCCGGAGCGGACGCTGATCGGGGACGATGAGCACGGCTGGGGCGATAACGGCATTTTCAACTTCGAGGGCGGCTCCTATGCCAAGACGATTCGGATCTCGGCCGAGGCCGAACCACTCATCTACTCGGCGGTCCATCGCTTCGGCACCGTGCTGGAGAACGTGGTCATCGACCCGCACTCCCGCCGGCTCGAACTCGACGATGCCTCCCTGACGGAAAACACGCGCGCCGCCTTTCCGCTGTCCTTTATTCCGCGGGTCGATCTCTCCGGGGTCGGAGCGCATCCCAAGAATGTAGTGTTTCTCACCGCGGATGCCTTCGGCGTGCTGCCGCCTATCGCCAGGCTCTCGCGCGATCAGGCGCTGTACTACTTCCTTTCGGGCTACACAGCCAAGGTGGCCGGCACCGAGAAAGGTGTCAACGAGCCGCAACCCAACTTCAGCACCTGCTTCGCTGCCCCGTTCCTGGTCTGGCATCCCACGGTCTACGCCCGGATGCTGGGTGAGCGACTCGACCAGCACGGCAGCGATGTGTGGCTGATCAACACCGGCTGGACCGGCGGCGCGTATGGCACCGGCAGCCGTATCAATATCGACGACACGCGCGCCATTGTGCGCGCCGCGCTCTGCGGCGATTTGCGCGGCGTGCCCACCTACCGCGACGAGATCTTCGGTCTCCAGGTGCCGGAGCACGTGCCGGGCGTTCCGGACGAGATCCTTCGGCCCAAGAGTACCTGGCAGGATACCGATGCGTATGAACGGCAGGCCAGGAAGCTGGCGTCAATGTTCGCCGACAACTTCAAGACCAACTTCTCGGACTACGTCGCGGCAAACATCAAGGCAGCCGGACCGCAAGCCCAGTAAGATCGGCCCCAGCGGGTACCTCCCGACCTCACCGTATCTCCCTTGACGGTACACGCGGTAGAGGCCGTGGCCGTGGCCATGGGAACGCTTTCCCTGGTGATCGCACGGCCAGGTGGGCTGAACGAGGGGATCGCGTCACTGATCGGCGGCGCCGTGGTGCTGCTCCTGGGGCTGGTAACGCCGGCCGGCGCACTCCGGCTGGAGGGCGGAACCTGGAACATCTTTCTCTTTTTCCTGGGGATGATGGGCATTGCTGGATTGGCCGACCAGTCCGGTGTGTTCGATCTGGTGGCCGCGGCGATGGCGCGCCTGGCTCGGGGCCGTGTGGTGTCGCTCTATGTCGCCGTCTTCGCGCTGGGCGCCTCGATCTCGATACTCTTCGCCAACGACTCGGCGGCACTGGTGCTCACCCCCATCGTCTACGCGCTGGTGCTGCGGCTATCGCTCGATCCGTTGCCCTTTGTCTTCGCCACCACCTTCATTGCTGATACCGCCTCGATCGCTCTACCGGTCAGCAACCCGCTCAACGTGATCGTGTCGGATGGATTTCACCTGGGGCTTGGCGCTTACGTCGCGCACCTCTGGCTCTCCGCCCTGCTGGTCATCGTCGTCAATCTGCTGGTGTTTCTGATAGTGTTCCGGCGCGGCCTGCGGGGACGCTTCGAGCGGCTGCCCGATCCGGTGCAGCGCCCCGGTCTCGCTTCCACCTTTGCGCTGCTGGCCGCCGTGGCCGCGGCCTATCTCATCGCATCCGCCCTGCAGGCGCCGCTGGGTCTGGTCGCCCTGGCCGGCGCCGCTGCCCTCGGCCTCAATCTGCTTCGGCTCCGCGCACTCGACGCGCACCGCCTGGCCCGAGAAATCAGCTGGCCCATCTTCGGGTTTATTGCCGGGATGCTGCTGGTGGTTCAGGGGCTGGACAACAGCGGAGTTACGGCGGCACTGGGCCGTGCCCTGGCCGGCGCCGCGGGCGGCTCGCACCTCTCCGCCATCGCCGTGGCGACCGTGGGCACCGCGGTGGGCTCCAACCTGATTAACAATCTCCCCATGTCGCTGGTCATGGTCCACACCATCCAACCGCTGCACGTGGCCCCCGCCATCCGCCAAAACCTGGTGTACGGCACCATCCTGGGCTGTGATTTGGGTCCCAACCTGACTCATCTCGGCTCACTGGCAACCTTTATCTGGCTCTTTTTCCTGCGCCGCAAAGGACTGGAAGTGTCCACCTGGGATTACTTTCGGATCGGGATCCTGACCACACCGTTGATGCTGGTGGTGGCCATCGCGGGATTGTGGCTCACCTCATGAACTCACCAGAGAGCCGTCGGCCAACGCTGCCTGACGCCGTGATTGATGCTCGCTTGCTATCCTTTATATACAGACGGCGATGAGGCTCGCCCGCCGGCCAGCCCGGCAAACCGCCCCTTTCATGGGCTGATGGCTTCTCCCGCGGCACGGCGCCAGCCGTGTACCACGGTTCAGGGGAGGTAGTCTCATGCGTCTGCTGCTCGTGCTGTTGGGCGGTGGGCTCGGTTCCGGTGCTCGCTACGGGATCGGGCTCTGGGCGGCGACCCGTTTTGGCGCCGCCTTTCCCTGGGGTACCCTGACGGTCAACGTCGCCGGCTCGTTTCTGATCGGCCTGCTGGCCACGCTGGCCAATGAGCTGGGCCGCATCGGTCCGGAGGGACGCGTCTTTCTGCTGGTTGGCGTGCTAGGCGGGTTCACCACCTTCTCCAGCTTTTCGCTAGAAACCGTACGCTTGATGGAACACAACGAACCAGCCCGTGCCCTGGCCAACATCCTGGCCAGTCTGACATTGGCGATAGGCGCAACGCTGCTCGGCGTCGCCGCGGGGCGCGTGCTGGGGCGCTAGCTACTCCTCCAGCCAGCCTGAAGATACGCTCAAACCGCGACGCCAGGCTCGCGCCTCGTCCGCTGTGGGCTTCACGCGCGAACGATAATCGTAGGTTCGGGCCAGTTCACCCAGCTCCTCTGCCAGTTGGTGCAGCGCCTCTCGCTGTCTGGTCAACACTGCTCGCCACCGTGCCTCGTCTTTGCAGCGCTCGAAGGCCAGATGGAAATGTGGCACGCACAACCCCTCGGAGCCACCAAAGGCAGCGGCAAACTCGGCATTGTCCAGCGCCTCCAGCAGGCTGTCGACCGTGCGCTGATCCAGTTCGCCTTCCGCCTCGCAGAGCGGACAGGGCGTGCGCTTCGCCGGTTGGCGGCCACTGTCCAGCAGCCGCCCAAACCGCCCGGACGGTCTTTCCGGGTGATCAAACGTGCCGGCCTCCAATGCACGCCACTCGTTGCTGAGCAGGTCCTGCATGATGATGGCCGTCCCCAGGGCATCGGCCTGCTCGGCTACCAGCGCGGCATGATACCGGCAGACACCGCCTGCCCGGCGGATGCGGTCCCGTGTCTGCACGTCGTTCACGCTCTCATAGAACAGAATATCGATCTGGTGCCGCAGGGCGCCGGCCACGAACCGGCACACGGGGCACACCTCGGGAGCGCTCTCCAGGAAAACCTTCAGCTCAAAGGCCGAACGTCCCAGCCCGCCGGATCGCTCCCTCATCGTTCCGCTCGCATGGCATCCCTCCACGATCCTGTTATAGCTGGTTTTATGAAAGCGTGGAGGTACCGTGCGGCTGAGCCAAGGTCGTGCGGGTCTAGCCGAGCGGGCACTGGCAACTCATTCCAGGCGCGTGCCGCTGGCGCGATACCCCTCAAAGAGGGGGCCGCCCGCCTGGTCCAGCACCTCCCCGATGACGGTGATCAACTGCGCTTTCTCATTCGAGCGGTAGTATGCCCGTAACCCGGCGACCAGCCGGTCCGCGATGTCAGGGTCGAACCGGGTCAGGGCTCGATACACCCATTTGCCGCTTCCAACCCAGTGACGGTTCAGCAAGAGGAGCAGAGAGGCCGCCCCCACAGCAAGCTCGTCGGCAATAAAGATGCCCTCCGCCGGCCGCTCGGTCCCAACAAAGTCGTCGAGCAAGTTGGTGAGACTATAGCGGCGGAGCGCCATCGCCTCCGGAGTCAGGGGCGCAGGGCCTGCCGCCAGAAGCGCCCGTGCCTCCTCCTTGATCCGGAGCCCCACGCCGTCGCGGTCACGGAGCAGCATTCCCTCGGCACACATCATAAGCAGGCAAGGGCGCAGGTTGCGAGCATCCTGCTCGACGTAGTGCCACATGGACGCTGGTGTATGGACGAAGGTCTCGATGGGCCAGCCCAGAGCACGAAACGATTCCCGATACGGCGCCTCCGGCCTGTCCGTAACCACTACGATATCCAGGTCTGAGGTCGAGGTAGCCTCGCCTTGAATGACGCTGCCCCCGACAAAGGCAGCAGCCGCCTCGGGAAAGTGGCAATCGACAAAAATGCGGGCCGCCTCCACCGGATCCATGCGGGTTGTCATGGCGCATTGTACCGACGGGACACCGTGCCTTCTGAGAGCGTCCTATTAGGAGGATTCGCGGCACATCATAAAGGCTGTCCTGCACCTAAAGCAGGGACAGGAACAGCTGCTCCACGGTGAGTTCGAAATCCGGCAAGACCTCGCTCAGGTCAATCCGATCCGCTCCGTGCCAGGTGTCTACCCGGCCGTCTGCGCGAAACGCAAGAACTGATTCATCGTCAGGATCGACCAGCAGCGCCATCTGAACACCCTGTGCGACAAACCAGAGGCAGCGCCGCACCAACGCATTGGGGCTCTGCTCCGGCGAGACAATCTCGATAGCGATGTCCGGAGGTTCGAAGAAGTCATCCGCGACCCGGCCGCGCGCATCACGGGGAATGCGAGCCAAGCGGTAGACCGCAATGTCGGGCACGCGTGAAGCCCCGCCAAAGGTTGCTCGAAGCTCTGGAATGGCACGAGCCACCCGGCCAGGCAAACCCGCATGATCGAGCCGCTTGATGAGTTCCGCCTGCAGCACGCCGTGCCGCCCCTTTGGTGACACTTTTTGAGTAACCACTCCGTTGGCGAATTCGAGCGGGGGCTCCTCTTCCGGGAGCGCCACGAACTGTTCGATTGTAAGGCGTGCGGACGCAACCGCCATGCCGGGCCTCCGACGTCACCCATGTGTACCACAGCGAGGTCGTTGTGGCTTTCATTCAATCCATCATAGCCACTCTGGCGGATGAGCGTCCGGAATATCCGTCCCTCTTCTGACTCGGCTTGAGGAACGCCAGGGGAGCATGTCACAGTCTGGCGATTGATTCTGATGGCAAGGTCCACGCCTGGGACGCAAATGGGACTGGCGTATTCTGCATGCACGCTGAGCCAGCCGCAGAGCACAAAGGGCCGGTGCAGCGTACGCTGCACCGGCCCCTGAAACCGCCTTGATTCACTCGCTTAGCGCAGTGGCCCAACGAGCTGGCTGGCTCCGTTGCGGCCAATGGTCTGCAACCAGAAGACATGAGCGCTGCCATGCGGCACCCGGAACGCGTATGCGGTCTTTCCGGGACGAGCCGCGATCAGTCGGGCGTTCAGTCGATGCTTCGCGGAAACCTTGCCCGCGTAGACGTTAAAGCCGGTCAGGACGCTGCTCTGGTTCACTCGCCAGTGCAGCGTTACACCGCCAGGCGCGTGGTGCGCAACTGCCGCCCGAACCGGGCTGAAGGTCGGATTACTGGTGCTCAGCAGGGCATCGTAAGCCGGGGCCGAGTCGATGGTGTTGAACAGCACGCCACAGTTATTGCCGCTGCCCGTATTGGGAACGGGTGGCGGATTGGAGGCGCATTGGGTGTTGTTCGAGTTGCCCGGAGCCTGGAGCGTGAGCGTGCTGGCCGTGATACTGTACAACGTGCTCCCGACGGACGGGCTGGCCACGTCGCTGAGCGGCACGTCGATCACAATGGTGCCGGTCGTGGGATCGTAGCAGTTCGCCGCGGTTGACGATGCGCAGACTCCGTTGGCGCCGGTCGAGGTGAGCTGATTCAAGCCGGGGTAGGTGGTGAAGGCCGATGGCACAGAGCTTGAGTGGCCGTCGTAAAAGGTCGGCGGGCCACCGTTCACCGACTCCATGTAGCCAAAGAACACATGCCCATCGGTGGTACAGGCGGGAGCCGGCGGGGTGGTGGTGGCATTGAGGTTGTGGACGCAGGGCTGATGCCAGGCGATGAGCCAATCGATTACCGTGCCTCCCGAGTTCGCCGGTGGCGCCAGCGAAGCCAGCGAGGCCTCCTTGAGGACCAGCCGAATCTTGCTGGGATCGGCTGGGTCCAGGCTCGCCTGCGAACTCTGAATATCGAGGTTTGTACCGCACTGGCTGTTCATCAAGCCGGCGGCATCGAACGATGCATCATCCCTGGTGGTGACATTGGACGTATTGCAGGGCTGGTCGGTCGCGGTACCGGTCGGGGCTGAGAAGGTCGGGACCGAGCCGACGCTGGTATACAGGCTTGGCCCACCGTTCTGGCGCGAGAAGAAGTCCTGGCCCAAATCGGTGTCGTCGGCTGAATCGACGTAGGTGATGTTCCCTTCACCGTTTAGCCCAGTTCGGATCTTCAAGAAGTCACCGGAGGTACGGTCACCGCTGCCACCAACCGTCTGGATGCTGCCGTAGTGAATGGGCTTCTCGGTGACCTGGTTAATGGTGAACGACGGCTGGCTGGGAGACGAGCTGAACGGCGCGTTGGCATGGGCGTTGAGGCTCTGCGCCATGTATACTTGCCAATCCGCGTTTACCAGAGTATCGGCGCCAAACTGCGGGGAGGGGGGAGGCGCGCCGGAGGTCGAGGGTGGCGGATTGAACTGAGCAGTGGTGGTACCGTACCAGGCGATATCGATCCGACCATCGTCGCCGGCGCTGATCCAGGGGAATACGTTGGTGCCGTTATCCAGCCCACTGTTGCTCGCGGTGACGTCAGTTGGTGGCGACCAATCCTTACCATCGTCGGTCGAACTCGCCACCATGATCTTGGTTGGGCCGCAAATAGCTCCCAGCGCGGGCGACGCCGGCGCGGGAGAAGGCTGTGGTCCTCCACAGGGAGCTGCTTGTCCCAGGGTGGCGATGGGCGCCTGAGCCCATACTGCGTACAGGTTGCCGGAGCGGTCAATCGCCATGGTAACGAAGTCCTGTCCCACCGTGACGCCCGGATTGGTGTACACCACTTGATCCTGGCCGAGCGGCGACACACAGGAGAGGCCAGTCGTATTCGAGCTGTTATTCGGATCGGGGTTCGCCACTTGCCCACAGCGCAGCATCAACACGGTGTTGAACTGGGAGTTGTCATGCACATCAAAGACGTAGTGTTTGCCGTTCACCGGATCGGTATGCGGGCTCACCTCATCGTTGCCCATGATGCCTTCCTGGCAACTGGCACGATTGGACGGGCCGAACTGCAGCCCTGCCGTGGTGCCGGCGGTGGCCTCTGCCCCGGCCGGCGGTGACTGAGCCACCACCAACTCATTCTGACCCTGGCCACAGCCAATGTCGGTGCCGGTGCTCTGCGCCACCTGGTCATACGCCAAAAAGATATGTCCGCCGTTCAGGGGATCGCCGTCCACCGCGTACCACTGGCGGTCCACACCGGTGTTGATGGTGCTGGTGCAGTCGGTCGTGAAGGTTTGGCCCAGGTCGGTCGAGCGACTGGTGCTGAAGTTGGTCAGCCCTTGCAGATCGTTGAAGTACAGCCGGTCCATGCTGTCGAAAATCTGCTCGGTGTCGCCACCGCCCACGCAGGTGGGCAGTTTACCCGTGCCGTCCGCCGAACTGGCCGGCGCCAAGCGCCACGACTGGCCGTGGTCCAGCGATCGCCACATAAAGCTGATTGTGGAGACGAAACCGTTCGGTACGCTACTGACCAGCGAGTCAGCAGGGATAGTGACCTGGTTAGAGCTATTGGTCTGGGAGGTGGATGCGATGCGCAGGTCAGGCTCAAAGCCTTCCTGGCCGATACTGACGGTCGTTGGCCGGCCAAAGGTGACCGCGGCCGAGACGGCCTGAGCCGTATGAGGCGAGCCGGCCGATACGACCGCGGCCAGGGCGGAGATGACGAGTGCCACGGGCACGGTCAGACGGAGCAAGCGAAGCAACCTGCGAGTACGCGCAGCGTGGGCTGTCATTGAGCTACCTCCCCTTCAATTCGAACTGCCCTCTACATAAAGATGGTCTCCTTGCAGCAAGATTGTACCACCGAACGGCGTGTGCCGCCGGCTGCGGTACGGTCTCCCACCGCGATGATCGAAGAAAGTACCGGCTGCGGGCCTATCATGGGATAGGATGCCTGGCGCGACTCACACAGTGACGCGGGCGCTGATGAAAGAGAGGGATTCCATGGCAGTACGAGCACAGGGTGTCATCGCCCGAACCGCGGGCGGTCCTACCACGGTCGAGGAGTTCATCGTGGACGATCCCGGTCCCGGTGAGGTGCTGGTTCGCATTCAGGCCAGCGGGGTATGCCATACCGACCTGATGTATAAGGAGGGTGACGTCGGCGACCAGTTCCCGTATCTGCTGGGCCACGAAGGCGCCGGTGTGGTTGCGGCAGTTGGGCCGGGCGTGGAACGTCCACAGGTGGACGATTATGTGGTCCTGGCCTGGCGTGCCCCCTGTGGCCTCTGCCGCTTCTGCCAGATTGGCCTGCTCCACCTCTGCTCGGCCAGCCTTAACGCCGAGCCACGCATGCACACCACCGATGGACTTACTTTGACGCCCGCCCTCGGCATCGGCACCTTCTGCACCCACACCGTCGTCGCCGCCTCACAGGCCGTTCCGGTGCCGCGCGATGTGCCCCCGGCTCAAGCCTCGCTGATCGGCTGCGGCGTGATGACCGGCGTGGGAGCGGCGCTCTACACCGCCGGCGTGCGGCGAGGCAGCACGGTCGCGGTCTTCGGCTGCGGCGGTGTTGGCATCAGCGTGATCCAGGGCGCACGTCTGGCCCACGCCCGCCAGATTATCGGTGTCGATATCGCAGCCAATAAGCTGGAGTGGGCCAGAGAGTTCGGCGCCACCGATGTGATCAACGGCCGCGAAACCGATCCGGTGGAGCGTATAAAGGAACTGACTGGCGGCAATGGTGTCGATTTCTCCTTCGAAGCCGCGGGACGGTCGGACACCCTGGAGCAGGCGCTCTGGAGTCGCGATCTGGCGGGAACCTGCGTGCTGATCGGCGTGCCCATGCCCGGTAATACGCTCCAGCTCGACCTGCCCACCTTCTTTGGTCGGGGCGGAGCTTTGCGGGTTAGCTGGTACGGCGATTGCCTCCCATCGCGCGACTTCCCCATGCTCTCGGATTGGTACATCAAGGGTGCGCTGGATCTGGATGGCCTGGTCACGCGTCGCATCCGCCTGGAGGACACAGACGAAGCCTTCCACGCCATGCACACCGGCGAAACCCTGCGTTCGGTCATTGTGTGGGAGTGAGAACCATGCCGCTGGAGGGCACCTCGTGAGTGGGAACCACCACCACAGTCATAACCACGATCTCGCCGGCAAGACGCTGCGGACGGCGTTTGCCCTCACCGTGCTCATTCTGTTGGTCGAGCTAGCGGGCGGGATTCTCTCCCACTCCCTGGCGTTACTGTCCGACGCGGGGCATGTGCTGACCGACATCATTGCGCTGGGGCTGGCCTGGTTTGCCACGGTACAGGCCGACCGGCCGGCCAACTCCAACAAAACATACGGCTACCATCGCACCGGGATTCTGGCCGCCCTGGCCAATGCCGTCACACTCATCGTGATCGTGTTGATAATTGGCTACGAAGCTGTGCAGCGCTTGCAACATCCAGCGCAGGTGACGCCCTGGCTGATGTTCGTCTCAGCCGCGATCGGTATTGTGGTGAACCTCTATATCGGCTTTGGTTTTCGGCACGCAGGCGCCACCAACCTGAACGTGCGCGCGGCCATGCTGCACGTCTTTGGTGATGTGGGCGCCGCGCTGGGCGTCATCGCCGGCGGCGTGATTATCGTACTGACCCGCTGGTATCCGGCCGACCCGCTGATCTCACTCTTCATCGCGGTGCTCATCGCGTGGGGAGCATGGCAGATCCTGCGCGAAACGGTGGATATCCTGATGGAGGCCACGCCAAAGGGCTTGAATATGGCGCAGATGGTGCGCGACATGGTGCGTGAGCCTGAAGTGCGGGACGTGCACGATCTTCATGTCTGGTCGATTGCCGGTGGCATGCTGGCGCTCTCAGCGCATGTGCAGGTCGAGGATCGGCCGCTCAGTCAGTGCGACCCGTTGCTTGGGCGGCTGGGAAGCATGCTGCAACAGGAGTACCAGATCGATCACGCTACGATTCAAGTCGAGTGCGCCGGCTGCTCCGCCACGCATCTGTACTGCACCCTGGGCAGCAAGGAGACAGCCGACCATAACCACCTGGATGAGCAGTCCTCCCTGGCACGAACTGTCATCGCGCGGGGAGCGGAGTATGAATAGTTCAGCCACCAAGCTCGCCCCGCTGCAAGGAGAAGATCATGAAACTACAGGAGTATATGGCAACGCACCACGGTGACTACACACTGGCCGAGACCATGCACCCGATTACACCCCAGGACCTCGACCCGTCGTGGGCGGAAATGGAGGTCGAACCGCACCTGGTGGGCACTGACGGCGCCGGCCGGCGCAAGATCCATCTCTATGGGGCGGATCGGCACCTTCACCTGGCGACCCACGTTGAGCCTGCCGAGCCGTCCAGCGAATAGAACACCGAACCCCAGGTCGTTTCAGGTTTATGGGCGGACAGTCTGCGCCTCGGCGTACCCTCACCCCCCAACCCCCCAACCCCCTCTCCCGCCCGCGGGCGAGGGGGTTGGGGGGTTGGGGGGTGAGGGTGCGATGACCGGCAGAGGAGCCGCGTTCTCCTAACGCGGGCTCCCTCTCCGGCTAGAATGGACTGTATGTGGCACGATGCTGGTTCCGCTCTCAAACTGGCAATCCTGATCCTCTCCCTGGGACTTGATACGCTGGCGGTGGCGGTGGCGCTGGGTATCAGCGGCATCGGACGGAGGAATCGTCTCCGGGTCGGAACGAGCTTCGCTCTGTTCGAAGGCGGCATGCCATTGATTGGCTTCGTCGCGGGGCGGCTGGTGAGCGGGGCCATCGGCGATATCGCCTCGCTGATCGGCATTGCCGTGCTCTTTGGGGTCGGCGTCTGGATGGTCTACGAGGGCGTGTCCGGCGAAGAGGGGGCCAACTTCGACATCGACCGGTGGCGAGGGCTGCTGCTTACCTCGCTCTCGATCAGCCTGGATGAGCTGGCCATCGGGTTCAGTATGGGGGCGCTGGGGCTGCCCATCACCCTCACCGTCCTCCTCATTGCCCTCCAGGCCTTCGTGTTGACGCTGGTGGGCACTACCGTGGGGAATCGCATCGGCGAGGAGCTGGCGGAACGCGCTGAACTGGCGGCCGGTCTGGTTCTCTGCGGGCTTGCGCTGGTCCTGCTCGGCGAAAAGCTCCTGGGAAGCAGGTAACGTACCGCCGCATACCGCCAGGCATACAGGTTACGTGACGGTAAAATTCGTGGCGCCGACGTACTGACCTGACGAGCTCGATACCGTGGCTTCAACGGTGGCCGGCCCCGCTGCCTTCGTCGATTTCGGCACGGCCACGCTGTAGCTACCATGTCCCCTGGAATCCAACTTCACGGTGTGCGCGAGGTAGCGGCTATCCGGCCACAGAACTCGAATGTTCACGGAGGCGCGGGGTGCTCCGAGCAACTCGATCGTCTGGTGACTTCCCTGCTTGATGCTCCGGTGTGCGACATAGACCTCCACCGCGGCTCGGGTAATGGCGAACCGAGTAGATGCAGTCGCCTTCCCAGCCAACACCGTGACCGCCGCCGTGTGCGAGGAGAGGCTATTGACCCCGCTTGGGACCGTGAAACTGTCGTTGGCCGAGCCGCTACTGTCCGTGGTGACGTGAGCGACAGCCGTTCGGCCGCTTGGATAGCGAATCGAAACCTTCACCTTGGCGCCCTTTGGGGCGGTGATCTCCAGCGTTTGTTTCCTACCAGGTGCGATGGTGCTGTGGTCGGTGACCACCCCCAGCTTCGAAGGCGTCGCGGATAGGATGCGGATCAGCGTGGTCTGTATCACCGTCTTGGTTCTGGTATTGACGACGCCGCTCAAGCGAACTTGCTGGCTCCCCACGACATCGGCTTTCGAACCGGTCGATCCATCGGCACGCACAATCTTGGTCTTTTTGTCGAGGTTCACCACGTAGGTCGTCTTACCGATCACCGCCTCGAGGGACGAGACATCCTGGTCGACCGTGTCGATCAGGGCACGTTGGTTCCTGAAGGAGCTTACTGAGCTATCGCTCAGGTTAAAAGCGGTGTAGACCAGGGCGCGTTGTGGGTCCGGCGTGGCATTGGTGATGATCCGGTCACCAACGCTGATCTGGCCAAAGGAGAGGCGGCCGCCGTGGCTGTCGCGCAGGTTGTAGGAGGGGCCGAACAGGACCGTAACCAGCGTGCCGTTCGTGCGCAGAATAAGGCTATGCAGGGAGTGTTCATACTTGGCGCGGACGACGGTACCCACCAAGTGCGACGTGGTGGCATAGGCGTTCTTGGAGCAGGTGCGCGTCTTGAGCACCAGAGGTGAAAGTGGCTTCTGCTGAAAGTTGAACGAGGACAGCATCGACGCTGCGTGACGATCACGATCGGTCAGCGCAGGCAGCCGAAAATCCTGCTCAAAGAAGCGTGAGATCGAGTCGAACTCGAGCTGCGAGCGGTCAATGGAGTGGCGCCGGGCGTAGGGAGAGATGACGATGGTAGGCACGCGTGGCCCCAGGCTAATGTAATCGAGATGGGGCGGCGCCACATGATCGTAGAACCCGCCGAAGTCGTCCCAGGTCAAGAAAATCGCCGTATCCTTCCAGTAGCGGCTCTTCATGACCGCGTTAATCTGGCGTACCGTCCAGTTTTCTCCCAGACAGATCGAGGCCGGCGGATGATCGCTCTCGAGGGCATTGGTAACCAACCAGCTCACCTGCGGGAGGTGACCGGATTGGACATCTTTAAGGAAGGTGGTATCACGCACGACGTTCGTCTTCCAGAGCGGGCCAAAGCGAATATGCTTGATGGCGTCAAGGGAACTCCACACATAGCCCGAGGCGAATTGCGGCGGCGCATAGTACTTCCACGATACGTGGTACCGCTGGAAGACATCCGGGAAGGATTGGAAATTAAAGCAGGGGTGGGTGAGGAAGCGTTTCCCATCCGTTCCAATACCACTCACCACCGACTCTTTCCCGCCGTCGCACCCCCAGGCATGGACTAGCTGGCCCCGCGGATTATCCGTCGTGTTGCCTGAAGTGGCAGCGACCGTGATCAGGTGGTTCGGGAAGCTCGGCCCCGCGATGGTCGCAAAGAAGTGATCGTCGAGGGCAAAGGCATGCGCGTACTTCCAGTAGTTCGGAATGTCCGACTCACGGTACTGAGAGTTGGCAATGTCTTTGCCATCTTGCTGTGCACCGGGCAGCAAATCGAACCCATCCATTTTTCCGTTGTCCACCGCCAGGGTCACGGCAGCGCCGGCATGGCCCACATCAAGGAGGGTGCGATCCGGCGTATGGGTCAACGGGACAATCCTCCCACTGGAAAGCTGCGCCGTCGAGGCTCCGTCGGCTCCGGGAAACAGCCCGAACATGGTGTCGAAGCTGCGATTCTCCTTGTCGATGATGATGATGTGCTTGATTGGGTACCGCGCGGTGGAGGTGCGCGCCACCGCGGCGCGCGGCGTCGCTTGGGGCTGCACGCCGCGCGCAAAGCCAAGTGTTGCCATGGTGAGGAGCAGGACGCTCAGAGCAAGTGGGAACCGATACAGACTCTGCCCCCTATGGTTTGGTTTGATAGACGCGGAGCCACACGTCGCCGACCACCTGATGGAGTTGCGTGTCCAGCGATCCCGTGACACCGATCACATATCCCCGGTGCAAGTGAGGCTTGCCGTTGCTCTTGCGTGGCCCAGAGTACTGCGTGGCGGCGTCGAGATGAATGGCCGCAAGAACATTATTGCTGAAGTGAGCGGTCATCACCTGACGCTGAGAGTTCCACGACGTGATGAACCCAATCTCGTCCTTATAGGAGTGAATGTCGAGATCCTTGATCTGGCTGCCCAGATACACCAGCGCCTTGTCGGGCGAGGGCACCCCAGCCGCGCGCAACCGGTCGCCGGGCTGGACCACGCGCAGTGGCATGGGCTGGCCGTCGGCGTCCAGCAGGATCGAGTTGCCGACGATGACCAGCTTGGCTGGATCGGGCGATGCGGCGGTCTGCACCAAGATAGCCCGCTGATCGGGCTGATTGGTCACGGAACGAACCGATCCGTTGACGGGGTTGGTGGTAAGGTACGCGCCCGGGGGACATACCCGAGGATGCAGGATGAGCGGCGGGATGGGAGGTTGATTGAGGTCGAGACTACCGGCAATACTCTGCGCGCGCCGATCGTACTCGCTGAGCTGGGGCAGATGATACTTGTCCTCGACGTAGCGGAGGATGGAGGCAAAGTCGTACGTCTGATGGTCGATGAAGTGCTGCCGCGCATACGGAGAAATCACCAGTGTGGGAACGCGCGGACCATATGCAATAGCGTTCAGTTTCGGCGGGGCGAGGTGATCGTAGAAGCCACCAAAGTCGTCCCAGGTGAGAAACACGGCAGTGCTTGCCCAGAGAGGGCTCTGCATCAGTGCGTTGAGCTGCCGAACCGTCCAATTCTCCCCCGCGCACGAACTGTGCGGTGCATGCTCACTCTCCCCTTCATTCATCACCACCCAACTCACCTGGGGTAGCGTCCCGGCCTTGATGTCTTTCATGAACTGGCTGGTATCCGGCACGTTGGATTGCCAGAGTGGGGAATACCGAATGTGCTTGATCGAGTTCAGCGCCGACCAGATGTACCCCGACTGATACTGGCCGGGAGCGTAGTACTTCCAGGAAACGCCCGCCTTCTGGAACTCGTCCGGCAGAGTCTGGATGTCGAAACAGGGCTTGCTGAAGTAGTGCTGCCCCGTCTGTGGGTCCACCGTATCAACCTTGGTGTATTGGCCCGCGTCGCATCCCCAGGAATGGTACGTGTTCAGGATCGGATTGTCGTCCGTGTTGTGAGACGAACCGGCCACAGTCACCAGGTGATTGGGGAAACTCGGGCCGTTGATAGTCGAAAAGAAGTGATCGTCGAGCGTGAAGGTACGGGCATAGGCCCAGTAGTTCGGGATGTCCGATTCGTGAAGCTGCGACAGCGCAATGTCCTGTCCATCCTGAATAGCACCCTGGAGTTGATCGAAGCCGTTCATCTTGCCATCGTTCACCGCGACCCGTGCCGCATCGCCGGCGTGGTTGATGTCGAGCAAGGTGTGGTCCGGCGTGTGGAGCAGCGGGACCATCTGCCCGCTCGAGGTCTGGCCCCTGGTCGCCCCTGCCGCCCCCGGAAAGGTGCCAAAGTAGTTGTCGAACGAGCGATTTTCCTTGACTATGATAACGATGTGTTGAATCGGATCCTCCGTCCCAGGGGTGGAACTCGTCACTGGACTGGGGGTACTGGTAGCTGGCGCCGGCGTGTTGGTGGCGACGACCTGCGCCTCCAGTGGTCCGCTCGCCGCCATGCCCGACATGGTGAGAGCCAGGAGAACCAGGCCGATGAAGATAAATACGCGATACAAAAGAACCATCCACCTATTTTCCGTGTCTATGGAAGAACGGTTGAGCCAGCAAAATGCAACGAAGCAGCGGGTGGGGCGACAGGCTGGGACGCCTTGCTACCATCAAGGGACCTCGGGTGTCGGTATATTGTGTCTGTCCAGGTTGACTGGAGTCTATGGTGAAACGTGGTGTTCTATCCTTCGTTGCCCTCAGCCTCGTGTTCTCGCCGCGTCCAGCGCTGGCGGCAAAGGTCCTCATCGCTGAGACGGCCCGAGTCGGGCATCCTCATGTCATGACCACCGCGCCGTTTGCGGTCAAGGGCGGTTGGGCCGCTCAGTGGTCGTTGGACTGCACCAACCGACCAGGTCTGCACGCCGGGCAGATGGCATTCATTGTAGGGCACGGTCAGTTCAATTGGTTCCCCTACCAGCAGTGGATCGACCTATTCGTCACCCGTGTGGTCTCGGCGCAGCGCGGGACGTACCGATTCAGCCACGGTGGATACTATCGCCTGTGGCTGCGCGTGCCCTCGAAATGCACCTGGTCGGTACGGGTAGTCGGCTGAGGCCATGTCATGAATATCCTGTTCGCCATCCAGGGCGCCGAAGATGCCGCCTTCTTCCGCCGCGTGGCCGCGGTGGCTCCGCTGGAGCGCGCGCAGCGCATTCTGCTGGCTCATGTCATCGACACGGGTCCACGCGGCGGCATCGACTTGGGACGAGAGCGCTATCTGGGCCGCCGGGCGCTGGGCGAGGCGCGCAGCGCCGATCTTCAGCAGGCGGAAGAGGCCCAAGCCCGATCCAGCGTGCAGTTCGCACGCCAGGCGCTGGGCGAGTTGGGCGTGGCGGACGACCGGCTGCACGAGGTTGTGCTGCGGGGCAAGCCAAACGAGGAGCTGCGCCGGCTGGCGGAGGAGGAGCAGGTCGACCTCATCGTGGTCCAGGGCCGCGCCGGCAAACCAGGTCCTCATTCAGTGGGCAAGACCGCTCGTTTCCTGATCGATCACTCGCCGCACGGTGTGCTGCTGGTGCGGTAGCCCCCCTCCCCCAACCCCTCCCCCTTCGGGGGGGAGGGGAGCTACGATGGGAAACAGCTTCTCTAAAGAACTTTCCTCCCCGCCGCGAGGTTCATGAGCGGACAGTTTGGTGAGGATGGGCTCGCACCGCTTCGCCGCTCGGCAACGATCGAC
>JAABUJ010000751.1_pt1 | contig 58366 bp, 59 predicted proteins | sample 5559131 | NCBI WGS metagenome assembly JAABUJ01 (sample SAMN10711875, study PRJNA513366) | rock metagenome | isolation source: Antarctica rocks | place: Antarctica: Victoria Land, Mt New Zealand nord | collected 2016-01-07 | reverse complement strand
CTTGGGTCTCGCGTAAACGACTGCGCAGCGAGGTGGATGGCCTCGCCGACGGTGAGGTAGGGGTTCCAGCTGCTGGCCATCCGCTCGACAGTCAGCCCGGCTTCGATCGCGTACACCGCGGCGAGGATCGCGTCGCCGGCGCCGTCGGCAAGCAGATGCACGCCAAGGACCCTGCCGCTCTCACGCTCGGCCACCAGCTTGGCCAGCCCGCGGCCGTTACGGCTGACGATCCCACGCGGCACATCGGCCATGTTCACGACCCTGCACTCGCACGCGATGCCCTGCGCCTCGGCATCTCTCTCGGTGAGACCTGCTGAGGCGATCGTTGGGTTGGTGAAGGTGATCCGCGGCAGCGAGCTGTAGTCGACGCGCGTCCCTGCCCGCTCGAAGGCGTTGTCGACGACCGTCCTTCCGTGCTTGGCGGCGACGTAGACGAACTGAGGATGGCCGGTCACGTCGCCAGCCGCCCATATCCGCGGATTACCGGTGCTCAGATCGGACTCGACGCGCGCCTCTCCACGCTCACCGAGCTCAACCCCAACCGCCTCAAGTCCCAGACCGGCGGTGCGAGGCGTGCGCCCGGTGGCGAGCAGCAACTGCTCGGCGCGGTACTCCCGGTCACCGGCACGAACAACGATCTGTCCCGCCGCGCGCCGGACGCCCTGAGGTGCCGATCCCTCCTCGATTGAGATGCCCTCGGCGATGAGCGCGTCGCGCAGCGCCGCGGCGATCTCCGGCTCCACCCCGCGGGCAATCTCAGAGCGAACCACGATCGTCACCTCGGTTCCGAGGTGGGCGAAGAGCTGGGCCTGCTCCAGGGCCACGTAGCCGCCGCCGACGACCAGCATCGACTCCGGCAGATGCGCCAGTTCCATCGCTGTGGTCGAGGTCAGGTAGCCACTGTCGGCGAGTCCGGGGATATCGGGGATGTGCGGCTCTGCGCCCGTGGCCACCAGATAATGCGCCGCCTCAAGTCGCCGGCTGTCGACCTCGATCGCCGGTCCCTTGACGAAGCGGGCGTCGCCCTCGGTCAGCTCGATGCCGTACACGGCGGCGAGGTCGAGGTACTTCTCCTGCCGGAGCCCTTCGACGATCTCGTCCTTGCCCTCCACCAGCGCGCCAAAGTCGACCGGCCCAGCCTCCGTACGGATCCCCGGGAAGCGTTGCTCGACCGCGCGATGGCGCGCCTCCGCCGCCGCCAGGAGCGCCTTCGACGGGATGCAGCCAACATTCACGCACGTACCACCGACGGTCCCGCGCTCGATCATGACCACGCGCAGGCCCTTCTCGGACGCAGCGATGGCCGCCGAAAAGGCACCCCCACCAGACCCGATGATCGCCAGGTCGTACTCATCGGCGCCCGCGTCCGATCCGCTGGTCAAACCCGGGTCGGTCGCACGCTGAAAGCGGTATTTGGTGCCCTCCAAGGCGCGGGCGAAGTCCGCCTCCGACGCGCCGTTGGGCTCAAGGACAGCTCGACCCGCACGCCAATCCCCGTCCACCGCGGTTGCACCCACCCGCTCGAGGGCGTCGGTGACGTGGCGAGCGCAGGCATCGCAGGTCATCCCGCTGATTTCCAGCTCAACCGTCATGAGGACAATCTTTGATCGTCTGCAATGCGGCAGGCCGCGGCGCGACGGCGCCGCGTTACGAGCACGGCGGTGGTAAGGACCACGAGCGCGACCACCCCGGCTCCGGCACCCAGAACAGTTCCCAGCGCCAGACCGCCGAGCACCCCCACCAGCAACGGGAGCCCAGCACAACAGAGGACGGCCAACGCTGCCACGCCGAGGGCGACCAGGCCGCCACCGATCGGTGTGCGCTTCGGCTCCATCAGCATCCGTTTCCGTTCACGCGTCCGCAGGCAGCGACGTGCTCGGCGTTGTCTGCCAACAGCGCCAGGCCCAGTGCCAGGAGCTCCAGCACTCGCTCATCAGCCACGCGGTAATAGACGACCCGGTGCTCGCGTCGCGTCTCAACAAAGCCACACCAGCGCAGACACGCCAGATGGTTTGACACCTTCGACTGCGCCTGGCCGAGCTCCGCCATCAGCTCGCTCACCGACAGCTCCGACCGGTCGGCGAGTAGCTGCACGATCCGCACCCGCGTCGCGTCAGAAAGCACCTTGAAGTACTTCGCAACCAGATCCGACTCTGCTGGCTGCGCCGGCAGGAGAAAGGGGCTGTCGAGAGTCGGCGTCGGAGACTGCATCACAACAGCGTAGCGTGTTATGAGCCGCGTATCCATGTGGCCGAGGGGCGCGGGACGGTTCAGGGCGCGCGAACTCTCAGAGGAGGAGCGACTCGATCGCGCTCACGGGGGCCCCCTTTGTCAGCGCCACAGCGATCATCCGGAGGGTCTGCGGGGAGATGCGTTTGCCGCTTCGGGCGGTGCTGATCGTTGCTTGCCAGAGCCCGGCCGCTCGGGCGAGATCGCGGCTCGTCCAGTCGCGTCGAGCGATCTCCCGGTCGAGTGCCTCGGTGTTCAGCGCGATGCCCATCGTCAGGTCCGGTCCACCCGCCGCCGAACGAACGCGATCGCCGCGGCCGCCCCTACGGTGATTGCCCACAACGCCCCGATCATCAGACGCTGGGACGGCCAGGTCATGAGCACGTCGGCGCCGAGGGCGCCCCAGATCGCTCCGAGAAGGCCAGCCTCCAGCGCGATCGACCACTCCCAAGCCCAGGACCCCGGGCGCGCACAGCCAGGCGCAGCCCGCCAGCGCAACGAGCGCCCACCAGGGCCTCGCTAGCCCGAGACGGCCGCCCACTTGATTAAGCGGCCGGCGTGGCGTCGAGCGGGGGTGACATCAAGCCCCCAGCACCTGATGCCTGCGAGGCGCGCAGAAAGCACGCTCTACGCACGAGCTTCGAGGCTCGAGACACCACGGACCGGACGATCGAAATGGCGACGTCTCGCTCGCGCCGACATGGTTGCTGGTTCGAAATGAGACCCGTGTCGCCGGGAGTGACGGCACGGCAAGGGCACAGGACAAACCCATCCGCCTCTAGTGAGATCCTATATCCCCCAAAGTGACGCCTCGGCCATCCATGACGAAAAAACGAACCACACGCAAGAGCAGTCGCGGCTCGAAACCCCAGAAAGCGCCGCCCAGGTCAAACACGCACCCACGACCATCGATCGAACCGGAAGATGGAGCTGGGATCGCCGCGCTGCCAGACGAGATCGAGAACGCTCCACTCGAGGTTCTGGAAGAAGAGATCCCACACCTCGAACACTTCTGGCAGAACGTGATGAGGGCCGCCGGGTGCGAGCCACACTCGCCCGACGCAATCCGGGGCGCGTCCGGCGTCCCGCATCGGCTCATATCTGCCGGCATTGACGAACCGGGGCACCGGCTAGTGATCATCTCCGGCGAACCGGATGCGAGGAGCGCCGCGTTGGCTCAGAGCGACATCCAGGCCGCGATGTCGAGAGACTTGAGGGTGCTAGTAGCCCGACCGATCTTGATGAGCGCCCAGGATCTCGCTCTGGGCATCGCCCGAACCACCGGACGCTCCAGACTGAGTCTTAAGGATCTGGAGACGTTCGGGAGCCGTCCCGAGGAGGAGCGGAATCAACTCGGCGAGGCCCTTGCGCCGCAGCTACAACCGCTCATGGAAACCGTGGCTCAGTGGATTCGAAATGCGCAGAGCCTCCAGTCCTTCCGCCTCTTGGAAGTCGTCCAACAAATTCTTGAGCAGATCGTAAGGATCCATTGGATCACCCCCGATGGCCCTGGGGCTGACCTGACGGATCTCTTCGCCGGCGATCCGGCTATCGAGGACATCCCGCTTGGTACATGCGGCTTCCCGTTGTTCGCGTTCTCGGGGGACGAGATGGAGACCGTCAACTCCGGCACCGATCTCGACGAGATCCGACGCCTGTTGCGAAAGCACAACGTCTTCCAGTATTTCTTTCCGCCTCCTGACCAACTCGCACTCGGACTCGTGGAGCGCCAGCCACAGGACGAAACGGCAATCGTCCGGCAGTTGGAACAGAGCGCCCGGCTTGGCCATCCCCACGCGGTCAATGAATTGCTAGGGGAGGACGTGCAGCTTGTGGATCTCATTGATGCGTTGAAGGAGCGAAAGTTTCTGGTCGGAGGCGAGGTCTCGCTCGAACTCACTCCAGAGGGCGAGTCTGTGCGCCACACGATTCGCTACACGCCAAGGGAAGGCACAGTCTCGAAGATCCTGAACCGGTTCAACGTCAGTCTTGACGTCTCGAAGCTGCTGAAACCGTAGGCGGTTCATCAGGCCGACGGTCAGCGATTCTGATGGCTAGCCGAGCATTTCGAGTGCCCTGCTGTCGCGTTGCCAGCGCCAGTAGGCACGAAAGCTAGCCACTCGAACGCGCTTGGCGAAGGCGCCACGCTCCGAACGCCGTCTGGCCGGCGGCGCCCGTGACGACTGCTTTGCGCGTCCGATGGTCTCGGAGCCAACGATCGCATCGGCGACCAGGCGCTCGTGAGGGCCCGCGCGAGATCGGACGAGCGCTCCTCGCGCGTTGCGATCTGACGCTCGCTTTCGCCACCTCGACGAGCAGGGTGCTGACCCTCGCTTGCCGACGATGGGGTGGGTCGACCGCTCGGCCCACCCTCAGCGTCCGTTCAGTGCGCCTGCAGCCCGTTGTGGGCGGGGATCGTGGGTGCGGGTCGTTCGTGGACGGTGTGCACGATCTCGGTGTTGTCGATGCCACGCAGATAGACGGAGGTGATGGCGAGATTGGCGTGTCCTAGCTGGCGCTGGATGACGAGCAGTGCAACGCCTTCACGGGACATCTCAACCGCATGTGCATGGCGTAGCTGATGCGGGGCGAACCGGCGGCGTACCCTCGCGTTAGCGGCCGCTTGGTGCAGTTGCGTGCGCACGCCGGCGGGCCCCCAGGGCCGTCCGCGGGTCGGACCACGCAGGACGCAGAACAATGCGCCAACTGGGAGTGTGGCCCGCAGCGTCAGCCACGGGGCGAGCTGCTCCCAGGCCCACCGGTCCATCCCAACCTCGCGGCGCTTGCCGCCCTTGCCGCGTCGCACGAGGATCGCGCCGCGGCCCGCGTCCAGGTCGCTCTCGGTCAACGCGAGCGCCTCGCTGATCCGCAGCCCGGCGCGCCACAGCCCCACGATCAGACCGCGCAACCTCACACCGTCAGCATCATCACCGGCAGCGCGCATCACGGCGATGATCTCCTCGACCGTCGGCGGGTCAGCTGGATAATGCAAACCTTTGTTGCGTGGGGGTCGTCCCTGGTGATAGCCGGGCAAGGTCGCTGATGATCGACGCCGGCCGGCGATGTCCACGGGCGTGGTGGATGCCATGAGGTCCTCCCTCAAACGATGGTTGACCACGCCATCGTCTCGCCGCGCCAAACGCGCCGCCTCCGGCCACCGCTATTCGCGCAGAGCGCAAGGCCGATCGGCCGCCACAGACGCTGCGTGCGCTTGCGCGCTACCTAAGCCTGAACTCACCGAGTCTCTGCGTGGGTGAGGCGGTTTCTCGGGACGGCCGGGTAAATGAGGTGCGACAGCTGGTCGGGCTCGAGTTATCGCGGTGATGGGGTGTCGTTGTTCCCGCGGGAACGCCTTTGCGGGCGTTTTCGGGCAGGGATGACCGCGCCGGGTGGCGGTTGTGGTCTGATGGTCGTCGGCGTGAGGTCCGCGCGCTGTCAGGTGCGGGCGGGAAGCGCGCGGATGGTGTCGAGCACGGTGGTGAAGTCGTGCTGGCATGGCCATCGGGCGGGGAGTCGGAGGGTCCATTGGCGGCTGGTGCGGGTCAGCCGGGCGGGGATCTGGAGCAGCTGCCGGCGTCGGTTGCGGGCGGTCTGCACGGGCCGGGTCGGGAGTCCGATCTGGGTGCTCCAGCGTCCGAGGTTGTGCGCGATGGCGGCGATCGCGGTCCAGGCGCTGTTCGCGTCGATCTGGCCGCTGGGGAAATGGCGGAGCGCTTGGTCTTTGAGATCGCGGATCGCGAGCTCGATCTGGGCGTGGTCGCGATGATCGATATCGGCGGTCAACAGCGGCACGGTGCGGTTGGTCGCGAACGCGTGATGACGCCAGTCGGGAAACAGCTCGGCTTGGGCTCCGACGAGTCGGGTGCGGCGCACGATCAACCGGAAGTCACCCAAAGTTGTCTCGGCGATCTGCGCCTCGCCGGTCTCCGGGTAGTCGGTGATCGTGACCCAGTCGGTTTCGGGGATCAGCGCGATCAGCGCCCGGATCGCCTTGCTCTGCTTGACGCCGATCGAGAACTCGACGCCCTGGCGGGCGAGCTGTTTCATCAGCTTGCGGTTCTCGAACCCGGAGTCGGCACGGATGATGATCGGGCCGTGGTGTCCGGCGCGACGGACGCGCGCGAGCAGCTCTTCCACGAAGCGGCGAAACCCGCGCTGCGTGTTCGCCGCGCCTTTGCGGTTACGGATGTGGAGCACCTCGCCGGTATCGGAGCGGACCGCAACGATCGGGTGATACCCCAGCTTGCGCGTGTACCCGTAGCTGGCGCCCTGCTTACGGTCTGAGCAGACCTCGCCGATGAAGCTGTCCACGTCGATCACCAACGGCCCGTCCCCCGGGCCGGCGCCCGCGGCCCACGCGCGCGCGAGCGCGACATCCAGAACACGGTCGAGCTGACGGACGTGCCCGAACGTGAACGCCCGCAAAAACGTGCCGAGCGTGGAGGGCGCCATCACCCGGTGCCCCAAGATCAGGCCGGTCGACCCGGCCCGCAGCACGTTCATCTGATCGATCCGGTCCGCGCCGGCGAGCATCCCGTGCACCAACGACATCACCTTCCGACCCGGCAACGAGGCGCCCGGCAGTCTCGGGTCCAGCCACACCGACTCGTTCACCAACTCCTCGATCCCCAACCGATCGGCGAGCGTCGCGGTCACCAACAAACCAGCGTCGCTGACCAGCCGCTGCTCATCGAACCGAGCTCGCACCTGATCAAGGGAGCTGGGACCGGCGGGAACGTCCGCTGCGTCATGCACCATATGAGTGAACCTCCTGACAGGGCCCCGACTGCCCACACAGTCGTGATAAAGCCCTGCTCAGGAGGACACTTAAACGTCAGGCTCGGACGGACACGCGCGCGTCACGCGGTGAACCCAGGCTAAGCAATGTCACGTTTCGGCGGCGCGAAACGCCTCGGTTTTGGCCCCTGGTTATGGCGACGAGCAGGTGTTGGCCACACGCCCGGTCGAGACTCGCCTTCGTCCCCGGGCGGGGTGTCAGGCCATCGGCTGCCCGCGGCGATCCGAGCAACCGCTGTGGCTGCCCTCACACCGCGCGATCGCGTTCGGTGACCCTGTCGTCCTGGTCGACGGCGGGGCTGCGTGTCTGGGCACAGGCGGCCGTCGATGACCGCATGCGCCGGTTTCACCGCGAGCGGTGCGCGCCGACACTTGAGCCGCTCGTGGATTTCGCAGCCAAGCGCGCACTGGTCGGCCATGGGAGCCGGTCTCTCCAAGGCGCGGGCAGCAGCCGCACTGGCTACCGATCCCTGGACCCGCGGCGCATAGCCAGCACTCGCGCGCAGCGGCGCGTTCGCTCGAGGCCGCCAACACGTGCTGCCGGGATTCGCGGGTCCGTGCCGCGGTGATCCTGTTGGGCGTCGAGCTCGCCGCCTTCGGGGGTAGCAACTACGGCAGCGGCAGTCCGCCGCTGCTCGTCACCCAGGGCGACGCCGACCCGATCAACGTCCCCGGCTGCAGCGTCGGGCTCTATGACCACGCTCCCGCGCCGAAGTACTACCTGAACCTGCTCGGCTTCTCGCACCTGCCGCCGTACTCCGTTCCCGGGGTCACCCGCGACCATGTGTCGAGCAGGATCATCCACTTCCTCGGCGCCTACCTGCACCACCGCCGCGGCGAGCTGGCCGTGATGCGCTGGGTGGGTGCAGTTTCCGGGCTGATGATGTTGAACTCGGCGGCCTCGCTCGGCGCGCGCGGGATGGTCCGCCCCGTCGCACCCTGAGTGTCAGGGTGGTCCGGCCACCTCGCGTTCCATCAGCTCGAGCACGCGCCGCAGGTCGCGGCTGGGCAGGCGCGGGTTGTAGAGGGGGGAGATCGCGGCCTCGGAGAGCAGCCGTCGACTGATCGCGATCGCCGAGGCGCTGACCCGGACACTGGGGGCGATCAGCGCATCGGCCAGCGCCCGCAGTCGGTCACCGAACTCGTCGGCCCGGGCCGGGTCGACCAGCATCACCGACTGGGCGCCGGTCCGGCCTGCGTCGGCGGCGGCCAGCAGCGCGGCGGCGAGCCGGGCCCGCGCCAGGGGGGTGCAGAGTGCGTGGGCGAACGCGCTCACCTCGTGGATCGAGGTGGCGTCGCCCTGGGCGACGAGGATGAGCAGCAGGCGCCGGCGCTCGCCGCGTGCGAGCAGCGTTACGGCGAGCGCCGTCCCCGCACCCGCCAGCAGCGCGACCGCGGCGGGGGCGCCTCGGCCGGTCAGCGCCCAGACGGCCGCGGCGGCCGCCGCGAAGGCAACGGCGATGCCCAGGCAGGCGTAGCTCCGGGTGCGCAGCTCGCGCAGCCGCTGCGCGGCGGCGGTCAGGGTCAGGGGGGTGGGGTCAAGCAGACCGCCCATCCCGTGAGTATGGCGCGGGGGTCAGCCCGAGACGAGCTGATGGTTGCGCAGGCCCTTCTTGCGATCCAGGACCATCAGCGCGCCGTGCAGGACCCCCTCGCCGTACTCACTGCCGGGGTTGATGCACACCGTGCGCCCGATCTTGGTGATCCCGCGCGACTCGTGGATGTGACCGTGCAGGGCGACGAGCGGCTGATGGCGCTCGATCACCGCGCGCACCGCCTGAGAGCCCGCTGAGGTCATCACCATCGAGCCACCGCGGACGACCGGCTTAAGTGTCGAGTCGAGCTCGGGCGCCTGGTCCAGCGCGGTCCCCTTGGGCGGCACGTGGAGGTTGAACACGGCACGGCTGGGGTCCTCCAGATCCGCGACGAGCCGTTCGAGGTGGGTGCCGAGCTGCGCCTCGGGCATCTCTCGTGGGGACGCCCAGGGGGTCGGGTTGGCCACCCCGCAGGAGAGCATCTGGATCTGCTCGGCGAGCTCCACGGGCACGTCCTCGCAGGCGACGTGCAGCGGCGAGTCGGCGAGCACCTGCTGCAGCGCCGGCTCGTCGTCGTTGCCGAGCATCATGTAGAGGCGGATCTTGGTGCCGGCCAGGCGCTCCTTGGCCAGCTCCAGCCAGCGTCGCACGCTGTCGGCCATCGCCCGCGCGAACAGCGCGTCGATTGCCGTCTGATCACCGTGGGCGGCGGCGAGCTCGTCCTCGGTGGTCACGTACGGGTAGAAGCCGCGGTCGCGGATCCGGTCCTCGATCGCCTCCAGCTCGGCCTCGTGCGCGACGCGACTTCCGATAACCTCGTGGGCGCGCAGGCCGTCGGCGCTGCGGATGATCGGAACGACTGCCTTGCCGGTGATGTCGCCGCCCATCACGAGCACGTCGGCGGCGTAGAACTTGCCGGCGTTGACGAACTTGCGCCACAGCCGGTCAGAGCCATGGATGTCGGATGCGTAGTACACGGTGAAGCTCATCGAGTGACCTCCTCGGGAACCTCGTACCAGCGCTTGCGCCGCCCGACTCGGTCGCGCCGCTTCCAGCCACGCGTCTTGGGGGCCTGCACCATGCGCTCGTGCAGTTCCCCAGCGCGGTCGCCGACCCGTTCGCGCCCGGAGGGGTCGAGCGGCAGGCTGGGCAGGATCGCGGTCAGTTTCTCGAGGTTGTCGTTGAAGGTGGTGAACAGCCCCCAGTCGCCGGCGCACATCTGCGCGATGTGAGCGAGGTTGCACTGCCCGACCCCGTCGCTGGCGGCGGGGGCGTGGTCGAGCAGCAGCATCGCTGTGTCGCTGAGGTCCTTGGCGTTGATCTCGGCCACCTGAAGCTTGGCCATCAGCAAATCGGCGGCCGTCAGGGTGACCGGCTCCAGTTCCAGCCGCGGCTCGAAGTCCAGCGTGTGCGACATCTCAAAGCGGTCCAGGAACACGTCGATGTGGAAGCTCGCGTCGGGCGCGTGGTAGAGCAGTCGCGTCGCCCCGTGGGTGGCGTTGAAGGTCCGCTCGGGCACGTAGCTCTCGGCCTCGAGCAGCGTCCGCAGCTCCCGTGAGCCCTTGCGATGGGCGACGAGATCGATGTCGGCGTACTCGCGTCCGAGCGCGGCGCGCGTCTCGGCGCTGCTCCGGCTCCAGATCGCGACCCCGCCGAACAGGCGCAGGGGCAGGCTCGCGGCCTGCGCCCGCTCGACGAGGCGTACACCCTCGGTGGTTAGCTCCGGGCTCACTCGGGCGGGATCTCGCGGAACGTGTTGGTGAGCGAGATCCCCTGGCTGCGCCGGTACAGGGACACGCCCAGGTACCAGACGATGGCGATGATCGGGGCGACGAACACCTTGATCATCGGACCCCAGCCGAGCTTGCCGCCGAAGCCGGTATGCAGGGCGGCGTAGATCACGAACGCCCAGGACAGACCGGAGATGAGAGACACGAGCGTGATCACGGGGACGCCGAGCACCCGCACCCGGGCCCAGCCCGGCGCGTCCTCGTGCATCGCCGGGTGGCGGTACGGGACGCTGCCGGCGGCGATCGAGACGATGATGAAGGCCAGCCCCATCACGACGAGGATGTTGAGTAGGAAGGCGCCCAGCCCTTGATAGATGTTGAGGTAGTTGAGCAGCTCCACCACGAGCGCCACGACCACGGTGGCGATCACCGGGGTGTGGAAGCGGTCCGAGACATCGGTCAGGCGGGCCGGGGCCAGCCGGTCAAAGGACCAGGCGAACAGGTTGCGGGTGCCGAGCATGAAGCCGGTCGGCGTCCACCAGAAGATCGCCAGCAGGAAGCAGAGCACGATGATCGTGCCGAGCACTTGGCCGCCGGGCAGGAACTTGACCATCGCCGGGAGGTAGGGGCTGAAGGCGAGATGCCAGTGCGAGGCACCGCCGCCGAGTCCGAGGAACACGACCGAACCGAAGAACTTAAAGCCGTAGAACTTGTAGACGAGCAGTGTCGCGGCCATGTAGATGACCGCGGCGGCGAACAGGCCGCCGATGATCGAGGTCACCGCGGTGCGGCGGGCGTTCTTGATCTCACCGGCGAAGTAGCCGGTCCATTGAAAGCCCGTGTAGACCTGGAAGCAGTAGACCATCGCGGCCAGGGTGGCGCCGAGCTCGACGCTGCCGCCGGCGTGGAAGCCGAGCGAGCGGACCTTGGTCAGGATCCCGTTGTAGGTCGTCCCGGAGTAGCGGTTCCAGTTGTGGATGAACGTGCCGTGACTGCCGATTAGCATCAGGATCAACCAGAGCGCCATGCCGATCCACACGACCACGAAGGTGAACTTCATGTAGCGCGCCACCGAGCGCACGCCGAGCACCATCAGGCCGGCAAAGGCGATCGTCAGTACGGTTGCGATCAGCATCATCTCGCCGTTGGAAGGCGCGTCGATCCAGGATCCGTGGATGCCGGCCACGAACCCGAGCGCCGGGAGCACGATCGACAACATGAAGGTGAAGTTAAACGCCACCCAGGTCAGGAACACAAAGGTCAGGGCGAAGTTCGCGACGAACCCGAGGAACGGGCTCAGGGTCCGCGACACCCAGACGTAGTCCCCGCCCGAGCGGGGCATCAGCGCCGTGAAATAGAGGTAGACGAGTCCGAAGCAAGCGACCAGCGGGGTCGCGAACAGGAACGACACGAACATGTTCGCGTGCGGCCAGAACTGCGGTGCGAAACCCATCACCTGGGTGATCCCGACCGGGATCAGCACCGCAGAGAAGACGAGGTTGAAGGCGTCGAACGCGCTCAGCTCGCGGACGAGCCCGGTCGCGTTGCGGGTGAACAACGTCGGGGCTTGGGGTGGTGACTGCTCGGTTGCCATCTCTTCCTCCTCGTTTGCCTGACCCGGGGGTCAGTCCATGAACGCTCCGCCATTGACCGCGAGCGCCTCCCCGGTGACAAAGCCCGCGTCCGCGCCGGCCAGGAAGGCCACCGCCCGGGCGACATCCTCGGGTTGCTCCAGACGTCCCATCGGGGTGTCGGCGACCCACAGGTCGCGAACGTCCTCGGGGCTCACGCCGCGCAGGCTCGCCTCCCAGGCGAGCTCGCGGTCCTGCATCGGTGTGGCCACGTAGCCAGGGCACACGCAGTTGACCCGAATCCGGTCGCCGGCCAGCTCGAACGCCATCGCCTGAGTGAGACCAACGACGCCGAACTTCGAAGCCACGTAATCGGCCAGGTAAGGCACGCGGCCCTGCTTGCCAGCCATCGAGGCGAGATTAACGATCGTGCCCCCGGCGCCGAGCCGGCGCATCGTCCGCGCGGCAGCCTGGCCGCACACGAACACGCCCTTGAGGTTGACCGCGAGGGTCAGGTCGAACGCCTCGGCGGTGACCTCGGTGAACGGCGCCATCTGCGAGATCCCGGCGTTGGAGACCCAGACGTCGAGCCGGCCATGGCGATCGGCGATCTCGTCGGCCACGGCCTGCGCGCCCGCGCCGTCAGTCACGTCCAGCTGGCCCCAGCTCTCCTCGGGCAGCTCGCCGGCCACCGCCGCGGCGGCATCGACGTCGCGGTCGGTGACATGCACGCGATGGCCGCGCCCGGCCAGCTCATGGGCGATCGCTCGGCCGATGCCCGAGCCCGCCCCGGTGACGACGGCGATCGGTGCGCTCATCGCTGCACTCCCTTGGCGAGCCGGTGGGAGATCGGCCGCAGCGTCGGCTCGAGCTCGCGGTAGACGGCGTAGAGCTCGTCGTAGCGCTCGCGGTGCTCGGGGCGAGGCGCGATCGGCTCGCCGAGGGTGACCAGCGGCGCGATCGCCTCCCATCCCGAGACGGTTCCGGTTGCCACGCCGGCGGCGAGTGCCGCCCCGAGGCAGGCGCCGGGATGGCGCAGCACCGGATACATCGGGATGCCGAGCACATCGGCGAGGATCTGCTTCCACAGCGTCGAGCGGCTGCCGCCGTTGGTCACCCGCGCCTGACCGAGGGAGACGCCGCGCTCGGCGAACACGTCGACGTGATGGCGAAAGCCGTAGGCGACGGCTTCTAGCGCGGCGCGATGCAGCTGACCGCGTTCGTGGCCGAGGTGCAGGCCGGTGAAGGCGCCGCGCAGGGCTGGGTCATGCAGCGGGGACTTCTCGCCCAAGAAGTACGGCAGGCAGACGATCCCGCCGGACCCGGGCGGCGTCGCGGCGGCCTCGACATCGAGCACGTCGGGGGCGGCTCCGGTGATCCGGCCCAGCCAGCGCACCAGGCTGCCGCTGGTCGCCATGCAGCCGTTGGGCAGCCAGCCGCCAGCGGGATGCGCGTCGAGATACAGCCGCGCGTCCACCAGCAGGCTGTCGGAGACGACGAGGATGTCACCGGCGCCACCGAGCTTGACCAGCCAGTCCCCGGAGGCGAGCAGGCCGGCGCCGTAGGCCGAGCTGACATGGTCGGCGCCTCCGACGGCGATCGGGGTGCCGGCCCGCAGCCCGGTCTGCGTGGCCGCCCGCTCGCTGACCTCACCGACGATCGTGCCCGGCTCCCGGACCTCGGGGAGCAGAGTGGGAGAGAGCTCGGCGCGCTCGAGCACCGCGTCCAGACGGGTGCCATCCAGGCCGAACAGGCCGCTCTCGATCGCCCAGTTTCGCTCGACGTGGGGCGCGGCGCCAAGCGTGCGGGCTAACCAGTCATAGGAGCCGGACACGGTGGCCGTGCCGGCGAAGAGGTCGGGCTCATGGCGGGCCAGCCAGCGCAGGGTCGGGGCCACCGACTGCTGGGTCAGCGCCGATCCGGTCAGCGTCAGCAGGTCGACGTCGGCCAGCTCCTCAGCCAGCGCAGCAAGCTCATCGGTGGCACGCGCGTCGTTCTGCAGGATGGCGCGCCGCAGCGGCCGCCCCGCGGCGTCAAGCGCGATCACCGCGGGCACCATCCCCGAGCCGGCGACAGCGTCGATCGCCTCCGGACCGACCCCGGCCGCGGCTAGCAGCCGGGGGACGACCACGCATACCGCCTCCCACCACTGTCCGGGGTCGGCCTCGGCCCAGCCGGGAGCGGGTGAGTACAGCTCGATCGCGACCTGGTCCTCGGCGAGCACGCCGGAGCCGGGGTCCACGAGCGCGGCCTTGACCGCTGAGGAGCCGATGTCGATGCCGAGCAGCATGGTGCCGAGCCGGGCCGCCGTCAGGCGACGCTCACCTCACGGGCGTTCTCCGCGAAGCGCCGCGCTCGCTCGGGGTCGACCGGGTTCCAGGTGTAGCCGTCGACCTTGAGGTCCGAGCCGACGATGCAGCCGTCGACGGTCTGCAGATAGCCGGCGATCGTGTCGGCCTTGGCGCCCGTATTGAGCAGCACCGGCACATCGGCGGGCACGGCCTCGCGAACCTCCTCGAGCGTCTGACGAGCCGGTTCGGCCCCGGCCATCGGCCCCGAGACCAGGATCACCTCGGCCAGGCTCGAAACGACCGCCGAGTGGGCAACCTCGGCCGGGCTGCGCTGCCCGATCGGCGAAGCGAACTCGGGCGTGATGTTCATCATGATCGTCACCCGTTCCGCGTCCAGGCGGCGGCGCTCGCGCAGCACATGGGCGGCCTCGCCCTGCCACAGGCCCATGTCGGACTCCCATGCGCCAGTCAGGACCTCACGCATGAACGCGGCCTCGGTGGCCACCGCCACCGCCAGGGCACAGCGAGCGTCCCACAGGAAGTCGACGCCGTAGGGCTTGTCGCGTGGCGCGCACTCGGTGACGACACGCGCCATGACCGCGGCCGCCTCGGGCCCAGCATGCAGCTCATAGGGCCGGTCGCCCTCGTTGCAGAACAGATAGCCGTCAAAGCCGGCCTCCATCAGGACCTCGAGGTCGCGCTGGACGGAGCTGATCAGACCGCCGACACCGGCGGCGGCGTCGTAGAGCGGGGTGCCCGGCAGCGGCGGTACGTGGACCATCGCAATCAGGGGCTTGACCTCGCCGAACAGGCTTCTCATGCGTTCGCTCATCGGTTCTCCTCGCGCGGGACGGAAATGACCTCGGCGCCACGCTCGGAGACCGCGATGGCCACGGGGTGGGACGCCGGGGCGTCGGTGATCAGGACGTCGATCGCGTCGAGCGGGGCGATCGTGGCCAGGCAGATGCGGTCGAGCTTGGACTGATCGGCGAGCACGACGCAGCGTGAAGCGGCGGCGATCGCGGCCCGCTTGACCCGGGTGTCGTCGACGTTGTACTCGGTCAGCCCCTTTTCGGGATGGATGCCGCCGACTCCCAGGAAGAGCACGTCGCAGTTGAGCTCGGCGAAGGTGCGTTCGGCCAGGTCTCCGACGAGGCTGAGCTCACCGGGGCGGACGATGCCCCCCGTGAGGATCACCCGCGTGCTCGGCTCGTTGGCGAGCTCCAGGGCGACGTGGACGCTGGGGGTGACGATTGTCAACCCGCCGCGGTCGCGCAGGCACCGGGCAAGGGCCAGAGAAGTCGATCCGACGTCGAGGATCGCGGTCTCTCCGTAGTCGATCTGAGTTGCTGCAGCGGCGGCGATCGCGGCCTTGGCGCCCTGGGCCTCGGTCGAGCGCACGGCGAGCGGCGGCTCATAGCTGCGGCTGACTGTGGAGATCGCACCCCCTTGGATGCGGCGGGCCAGGCCCTGGCCCTCGAGCGCCTCCAGGTCGCGGCGGATGGTCATCGCGGAGACCGCGAATTTCGTCGCTAGGGCCCCGATCCCCACCTCGCCGCGCTCGACGAGTAGACCGCGAATGGTGCCTCGGCGCCCGCTGGTCGACATCTGGGGCGCAGAGTACAGGAATACGTGAATAGTTCACAACAATTTGTGAATCAGGGTTGATTCGCCGCGACCGATGAATCTCGGCGGCGCGCGCGGCCTGACCCGGTGTGTCGCTCGCGCGAGCCAACGGACCCTTCGTCCTGCTCTGCGGGTGGTGTTGATGACCGTAGTCGACTGTCCGTGGTCAACGCCACGTTCCCGTCGATCCAGGGTCCTGCGCACGCCGGGAGCCGATCGGCTGCGCGGTGCTCGCCGTCGCCGGGGCGGTCGTGTCCGCGGCGCGCCGTCCCCCGCGTGTGCGCCCCGGCGAGCCCCGCCCCTCAGAGCGTGATCGTCGCGTCGCCGGCCGGCAGGTGCAGCCGGTCTGAGAGCCCTCACCGCGCAACGCCTCGCAATCGACGCGGCACCCTGCGAGAAGTGCGCCCACCTCTCGGCGTGCAGCAACAGTGCCGGCGGTCCGCCCAGCAGCGCGACGGTCTCGGCGGCATCCTCGCTGGTCAAGGTGAGCGAGGCGCCGCCGGCCAGCGGCGTCCGGGCCACCGGCGAACAGGATCAAAGCTGCCAAGCTGCCCGTCGATCGCGCGCACGACGTCGAGCGATCGTTGTCGCCGCGGATGTAGACCGTCGCCAGCTGCGGCCCGGAGAGAACGAACCCGGCCACGTCGCCGACGAGCGCCTCGCTGCCGTCGGGCCCAGGCTGGGCGGGACGCCGGTCACAGTGACGGTGGCACCGTCGGGCCGCCGTCACCTTCGCGGTCGACCAGTTTGGACAGGGGTCGTGACCGGGGGCCGATCCGCTCCGCGGCCGCGGCGGTGGACAGGGCCAGCGGGGCGCAGACAGCCGTCTCCTCCTGCAGCGATAGACCGCTCATTCCTCCCAATGCGGCCACGAGGCCCGTGCGTCCGCTGAGTCCGGACCACGCCGTCCGTCCCCCGGTGGGAAGACCCGCTCTTAATCGCCCACGAGCATGATCGACGACCCGGCGGTGAGCCACCTGCCTTGCGCGGACACCAGGTGAGTTCGCGTTATCGCGCGCGTCGGAGGGTTGCGTCGATCTCGGCGGTCAGGAGGTAGAGATCGAGCTCGCCGGGCTTTTCGGGGTCGAACGGATGAAAGCCGAGCCGTTCCCACCAAGTCCGAGCATCTTGGCTGAGGGCGCTCACGACGACCGCGCGGCATGCGGCCTTCTCGTTGAGTTCGACGGCGGTCGCGAGGACATGGAACGCCAGCGCGGTCCCGACCCCGAGCCCGACGTTGCGGCGGTCGACGGCGAGCCGGCCGAGTAGGAGCGCCGGGACGGGATCAGGCGCTCCCTTTGCCAGGACGTTGGGTGCCGAGGATCGGTCGATTCCGGTCATCGAGACGCTCGCGTAGGCGAGTACGGTGAGCTGAGCGTCAGCGATGACCCAGGTGGCTGCTGTGTCGCGTCGCCGGTTCTGGCCGGCGTAGCGGCGTAACCACTCATCGAGCACCGGCTCACCGCTATTGAACCGGTCGCGGTCGTGGCGACGCGGGTCAAGCGGCGCCGGCCGGTGAAGCTCAGTCAAGCCAGCTGAACTTGCGCTTGCGGCGCATCGCGCTCGCGAGCCGTTCGTTGACCTCGGCTGGCCGCTCGAGCGCTTCGGTGAACGCGATCGCCGCCTCACCCGAGAGACGGATGCTGGAGCGCTCGGCCAGGACCTCCTCGGCTCTGGATGCGGCGGCTTGAACGACGAATGCTGAGACGTTCAGGTGCGATGCGGCCGCGGCTCGCTCTAGCAGCGCTTTGTCTGACGGTCCGACCCGGATCTGGAGGCGTTCTTCCTTAAGAGTTGACATGTACTTACGATGGCAGTACAGGGGCGCATTGTCAAGTCATCCACCCACAAGGAGGAAGTCATGGAGTCCATCATGCTGGACGCTGCTGGCCATCGCCGGTCGCCAGCGACCATGCCCGGCTACCACCGCGGGCGCCCACCGCGAAACAAGGGCGAGCAATACCCGGCGGATCCGCCGACCGTCGAGGAGATCGTCGCCGTCATGCGGTCTGTCGGAGACCGCTCCGACGCACACCGACTCCGCGCACTCATCGTGCTCCTGTGGCGCGCCGGACTTCGGATCAGCGAAGCACTCGCGCTCCAGGAAGGCGACCTCGACCGCCCGCGCGGCGCCGTGCTCGTCAGGCGAGGGAAGGGCGGCAAGCGCCGCGAAGTCGGGATGGATCGCTGGGCATGGGAGCAGCTGGAGCCGTGGCTCGAGATCCGCCGCCAGCTCCCGATCGGCGCGATGCTCTGCGTAATCCACGGGCCGACCGCCGGCCGGCGCTGGGAGGCGTCCGCCGCACGCAAGCAACTGCACCACGCGGCAGCCGCAGCGGGCGTCCGTAGAAGGTTCGCGCCGCACCAGTTGCGCCACGCGCACGCGGTCGAGATGGCGCACGAAGGCGTGCCGCTTGTCGTGATTCAGCGCCAGCTCGGGCACGCCAACCTCGGGATCACCAGGCTGGGTCGGGACGGGGCGCGGTGCCGGCGTTACCGCCGGTCCGTTTCCTCGTCCCGCCCGCCGAACCGGACTTGCCCATTTCTGAGCATCCGGCTCTCTACAGGACACGCGATGGTCGATCACGGCGCTGATCCAGACGCAGCGGCGGTCGCCGGTCGGGTGGTGGCCCGGCCTGTTCCGGTTGCCGCCCACGGCGAGGGGATGTTGTGGCCGCGATAGCGGTATCGGGTCACAGGCACCTCGTCGGGCCACGCGAGCCTCGTGCCTTCGCGGCTGGTCCAGTTGTGCCCCCAGCACCGTCGCCGGATCTGTTTCCAGGTCAGCCGCGTGTATTTCTTGCGCAGCCATCCGATCACTCGCCACCACAGGTAGTGGCTGAGATATGCGAAGCAGCGGCTGCTTGCGGCGTGGCGGTGGTAGTTGGTCCAACCCCGGAGGGTTGGGTTGAGCACGTGGATCAGCTGATCCAGCGATAGGTTGAGCGTGCTGCGGTCTGTCAGCGTCTTGATGCGGTGCATGACCTCGCGTAGCGCTCGTTCGCACGGGAACGTGATGGCGACGCGCTTGGTGGCCTTCCAGGGTTTCCGCACGATCCGGAACCCGAGTAGGTCAAAGCCGTCGTCAACGTGGGTGATTGCTGTCTTCTCGGGCGAGAGCGTCAAGCGCATCTGCTCTGCCATAAACTCGGCCGTCTGCTCCTTGATCGCGCGGGCTTGGGCCTCGGTGCCTCGCACCAGCACCACGAAGTCGTCCGCGAAGCGGATCATCCGATAGCTGGAGCAGGCCGTTGGCCCGGTCACGCGCCCGCTGGCTGTGCCAGCGCCGCGCTGTCCACGCTGCCTCGAAGCGACGGTCGAGGACTGAGAGGGCAATGTTCGACAGTAGGGGCGAGAGTCCCGACCCTTGTGGCGTGCCCGATGGCGTCGCGGTTAGGCCACCATGCTCGCGCACGATCCCCGCGGCGAGGAACAGTCAGATCAGCGCCAGGACACGCTTGTCGGTCACCCGACGGCGCACCTGTTCCATCAAGAGACCTTGATGGATCTGCCCGAAACAGTCCTCGACGTCTCCCTCTATCACCCACTCATAAGCACGTGGGGCGTTGATGAAGTACCGCACCTCTTCGATGGCGTCCTGGGCTCTGCGTTCGGGCCGAAAGCCATACGAGGTCGGGCAGAAGTCCGCCTCGAAGATCGGCTCGAGCACGAGCTTGGTCGCCGTCTGCACGATCCTGTCGCGCACCGTCGAGATGCCCAGGCTTCTGAGCTTCCCAGAGCGCTTCGGGATCAACCGCTCACGCGCCGGCAGCGGACGATACGCGCCCTCTCTCAGCTCCTTGCGGAGCTTGGCGAGAACACCGTCCACGCCCATCTGCTCGACAACGCGGCGGGTCTGGCCATCGACACCGGCGGTCCGTGACCCCCGGTTGCGTTTCACCCGCTCCCACGCGACCAGCAACGTCGCGGGGTCGCAGACCAGATTGAACAGATCGCCGAAGCGAGCCTGCTCGTCCTGGGCTGCCCATCGGTGCAGCAGCTTGGTCTGCCATCCCAGTACCCGCTCCTCGGCAACCTTCGCGTCAAGCAGCGCGGGCGTATCCACGCCCGACCTCCCAAACGGCGTCTCATGCTGCGGTCCTGCTGTCCGTCTTGGCCATGTGGACGGCTTTCCCGCCCTCGGACTACTACGCGGACTCCGCCACACCCAGCGCCCATCAGCCGGCATCGGGCCTTCCCGGGCTGCCACCAGCAGCCCAGCGCGCGCGGGGCGCTTCCCACGTTCACCATGATCCGTTTGACCGGGTCGGCAGCTGGCTGTACCCCTACAGCATCTCCGGCGAGCACTCGCAGTCTCTCGCCGGCCACCACACCCAGGTAAATGAGCCGGACGTGGAGCGAGCCGCCGTAAATCAGGGCGGCGTCGTTGCTGTGCACGACCCATGTCCGCCAGGTTTTGGGTCGGTTCTGCATTCGAGGGGCTTCTGACACCAGTTCGCTTTCGCTCTGCCTTTCGGTCTCGCTAGCACGCACGCGGGCGTCTGGCAGTGCCGCCCGGCCGTCACATCGTCAGGGACGCTTCACCCCATCGCGCGCGATCCCGCGCCCGAGGTGGCCCCCAGCTTCACCGGGCCGCTGCATCAGCCCAGGGCCGGCATTCCAGCCGGCACGGATGAGATGTTGTTTTCCGTCATCTCCTTTCGCATGGCGCCTCGTGGCGCAACATCTACCTACAGGGCATCGACAGCAGCGAGATCATCAGCACCGTCCACGGACGGCCGTCACCGACGATCTCAGCCACCGCCGGACTGCAGCTGAGGCGATAGCTCACGCGCGATCGGGTCAGCCGAACAGCCTGGGCCGACCCGATCCCGCACCCCAGCGTGGCGAAAACCGGGGAACCTCCGGCCGTCCTGACGTCCGCGTCTTCCCTCATATAGCGCAATTGCGGGTTCGCCAGCGCGTGGCGGCACACGGATGAAAGCGGGGCTGCCCGGAGGCAGGTCATCCCCGCCGATAATCACGCCGCGCTCGCGCTGGCTGTCGCTCAGCCGGAATGCGGCAGCCATGCAGCCGACCGCTCCTTCTCGTCCGACGCGACAGCCCGCGGGGAGCGTTTCCGGACGCCCGCATCCGGGTGGAGAGCGGGAGCGGTGTCCCGTCAGGCGATGCGTGAGCGCGGTGCCGTCTTCAGGCGGCCCGCGCCAGGCGGCGATAGCGTCCCGGCGGCTGGCCGCGATGGCGTGCGAAAGGCGCTTCTAGGAAACGAATGCCTTCCGAACAGATGCAGCTGTCCATCTGTTCGTGCCGTGAATCGTTGGAACCTTCTCAGCGTTCAGCTTCTCGGCGATCTCCTTCAGCGACATCCGCTTCCCGAGCAGCGCGTTGATCTTCATCCGCCATATGTAGTCACGTTGGTTGCAGAGCCGATGCGCAAGCCGGACGTTGTCGGGGGTGAGGTGACCTCCGTGCATCTTGAGTCTCGGATAGTGGTCGGCCGTCAGCATCCAATCGGCACCCGGCGATCTCGGCTCGAAGTAGCTACGACCCCGGAAGCAGTAGCACTGGGGCATCTCGCAACGCACGTCGATGATCTGGCCATCCCGGGCGAGTTGCCAGAGGATTCCGCGAACTCCCAGGTCCTCGAGCCTCTCAACTGGAGTCTTCTCAGCGTCCGCCGCCGCCGGGGTCCCAGCTTGAGGGACCTGCTCTTCGTCGTTCATGCTCGGGCTCTCAGTCCTCGAAGGTGGCGACAATCGGGCTATGGTCGCTGCAGCCGTACACCGACGACGCGCTGAGCAGGAGTTTCGCAGCGGTGAGCCCGAGGGGTGTCCCGTGCGACCCGTTCGGTGGTGTGTCGCGGTGACGGGCGCCATGCGAGTACAGGCCGGACACATCCGAGGATGCCCCTTCCCGGACATACGCGCGAAAGACAGCCAGCATGGGTCGGGTCCGCGCGCCCGTCGCGCCGGATTCTCGGCGCGTGTCGCACGCCAGAAGCGCGAACAAACGCCGGACGGCCGAGTACACGCCCCGCCGCGACGTGTCGGTCGCAGACGCGGTACCGATCCGACGACGCTCGGCCGCCCCGCTGACGCCTGCATTCGTGACGCAGCGAGCGCGCGTGCGGCGCCGCGGCCACACTCGCCTTGGACGAGAAGGAGCGGCGTCGCGGCTCCGTCATCGGCTCGGGGCGCTCCCGCATCGCGCAAGGTGAGCGGCAGTCGGCCGCGGTCATGGAGCTCGGGATGCACACCTGCTTTCGGACGGCGTTGGCTTCGCATCACAAACCTGCTATCCCGGCTTACCAGGGAAGAGGGCTGCGCGCCCTGCTTCGCGCGGAAATCAGGGCACGAGGCGGCACACGCTTGACGCCTTCAGCCTCGCGGCGTGCCTACGCAACAAAGGTGGGATCAGCGAGGCACGCACCTGAACGGGCGCGATCGCCTTCGCGTGAAAGCGTCGGCAGGTCCAAGACCAGTCCCACGCTCGCTTTCGCCACATTGACGAGCTGGGTGCTGACGCTCGCTTCGCGACGCGAGCGCTCGCGCCCCAAGTGCCGCATCCCGTCGGAAGCGGCCATCTCCCCAACAGTGCCGGAACGGCGAGAGGCTGTCGGAATATCCCCGCGGTCCGACGACTTCTTATACATCGATGACAACGAGTCGATTCTGCGCTGGGTCATTTCGGTTTTAGACGCTCCGCTTCGGCCGTCTGTCGCGCTCCTGTGACGTTGCCTCAGAACGCAGTTGTCACTTTCGTACAACCGCTCGGAATTATCCGACAGCCTCGCGACGGAGGGGAAGCCAGGACTGAGCGCGGGAGACTTCCGGCTCGTTAGCCAGGGATCTGCTAGCACTTGGACGGACGACGCTTGGTTTTCGCGCAACTGGGTATCTACCTTCACTCCCCCGATTCCAGGCTAGGCCTGGCTGTGCGGCTGATTTGCCGGTGAGAGCCTTATAGGGCTGCGGTTCGGCGGCATGCGCACCCTCGAGCAGGCGGTAGAACAGCAGCCCACGGTGTCGTGCGCGGCGGCGGTTAAAGCGGAACGTGAACTCGTCGAGGTAGTAGTCCAGCTGAGCGTGGCTGACCGCTCCTTGGTGGGTGCCGAGCATCCACCGCTTCACCAGCGAGGAGACGAGGTGGACGTGCGGGAGCACGACGTGCGCTGGGTCGCCCGTCGCTGAGACGTTGGTGACGACGTGGGCGAAGCGGTAGCGGGCGATGTCGAAGTAGCCCTGCCAGCCGTCGGTGCGAACCTCGCTGCCGCGCGCCACGTTGTCGAGCACGAATTCGGTCAGCGTGTCATTCGTGACGTCGGGGATCCGCCTGATCCGGACCCGCTCGGGCGCCTGGTCACCCTCGACCGCGATCGCGATCGCGATGATCGCCTTGCCCGCGAGCTGCCGGCCGCCGACCCCGCCGCGGCGGCGGCGGCGAGCGCCGATATAGCTCTCATCGACCTCCACGACGCCGGAGAGGAGCTCTCGGCCCGGCAGGACCATCGCGCGTCGGAGTGTGTGCAGCCACGCCCACGCAGTCTGATAGCTCCCCAGCCCGAGCACCCGTTGCAGGCCCAACGCAGAGACGCCCTGCTTCTGGTTTACGACATACCAGACCGCGGCGAACCAGCTCACCAGCGGCGTGCGGGTCCCAGCGAAGAGCGTGCCGGCCGTGACCGAGCTCTCTGACCGGCACACCCGGCAGCGTCGCAGCCCATCGGCCATCGGCCATCTGCCACCAACCACCAACCACCAACCACCAACCACCGTCGACCATCCCACAAAACCGGCAGGTGAACCCGCTCCCCCAGCGGATCCGCTCGAGGGCACCGCAAGCACCCCGCATCGTCGGGGAACGACGCCACCAGTTCGCGCCAATTTCTCGGGTACTCGATCCCCGGCCAAGGACGGTCGGAATACATCCTTCCACGCTATCCCTGCAGGGGGACGGAAGTGGATAGCCAGCTCCGCGCATTCCGGGGGTCTCGCCGCCGCACTCGGGATGCGCGTCTCTACACCGAAGCAAGGCGCGCCCTCGTGCTGCCTGCGACGCGGCTGGTGTCCGGTTGTCGCCCCCGTCCCGGGACAGATTGCCGGGCGGGTCTTGCGGGAATCAGCGCCTCCCACGGGAATCGACAGCACCAGAGCGTGATGCATTGCGGCTGCTCGTCCCAGCTGGCGTTCCCGCTAAGGAACGGCGTCTGCGTTGATCGCCGATTAGTTCGGTGCGACCGCGGCTACGGTGTTTCCTTGCCCAAAGCCGAGTACGTTCCGGCGGTGATGAGCCGGACGGGGTGATCGATGCCGTCCAGGCTGCGGGCGACATCGGCGAGCGCGGCCCACGACGACAAACCCCACAGAGCGAGACTCCGCGGCTCGGGCGCGAGGGCGCCGATGCGGTCGACGAGTAGGTTTAGGCTGAGCTCGGGATTGTCGGCGCATCGTCGCGCATAAAGTGATCGCACGTCCTCACGCGTGGCGTCCGGCGCGAAGTCGAGGAATTCGAGGTAGTAGCGGTCCGTGGTGCCCACGATAGGGTCCTGCAGCGGTTCGTAGCAGCCTGCTCGATCGATGCGGCCCGCGAGCTGGAATGACTCCTCGAAGCGTCGGTCGCGCCAGAGTCAAAGGTCTGTTCCCAGTCATCGATACGCTCCGAGCCGTGCGCGGGCATCCACCACGCGTACAGGTACTCGGGTCCTGGCCCCAGCCTTCACGTGTGTCCGATACTGGTCACCATGACGTCATCGGGATGTTCGCTGGCCCAATCGGCTTGGCCGCCCCCCGATGACGGTATGAAACGCTTGCAGGCTCGCGCCCGCTCGGCGACTGATGAAATCAACGTAAACGAGCATTCGAGCTCCTTTTGAGGTGAAGGGCTTTCAGCGTTCGGACGAGTTGTAGGGTCGGAGCCAGTCTGAAGGGTGTGGGCCGTAGCAGCCCTCCAGTAGGAGCGCACCCTGAGCGTTGGCGGGGTCTCGGGTGGTAGGCGCGGTCGGCGCTCGGCGAGGGTGTTGTGCGCCGCAATCAGAGCCCTTCGGATAGCTGCGAGGCGGCTGTGCGAGCGGCGCCGATGAGCAGCTTGCCCCGGTCGCGGCTGACGTGGCCGGTGGGGACGCAGATCGTCAGGCCAGCGCGGACCAGGCCGTCTGGTCCGAACACGGGCGCCGCGAAGCAGGAAAGGTTGGACGAGGACTCTTCTATCTCGGTCGCGAACCCTGCGCGTCTAACGTCGTCGAGTACGGTGAGGAATCGTGATGGATCGGTGATGGTGCTATCGGTGTACCGGGCGAGCCCACCGCCGATCACCTGGTCGATCTCCGCCGGATCGGAGAAGGCGAGGATAGCCTTGCCGGCCGCGGTTGCATGGGCGGGTAACCGACGGCCGATGTGGGTGACGAGGCGCACCGCGCGGCTGCTGTCTACGCGGGCGATGAAGACGACATCGGGCGCGGAAAGAATCGCTAGCTGCATCGTCTCGTCCTGCTTGGCGTGGATGGGAGTCACCACGCGGTAAAACTCGCGGATCATCTCGGGTTCGAGTCCAAGAGGAAACTTCGCGTATTCGAGCAGTCGGCTGCCCACCCGGAAGGTACGCGTCGGGCGGTCATGTCGAACGACGCCGAGGTCGCACAGCGTGCCGAGGATCCGTCGCGCGGTGGACTTCGGTATTTGCAGCTCGCCCGCGAGGTCGCTGAGGCGGGCTCCCCCTGGACGCTCGGCGAGCATCCCGAGCATCCCAAAGGCGGTGGCGACCGCGCGCGACGAGACAGTTTGTTTGCTGTCCTCCATGTCGCCCTCCAGCTTGGGCTGCGACCCAGCGATGGATGTCCTTGGGCGCGTCATCGCGGAGCTTCCGGTGTGGTTACAGGATCGCTGGCGGGGCGGGATCCGGTCGAGGATAGGTAGGGCCTCGGATCGAAGAAGGGGTTGTGGCAGTCTGCTCGGGCCGCGCGGACTATGTCAATCGACGGTAGATTTCGGACCGCGGCGGCCACGGCATCCCGGGTCGAGGCCACGTTGTTGCGAAACACCGCCTCGTCGTCGTCCGCCGCTGGATTGACCCAGACCGCCGCAATTGCCACCAGGTCGTCGACCTCGTCTGCTGGGAGCTCTCCTGCGGCGACAGCGTCATACATCCCGACGGCAACCCCGGCCTGCGCAGCACCCCAGGTGAGGGTGCCATGTCGCTCGTTGGCGACCGATGCCTTGTTGACGAACAGGGTGATCGGCTTCACCGGAACTCCGGGCTTCAGGACCGTCACAAACGGGGTGTGCCCTGGCACAGGGCCGGCTAGCGCGAGCGCCCAAACCGCGCCCAGAACGCTGCGATCACCGATCACGACGTTGACGTGGCCGGCGTTAGCGCCGTCGCCAGCGAACGCCTCGCCGATACGAATGCCTAGCGTCATCAGTTGGCCTGCTTTCCGAATTCGATCACACCGCGGGCGAGGTTTCCGGCCCGCATGTCATCGAACGCTTCGTTGATCTGATCGAGTTGATATGTGCGGGTGAGCAGGCGGTCAAGCGGTAGCCGTCCGGCTGCATAAAGGTCGAGGATCCTGGGCATGTCCTGGCGGGGGCGGCACGAGCCGTACAGGCTGCCGGTGATGATCTTCTCATGGCGGACCAGCTGCGGCCCGGGCAGCGTGACGGTGGCCTCGGCAGGCGGTACACCGACGGCCACGATCGTGCCTGCCCTCCGGGTTGCTTCGAAGGCCTGAGTCACGAGCTCGGTACGCCCCGCCGCCTCGAACGCGTAGTCGACACCCTCGCCGGCAGTGAGCTCGCGGACCATTCCCACGACGTCGTCCTTGGTGGGATCGAGCGTGTGGGTGGCGCCCAGCTCATCCGCCAGCGCACGCTTACTGGCCACCGGATCGACCACGATCAACTGCGCGGCTCCCGCCAGCTGCGCGGCCATCACGCTGCTCAGCCCGACCCCGCCTGCGCCGAAGATCAGCACCGAGGTGCCGGCTTGTACGTTTGCGCGATTAATCACCGCGCCATAGCCGGTCATGATCGCGCAGCCGACGAGCGCCGCCACCGACAGTGAGACATCCTCGCGGATGGGTATGCAGCTCGCCTCATCGACGACCACGCATTCGGCGAAGGTGGAGAGGAATGAGTAGTGGTAGAGCGGCTGTCCGGCGTGGGACAGCCGCCGCTTGCCAGTGACCAGCGTTCCTGCCAGCAGCGCCGGTGTGGCCACCGAGCACAGGTTCGGACGTCCCGCCTCGCAGTAGCGGCAGCGGCCACACGCCGGCACCCATGAGAGCACCACGTGCTGGCCCGGCATGACGCTCGTGACACCCTCTCCGACCACCTCGACGACACCGGCGCCCTCGTGGCCAAGCACGCTCGGGGTAGGGGATGGGATCGCCCCGGTGATCGTATGCCAATCGCTGGCACATACCCCGGTCGCTGCCAGTCGGACACGTACCTCTCCCGGTCCCGGTGGCGCCAAGTCTACCTCCACGACACGCAGCCGCTCATCGGGCGCGAACAGGACCGCAGCCTTCATCAGGAGGTGTCCGTTGTCGCTCGGATGGCTCGCCGTCATCGAAGCGATTTCATCAGGCGCTCACGAGTCGGCAAGGGGCAGTTGCGTGGGCCCGGGGTAGTGCGAGAACAGCAGCGTCGCGGCGGTCTTCGCCTGCAGCTCCTCCAGCAGCTCCCAGCTGGCGATGACAGCGTCCGGACTCCAAAGATAACCCGGGAGCTTGCGCTCAGCCATCTTCTGCGGATGGTACGCGGCGTCGACAACACAGATTGCCGTCGTGCCCGGAAGCCGGACGAGAACCGATTGATGACCAGGCGTATGGCCCGGCGTGGGGATGAGAACGATCGCCCCGTCACCGAACAAGTCGTGTTCCCCGTCGTGCACCGCCCAATTAGAGACCCCAGACCAGTCTGCCGGCACGTAGGCCGGCTTCTGGTAGATGGGCGGATCCTTGGCGAACGTCAGCTCCGAGCTTTGGACGTGCGCCGTGGCCTGTGGCAGCAGCTCTAGTCCTCCGCAGTGGTCGTAGTGAAGGTGCGTGACGATGACGTCAGTGATCTCCGAGGAATCGACGCCGATCTCCGCGAGCCGACTGGCCGCATCATCTCCCGGTCCCATGACAATGTCCGAGAACTCGGCCTGGGCCCCCAGCCTGGCAGCCGGGTCGTGCGCCAGATCCGGATGCGGGCCACAATCGATGAGCACCCATCCGCGGGCGTGCTGTACCGCGTAGAAGTAGTACGGAAGGTACATGACCTCGCCGCAGTCGGGCGCCCACGGGTCGAACAAAGTCTTGAGGGTGTTCTCACCGCCACATTCAAAGGCGTACAGCCGCTCGGCCCGACCAGTCACTCCGAGCGTCACCTCCGGTCCTCATCGGGCGGGGGGAGTGCCGAAGCTGGAAGCTGGTCCGCTACGCTCTCCTGTGAGTCTCGGGTGGGCGGTCGCTCGGGCGTGGCGGAGCTAAGGTCACTTACCGTAGTCGGGTCGCTCAGATGACCGGTGCCGGCACGACCGCTGCTGATCCGCCGCCTGAGTACGACTAGATACCAGAGGACGGCCAGGACCAGCACGCCGCCCACGACCCCGTCGGCCTTGTGAAAGTCGCTTGGCACCGTGAGCACCCACAGGGCGAACAGCAGCCAGGCGAAGGAGAGCGTGAACACCGGCACCGCCCAGCGGCCAAGCGAATAGGTGCCCGGCGCGTGCAAGGTCGAAAGCGCCCTGCGGCGCACGGCATACGCGACGATCAGCATCAGATAGACGACATACGGCAAGATCGCCGTCGCGCCGACCAGAACCGTGAACGCCGAACTCTGCTCATAGGCGTAGAGCAGTACCGCAGCACTGAGGATCGTGCCCACCAGAATCGCGGCGACCGGGGTCCTCGTGTGTCCGTTGACGCGCCGCAGCAGTGTTGAGCCGGGAGCGATGTTGTCGCGAGCGAGTGCGAACAACAGCCGACCCTGCACCGCGACCACCGCCAGTGCCGTCCCAAAGACGGCGAACAACGGAAAAATCAGCAGGATACGCGCCAGAGTCGAGCCGAACCAATGGGTGATGATGTCGAACACGGGTGAGCTGGAGCCCGCGATCGCGGCGATGTTCGGGGTCGCCACCGCGAAGCAGACCAGGGCGATGAAACCAACCGTCCCCGATACGACTAGCGACCCGATCACCGCACGCGGCACGTTACCGGCTGCACCAACCGCCTCCTCGGACATGTCGGCTGCCGTCTCGAAGCCAGTCAGCGAAAACAGCCCCACAGCCAGCGCGCCCTCAATGCCGGGCCAGACCGCGCCACCATGAACCCCACCGGTGTTACCCAATGACATCGCGTGACCGTTCTTGGCGAAGACGACGATCAGAACGGCAATCGCAATGAAGAGCGAGGCTACGATCTCGGCGACCACCGCGACATTGTTGATCCGAGCGAACAACCTGACGCCCAAGATGTTCACGATGGCAATAAGAATTAACGCACCAAGCGCGATCAGAAGCGTTTGCAACGAAGACAGCGTGATCCCGAACATCGAGCCGATGAACGGACCGATCAGGACGTAGGTAATTGTCGCTACCGATGTCAGCAGGTACACGAACGCCACGGCGGCGATGACCCAACCATAACCCGGACTGATCAGGCGCGATCCCCACTGATAGGAGTAGCCGGCCAGCGGGATTCGGGAGCCCAGCTCAGCCAGAACCAGCGCGATCAGAATCTGACCCGCGAACACCGGCAGCCAGAACCACACGCTGGCCGTCCCGAACTTGCCCAGCCCAAAGCCGAACACCGTGTAGACGCTCGTCGTGATCGACATGAACGAGAACGCAATGCCGAATACTGCCCACGGCCGCAGAGTCCTCCTCAACTCCGGGCGATAGCCGAAGCCCTCTAGCACTTGGTCATCAGTCACTCGGTCGTCAATCGCTGCGCCGGGCGTGCGGTTTGACATGTTCTCTCCTCGCTCTTCTCGGGTTGTCTGTCGTCGATCACCCGCGCACCATATGTGGGCCAATGATCCATATCTGGTGCGCGGCAAACCTACTGCAGTCCAATCGGCCGTGTCAACCGGTTGGCATCACCTTTTTGGGCGCGCATTCGCGAAATCGAGCTAGCCGTTATCGCGAGACCCCGGGCAATGTTCCACGGACGGACGAACAAGGGGTTGAGCATTGCGCGCAGTCCGCGGGTTGCCCTCACGATTCACGACGGCGATCCCCCAGCATCTGGCCGTGCTCCTGTGAGGTCAGGCAGTCGTCGCGACCGGCGATCAACCCGAAAAGCACCTCTAGCTCGGCACATCGCGAAAGGTCACGACGCCGGTGCTCAGCTGCCGAAGACGTCGTCCTGGCCGGGATCATCACACCGTCGAGGGCAGCGTGTTACTCGTGAGCGTGAACACGCGGGCCTTTTACTGGCCTTCGGCGACGGTTGCGATTGCTTCAATCTCGAGGAGGGCGCCGTCGATCATCAGGTCCGCGCGGACCGTTGCTCGCGCGGGGGGCGGCGACGGCACCAGTTCCCGATATGCCCGATCAAATCCTGGGAAATCCTCGGTCAGCGCGAGGTAGCAGGTCATCTTCAGCACAGCCGCAAGGCTCGAGCCTGCCTCGGTCAGGATCGCATCGAGGTTCATCAGCGCCTGCCGTGTCTGTGCCTCGATTCCCCCTGGCACGATCTCACCCGAGCGAAGATCCGTGCCCAGCGAGCCTGAGCAGTAGACGGTGCGCCCGCTCACGATCGCCGGCGAGTAGTGGGCAAGGGGAGCAGCCGCTGCGCCACTCGACACCGCGCGGCGGGGGCTCACACGGGATCCTTCTGTGCGAGTTCCGACGGCTTGATGTCGACACGCCGTCCACGACTCGTGCGCTCCCCGCTCCATGCGGCGCGCAGGATCTCTATCAGCGCATCGCGATCGAGCTTGCGGGGGCTGTTGTCCACGAGCCGGGAGATGGTGGATGCATCGTCGGCGATCCGCAGCAGGTCGAGCTCACTGATCCCGAGCTCAGCCAGAGATCCGGGAACTCCGACCGCTAGCGCCAGCTGGGCGATCTCCTCGATGGTCCTGCTGGCGGATTCTGCGTTGCTCGCTTGCTCGTCGCAGACGCCCATGGTGCGCCCGATGATTGCCAGCTCCCGCTCCGCTGCGGGACAGATGAAGTCAAGGACGTAAGGGATCAGAAGTCCGACCCCCAAGCCGTGCGGCGTAGACGTCGTCGCACCGATCGGATATTGCAGCGCGTGAGCGCCTGCGGTTCCGGCCTGGGCGAAGGCGATACCTGCGCTCAGGCTTCCGAACAGCATCATCGTCCGGGCGTCGAGGTCATCCCCGTGAGAGACGGCACGCTTGAGCGCAGCGTGAATCATCCGAATCGCCGTCAGGGCGTGCAGGTCGGAGAAGTCGTTCTTGCCGCGAAACACGGGGCCTGGGTACTCCTCCCAGGTGGTGGTCTGCCGACCCGCGGTGTATGCCTCGACCGCGTGGACGAGGGCGTCGATGCCGGCGTAGGCGGTGGTCATCGCGGGGCAGCTCAGCGTGAGCTGCGGATCGCAGATCGCGGCGCGCGGTATGAGAAAACGACTTGCGACGCCGACCTTCATTCGCCGAGCCGGGTCGCTCAGGACCGCGACCGGCGAGACCTCAGAGCCAGTGCCGGCTGTTGTAGGTACGGCAATCACCGGCAAGCATGGCGCCGGTACCTGGTTCTCGCCGTAGTAGTCGGTCAGCTCTCGAGGATGACTCAGCAGCAGCGCCGCCAGCTTCGCCAGGTCGATCACCGATCCACCACCGATACCCACGACGACATCGACATTTGCGCTTGAAACGTCGTCTACGCACTCGAGCACACTCTCGACTGGTACGTCCACCGGAGTTCGCAGATAGGTGTGGATCGTGATCCCAGCGCGCGCTAGCTCGTGCATCGCGCGATCAAATGCCGGCGTGCCGGACACGCCGGGATCCGAGCAGACCAGCGCCCGCCGGCAGCCTTCGCCGCTGACGAGGCTTCCGAGGTGATCGATCGTGCCCGAGCCGAACAGGACAGTGCTCGGCAGTCGAACGCTAGTCTGACCAGGAACGGCCACGTGACCGATGGATACCTCGACGCCAGCGACGAGTGGAGCGCTCGAGACGTTTAGCTGCATGATCGCTGCAGGTCGTGGTCTGACCGGCTGAGTTCCAGCAACTCCTGGACCTCGCGCCATGACTCGCGGTCCACGACAAACCCGCCCAGCATGCCTCGCTGTCGAGCCGCGCGGCTACGGTCGCCAGGAACCGCCACCCGGGCCGCAGCTTCGTGATCGCCGCTGTTGCGAACGTCTTCCAAGTAATCGGACAGCCGCTCGATCGAGTCATCGATCCCGAACGTGGCAGGATCGAGCACGATGAACACGTCGCCCTTGCTCGTCTCGTGCTCTGTGTCGAGCGTTCCGCGAACTGCGTTCCCAAGGGCCGTTCCGGTCAACGTGGCGACTAGGAGTTCCACCGCGAGACCGAGCGCGTAGCCTTTGGCACCTCCGAACGGGCTGATCGCGCCGCGCGTCGCTGCGGCCGGATCCATCGTGGGAGCACCCGCGCAGTCCACAGCCCAGCCCGGCTCGAGCGGAGTACCGGTCCGTTCGTGAGCCAGCAGCTTGCCCATCGAGATGGCGCCGGTGGCCATGTCAAGCACGAAGGCCTCCGGCTCAGCGGGCACGCCCACCGCGATCGGGTTGGTGCCGAGCACACGTTCGCAGCCGCCCCAAGCATGGACAAGCGCTTCGCTAGTCGTCATTGCCAGGCCGATCAGACCCTGCGCCGCCACCTCCTCTACGTAAGGTCCGAGCAGTCCGAGGTGGTTGGCGTCATGCACGGCACCTACCGCGACTCCGTTGGCTCGGGCGCCACGGATCAGCTCGTTGACGGTCGCAAGACCCACCACCGGCCCGAATCCGCGGCGCCCGTCGATGACCAGTGCACTTGGAGAGCGCCACTGGAATACTGGCGTAGCGTCCGCGGCGATCAGCCCGGCGCGCATGCGTCCCACGATCACCGGCACGCGCTGAATCCCGTGTGACGAGTGGCCGCGCAGGTCAGCTTCGGTCAGCCACAGAGCCTGGGTCCGCGCCAACGGTGCCGCTGCGCCGAATCCTTCGAGGACGTCTCTGATCAGACCGAGTTCCTCGGCGTAGGTGACGTGCATCGTGTGCTCGGCTGTGGCTACTCGTAGAAGCCGTCGGGTGCTTTGATGAGGGTGGGGTACTGATCAGCGTCGTGCCCGAACCAGATCTCAGCGCCGGTCTCCTCGGCAGTCTGAATTAGACGGCGCGCGGCATGAACCATCCCAAGGCTGTCAAACACTGAAGCCGTACCCGGGAGCGCGGGCGGCGGACCCAGGTTCGACTTCGCGTAGCATACGTCGGAGGCCAGCAGCAGACTCCCGCTTCCCGGCAGCTCGACCAGCAGCGCCAGCAGGCCCTCCACGTGTCCGGCGCCGAAGTTGAGCACGCGGACTCCCGGGACCAGAGTGAAGTCGGGATCGCTGCGATCAACGATCGACCATTTCAGACCGTTGCGGATCCATGATTCGATGTCTTGTTTGACGTAGGCGGTGCTGCCATCCACGCGCGCGTAGTGCTCCAGAGCGCTGCGCAGCTCGTCACGATGGACCACGATGCGCGCATCGTGAAAGAATTCAAGGCACCCGCTGTGATCCATGTGCAGATGGGACGCGACCACGATGTCAACGTCCGAGGGGCGCAGCTTGAGCTGCTCGAGACGATTCGGCAGAAAACACTCCTCGGTCGCGTTGAGCACCTCGACCGGCTTGAGGGCGTCGGGCCAACGCTGCTCGGAATCCGGGTGCGACCCCGTGTCGAAGAGGATCCGATGCCCGTCGCATTCGATCAACACCGAGTAGCTCGGGATCGTCAGCCACTCCGCCGCACGGTTGGGATCGTCGATCGTCGCCAATGTAGGACCGAACAGCATGATCGAGCGATCAAGAGATAACGTGCCATGATCGAGAACGTGAACGCGTTTGACGCTCGTCGGGGCGGTCCGTGAACCGACGGTTCGTCGCGTTGAAGCGATGGATGCCATGTCAGCCTCCTCAAGGTTTCGTCGTCAAACCGATTGCAGTGACTTCTCACGCAGTAAAGTGCGAATCGCGATCGCGGCCTCTCGCCCCATCTGCGCGGCGCTCTCCATCTGGGCCCAGTCGCCGGTGTAGTCGCCGGCCAGGAAGATGTTCCCGCCAATCCCGCGTTCGAAGGCCCGCTGATGCCCGCTGCGCCCGGGCTTCTGAAACGGCTGTGCGTAGGGCCAGCGTTGTATCCACACGTCGTCCACGATCCCGGTTATCTCCGGGAACACGCGCGCTAGATCCGCCAGGAACGTGTCCCGGATCTCCGTATCGCTGCGGTCTAGCAGAGCTCGCGCTGGTCCAGCGCCAGCGTAAAGCATGATCGCTCCACCAGGCTTCCGTGGCGTGGACTGACTCCGGAGCACGTTCGCGTGGTTAAAGAACATCGTGAAAGAGAGACCAGGCGTGACGACTGAGTAGAGGTCGTCCCAGGGCATCGGGCCGGTCTCCTTGGTCAGGAAGGCGGCAACGACGAACGGTCCGTACTCGATGCTCTGCAGCGCCGTTGCCAGGTCGGGCGGCTGGTCTGCAAGGATTTCCCTTGTCACGTACGCAGGCGTCGCGACGATGGCGCCACGGGCACGCACGCTTACGCGCTCGCCGTCCTGCTCGTAATCGACCCGGACGGTCTGATCTGATTGAGATGTGATCGCCCCGACCGGAGCTCGGGTCTTGACCCGCTCACCGAGTTCGCGCGCGAGCGCGAGCGGAAGCTCAGCCGAGCCGCCCCGCATGTTCCGACCGAGGACGGTATCTCCGGAGCTCCATACATGAGCAAACAGGGCGGCCATGCAACCAGCCGCTACTTCCTCGGGCTCGGCCGTCATGCGATGCGCCGTCGTGCGAAACAGAGCGTCGACCTGCGGGTGCACCCTCCCGACCAAGTCCGAGAAAGGACGGTCGTCCATGAACCCAAGCAGTCTCTGGCGAATCTCACCGAGCGAGGCACCATCCGTAGCTCGTGATAGCCGCTCGTACTCGGCAGCCGCACGCCGGACCCTAAGTCCACTCGTTACGAGGTCAACACGAGCGCGCCGCTCCAGCGGAAGACGAATCGGGTAAGTCTCCGCCCGACCGCCACGGACAAGCTTTCCATCCATCCAGAGCCCAAGCAGATCACCGTTAATCCGCAGCGTCTCGAGCCGAAGCTCCTCGACCATGCGGCCGACGATCGAGCCCGGCTCCGGAAACATGTGCGCGCCGACGCTCAGCCAGTAATCGCCCCGGTGCTCGGAGCGAACCCGCCCGCCGACGCGATCCTCGCTCTCGAGAACCAGCACATCTCGATCCCGAAGGCTCCACGCAGCGGTCAAGCCCGCGATACCCGCGCCTACGACCACGCAGTCACGCACCCGCTCCTCATCAAGTCGATGATCCGTCTGGCCTGCGCCGGTTCCCGACGCATCAGGTGCACTCATGACGTGGACCTCCGATCCTGTGGCCGATGATGTTTGGACGGGTCGCCAGGCTCCGATGGAAGGAATGTCTAATGGTCTATCCATAAGATGTCAAGTCCTCTCTATGATCTTTCGCCCATGAGTCCTATGAGCAATGCCGGAGCTGTGACGCCGGCAGGCGCCTGGGTTCAGCCGATCAAGAGCCGGCGGGGCTTTGAAGTGATCCTCGATCAACTAGAGGCCGCCCTCCTGTCCGGCGAGCTGTCTGTCGGCGATCGCCTACCAGGCGAGCGCGAGCTCGCAGCCGGCTTTGGAGTTTCGAGGACATCGGTCCGCGAGGCCCTCCGGGTTCTCGAGGCCCTCGGCCTGGTCGAGGTCAAGCGCGGGATCGAGGGAGTCACCCTGCGGAACGAGCCGGGTGATGCTTTCGCAGACCTCCTGCGACTGCATCTCGCGCTCGGACACTATGAGGCGCGATCGGTGGTTCAGTTTCGGACGGTTCTGGAATCCTGGGCCGCTGCCCAAGTGGCCGAAGCAGCAGATAAAGCTGTGTTCGTCCGCCTCAGCGAGATAGTCGACCGCATGGCCGACGACTCACTCGACCCGCTCAGCTTCCACGCCCTGGACGTGGAATTTCACGAAAGCCTGATCGAGGTCTGCGGCAACGGCCTAGCCGCACTGGCCCTTCGCGGTTGCCGCACCGTCAACCGTCAGGCCATGCTGGATGGACTCGGAATCGGTGAATGGGCCCAAACGTTGACCGAGCTTCACCGCGAGCACCAGGACCTTGTCGATGCGATTCGAAGCTGTGATCCTGCGCACGCCGCCGCCGCCATGAGGGAACACATCGACCGCTGGTCGCTACGCACGGTTGAACGCCCTGGCACTTGAGGGCGCGGCGCTCAGCGGACGCTCTCCACATCGACGAATCTGGGGGAGTGGGGCGCTTCTCGGGGACGAGACGGCGGGGCCCACCGATTAGCTGCGTCCCGATCACGTTGTAAACGCCGCGGCGCTTGCAGCCGAGGCCGCGAGCAAGCACACGGCCTTCAAAGCGATAGTGCCCGCGAGGCCGAGCGCTGTCCTGTTCTGGACGAGCGGAGCCTGTCAAGTCGGATGAGACAGCGGGTCGGCGGGTTTAGTCGGAAGTTTTCGCTGTTGAAACATTGGATCCCGCGTGGTGGCGCGGGATTCGGGCGGTCTGGGGTGGTTTGGCTTTGGCTACTCGTGGAGTTTGACGTCGAGTAGTTGGAGGGCGTGGGCTTGTAGCGGGGTGGGTGTGGTGAGGCGGGTGAAGGTGTGCTCGGCGGTCCCGATCCGGATGGTGTTGCGGCAGAGGGTGCCGAGGTCGGCGAGGAGGTCGGTGAGGGTGTGCGCGGCGTGGCCGGTCGGGGTGGTGGCGCTGCCGGCCTTCGCTCGGGCTGACCGGGAGCGGGTCGCTGGTTTGACGGGGTCGGATGGCGCGAGCGGCGTTTCGTCTGTGAACAAAAGTTCGGGGAGGCGCGCTTGGAGCTCGAAGGACACGTAGTAGGCGAGCATGCAGAGGAACACGTGCGCTCGGACGCGGGTCTCGAGGTGGTGGTGGATCGGGCGGATCTCGATCGTGTCCTTCATCGTTCCGAACGCGCGCTCGGCCATCTTCAGCTGCTTGTAGGCGCGGACCGCCGCCGGCGCGCCGAGCGTCCGTGCGGGGAGGGTGGTGCGGATCACGTAGAGGCCGTCCAGGGCGGCCTCGTTGTTGATCTGCTCGGTCTTGCGCTCGTAGGCGAACGCGCCGTCGGTGATCAGCAGGGTGAAGTGCTTGGCGACCTTGTACTTGTTGACAGTCTTCCCGGCGCGCTCACCGATCTGACCGGCGTCAGCGCCGCGCAAGCGGCCGCGGGGGCCGTCCACGCTGGCCTTGACCTTGGCCAGCTCGACTTCGGTCGCGGCCAACAGTTCTCCGCGTTTGCGGGCGCGTTCGGCGGCGACGGCCGGGGTGCGGCAGACCACGAGCCGCTCGCCCGGGAACAGCGGCGAGCTGATCTCCGCGAGGTTGACCTGATCAAACAGCGACAGCTGCAGATCGCCTGCGTTCACCAGCGAACGGATCTGCACACTCTTCAGCGCGCTGATGAAGTCCACCCCCTGCGCCTTGGACGCGGCCGCGTGGGCTTGGGTGATCATCCCGCGGTCGCCGACGAACACGACCTGCTCGATCCCGAAGTCCTGCCCGATCATCCGCACGGTGTCCGCGACGGTCTGGGAATCGGTCGTGCGGCCTTCGTGCACGCGCACAGCGACGGGGCGACCCTCCGGGCTGCAGATCAGCCCGTAGTTGACCTGCAGCTTGCCCTTCACACCATCGCGCGAGTAGCCCAATGTCGCCAGCGGACAGCAGCGACCTTCCATGTAGCTGGAGGACAGGTCGTAGAGCACGAACCCCTCGCCCTCACCGGAGTCCTTGAGGTGGCGCCGCGCGAGCGTCCGCTCGATCCGATCCTGGCGCTCCACCAGCCAGTCCATCGCCGCAAGCAGCTCGGCCTCCTTGACCTCGCCGAGTGCCAGCTCATCGCCCAGCGTGGTCTGCCCGAAGCGCCGGGTCGCGGACAGCTTCGAGCCCGGGGCGATCAGCCGCTGGACGATCATCGCGACGACCAGATCACGTTGACGGCAGCGGTCGCGGGCGATCAGCCGCTCTAAATCCAGGGCGCGGAGCACCCCGAGCACCGCGGCGACGTGACCGTGCGGCAGCGACCGCTCGATCTCGAAGTCTTCGTCGAGATCGACCAGGCGGCGGCCGGCGAGCATCGCGCGGATCACATCGATGATCTCCGGCGCGAGGTGCGAGAGGTTCCCGAGGTTCTCGTGGCGGACCTTCCCACCCTCTCGATAGGAGCGGCGCATCAGCTGCGACGTGTACACCGCCCCGTCCTTCCCCTTCGTCTTGATTGTGGCTACGTGAGCCGGACCACCACGCTTCGCCATACCGACAATATAAACCATCCGCCAGAGAGATACCAGCTATAACTTTGGCTACACACAACCAGCAAAAGAAAGACCCGACCCCCACGAACACTGGGGATCGGGCCTCAAACCCTCAAAAACTTCCGTTTAGTGGTCGGCCTCCTCGTTGTCGGGTTTGTTGATCCACACGGCGGTCGGTAGCGCGGGTGGGCGTGGCGGCCGGCGGACGAACCGCTCGGGTGTTGCCTGGTAGGCGGCGTCGAGCACGTGTGAGCGGGCGGCGTGGGTTGCCTTCGCGTGTCCGTGGTGGACGGTCGCGGGGGTCATCAGCCCGATCCCGCAGTGGCGATGGTGATTGTTGTAGTAGTCGAAGAACTGGCGGCAGAACGCGCGGGCGTGCAGGATCGAGGCAAATCGGGTGGGGAACCCGGGCCGGTACTTCAGCGTCTTGAAGTGCGCCTCTGAGTAGGGGTTGTCGGTCGAGGTGTATGGCCGGTTGTGGGTCTTGGTGACGCCGGGCGACGTTGTGTCGCACTACTCACGTTGTGGATGTTTTGCCGGAGCGGGTGCGGCTGGTGGCCGCGCCGGGCGATTTGCGGCGCTCCTGACGTTTCCGTGGGTCGAGTGAGGGGGTAGGTAAGGGGCGCACGCCGCGCGCTGCCTAGGGTTTCCGGCTTCTTCACGGCTGGAATCTCTTGGAGGCGATGCGACGTGCGCGGTATCAGGGTATGGGCCTGTCTGCTCGGGCTGCGACGGACGGTGGTCGAGGACGTCAGGACGGGCAGCGAGGGGGAGGTGATCGTGAGCGTGCGTCCGGGTTGGCGCGAGCGGGATCGCTGTGGGGTGTGCCGGCGCCGGTCGCCGGGCTATGACCTCGGCGAGGGGCGACGGCGGTGGCGAGCGCTTGATCTGGGGACGACGTTCGCGTTCGTCGAGGCCGACGCCCCGCGAGTGACGTGTCGGCGCCACGGCGTCGTGGTTTGTGCGGTGCCGTGGGCGCGGCATGGGTCGAGGTTCACCCGGGCGTTCGAGGATCAGGTCGCGTGGCTGGCGGTGAACACGTCTAAGACCGCGGTCGCTGAGTTGATGCGGGTGGCGTGGCGAACGGTCGGGAGCATCCCCTGAACGGGTCGCCGCGGAAGCCCGACGTGAGGTCGACCTGTTGGACGGGCTGCGGCGGATCGGGATCGAGACGGAATGCTCATAGTGCGCGCGATGCCAACACGAGCTGTGGCTCGCTGCTGGTGACGCATCCGTTCCATCCGTTGCGGGGGCAGCGGCTGGAGGTCTTGTTCGAGCGCCGCTGCCCGGAGGGGCGGCTGTATGTGTGCGCGGGCGGGCCGATGGGCTCGATCGGGATCCCGGAGGACGCGACGGACCGCGCGCCGGAGCCGGGCGACGGGCCGCTGACCGGCGAGGTGTTGGCCGGGTTGGTGGCGGTGGTGGCCGCGATCGGTTCTGGTCCGAGTGCGGGAAGGAGTGGTGGGCCTGTGCACGAAACAGGTACAGGCTTATGAGTGGAAACACGGCGGACCTTCAGGCGTTGAGCGTGCGGCAGTTGCGCGCGCGGCGGGGACGGTTCGCGACGGCGTTGCAGCGGCCCGAGGCGACGCTGCCGGGCACTCTTGTCCGTCAGGGACGGACGTGCTCGAGCAGCGGTTGTCGTTGCCGACGGGGCGAGTTTCACGGCCCGTATCTGTACCTGGCGCTCTACAGCGGGGGGCGCAATCGGACGCTCTACGTGCCCGCGGCCATCGAGGCGGTCGTGGACGAGTATGTGAGCGTCACGCACCGCAACGACGTCGCGCTGGCGGAGATCGCTCAGATCAACATCGAGTTGCTCGGCCGCCGAGCGCTTGGGTGATGGCGGGTGTCGTGCGTTGGGGTTCAGACGGTCGCTGCGGTGGCGAACATGGTCGAGGCCGCGCTGGCAGGAGGGAACGATGAGCACGCTCACGTCGGGTGTCTCGGTGAAGATCACGGGCGAGCACCTGGAGCGCCTGGCGATCGTGTACGTGCGTCAATCGACGCTGGCGCAGGTCCGCGATCACGGCGAGTCGACAGCGCGGCAGTATGCGCTCAGCGACGACGCAGAGCGGATGGGCTGGCCGGCGGATCGGGTGTTGGTGATCGACGCCGATCTCGGTGTCTCAGGCCGCGGCGGGTCGGCACGAGCCGGATTCAACGAGCTCGTCGGACGGGTGTGTTGCGGCGAGGTCGGCGCGGTCTTCGGCCTGGAGGTCTCGCGGCTGGCGCGCAGCACCGCCGATCTGCAGCGGCTGCTGGAGCTGTGCAGCTTGACCGACACGCTGATTATCGACGGCGATGGTGTCTACGACCTCGGACAGTTCAACGACCGGATGCTGCTGGGCCTGAAGGGCACGATGTCCGAGGCGGAGCTGCATATTCTCGCCGGCCGGCTTCAGGGCGCCCGGCGCGCCGCGGCCGCGCGCGGCGAGCTGCGGTTCCCGCTGCCGGTCGGCTACGTCTACGACGACGACGGCGACGCCGTCCTGGATCCCGACGAGGAGGTTCGCGCGGCCGTCGCTGATGTGTTCGCGTGCTTTGAGCAGACCGGCTCGGCCTACGCCGTGGTTGGCGCGTTCGCTGAGCGGCGGTTCCCCGCGCGCGCCTACGGCGGCGCGTGGGCCGGGCAGCTGCGCTACGGGCGCCTGTCGCATAGTCGGGCGGTGACCGTGCTACGCAACCCGTCCTACGCTGGCGCCTACGTGTTCGGGCGTCGCCGTGCGCGGCGCCAGGTCGACCCGGACGGCACGATCCGCGCGAGGATCAAGCTGCTGCCGCGCGAGCAGTGGGGTGTCGTGATCCACGATCATCACCCCGGCTACATCACCTGGGAGCAGTTCCTGGCCAACGAGCGGCAGCTTGCGGCGAACCGCACCAGCGCCGGCGCGCGCCCAGCCCGCGAAGGCTCGGCGCTGCTACAAGGGATCGTTCGCTGCGGCTGCTGCGGACGCTCGATGTCGACCTTCTACCGCGACGGAAAGCCAGGCTATGACTGCAGCTACAGCCGCGTGGACCGGGCCGCGACGCCCGGCTGTCGTGGCGTGATGGGCGAGGCGATCGAGCAAGCGGTCGCTGAGCGGCTGCTCGCTGCGGTCGCGCCCGAGCAGATCGCGCTCGCGCTCCAAGCCGCCGACACCGTCACCGACCGGCGTGGGCGCGCGACCCGCGCCGTTGAGCTGCGCGCCGAACGGTCCCGCTATGACGCCGCCCGCGCCGAGCGCGCGTTTCACCAATGCGATCCCGAGAACCGGCTTGTTGCCCGCAGCCTTGAGAAGCGCTGGGAGGACAAGCTCCGTGACCTCGCCGACGCCGACGCCGAGCTCGCGCTCCAGGCCGCCGAGCCTGCGCCGCCGGCGCGTGCTGACATCGAAGCGCTCGCTCGCGATCTCCCGCGCCTGTGGGCCGCGCCGAGCACCAGCCACCGCGACCGCAAGCGGCTGCTGCGCTCGTTGATCAACGACATCACGCTCACCTCCAAGCCCGACCACCCGGAGATCCAGATCGGCATCCACTGGCGCTCCGGCGCGAGCAACGAGCTGACCGTCTTGCGACCCGCCGCAGCTCGCACCGTCCGCTCCCAGATCGTGCTCGAAATCCTGCGCCAGCTCGGCCCGACCCACACCAACGAGCAGCTCGCCGAGCACCTCAACCAGGCCGGTCATCTCACCGCCAGCGGCCGCCCGTTCGACGAGGGGAGCATCCGCTGGCTGCGCTGGCAGCAACGCATCCCATCCCCGTCCCCACTACGAGAGGACGAGGTGGGCGTCCACCAACTCGCGCAGCTCCTCAACGTCGGCGATCACGTCGTCTACGTCTGGATCAAGCAAGGCAAGCTCAGTGCCCGCCGCGTCGGACACCGCCGACTCGCGATCGCCTTCAACGACAAGATCGAAGCCGCCTGCCGCCAACGGCTCACCAACTCGCCCCGAACACGCTACCTCGACCAACAACCAGTTACCGGAGGTGCAGAATGAAGCCACCGTTGACGAGATCAGCCATCGCAAGGGGCAGCGGTACCTGACCGTCGTCGTGGATCACCACACCGGTCGCCTCGTCTGGGCCGCCCCGGGTCGAGACCGCCGGATGGTCCTGGCGTTCTTCGATGCGCTCGGCGAAGAGCGCTGCAAACAGATCGAATTGGTGTCTGCGGACATGGCCGCGTGGATCTCGGGGCCGATCGCTGAGCGCGCTCCGCAGGCCAAGCGGTGCGTGGACCCGTTTCACGTGGTGATGGTGCGCCACGAGGCGCTGTTGATTCGTGCGGGGTGCAAGACCCCGCTGCGGGGCTGTCGCGGCAGCCCGGTGAAGCTGAGGACAGTCTGACCCCGGAGCTGCGGGGAAGGACGGCAAGCAGTCCTGACAAAGACGCGACGCGTGAGAACTATCGGATCGCGTGGGCGCGGCGAGCAAGACGGAGAGGCGTAACGAAGTGAACCAGTGCCAGAACCCCCTCGAGCGTGGAACCCGGCTCAAACCCGATGGATATGGGCTGGGTCAAGCGGTGAGCGAGTCCCTCTGTGGACGAGGGGCTCGGCCTCGGTGGTCGTCAGTGATGCGTTCCGTCGGGGTCCGTGACGCGTGCCCGCGTGAGCGTCACGGCAGGCCCGCAGGGGAAGAGCTGGGCGTCGATCCCGTCAAGCGAACGGCAGTGAACGTGGGAACCCGACCGGTGTCGCCGTCGTGCCCTTTGGGGTGCAGGCTAGGCGCAGTGTCCGCTGATGGCGCTGGTCGGGGGCGGAGCTCTCGTAGTAGTCGGAGCCCGGGAGAGCCGGGTACATGGCGAAGGGGAGCAGCGGGCTTGCAGCGCCCGTCTGGAATGCGAGGAGGTCGCCGGTGAATACCGGCGCGCCGCCGGTGGCGATGATGGTCGCCGAGCGGGTACTCGGGATTCAGCGCAAGCTGCACAAGTGGGCATCCGATGATCAGGATCGGAGGTTTCACGACCTCCTAACCTCGTCTGTGACCCGGCTGTGCTGATGGTGGCATGGCTACGGGTCAGGTCGAACAGAGGGTCGCGCTCAGCGGGCGTGGACGGGCAGACCGCCCGTCACGTCGAAGAGGTGCTGGGCGTCGAGACGTTCCTCGCCGGGCTCCGTGAGGAGTTGCGTTCGGGGAGCTTTCGGCCGCTGGCGGTCAAGGAACGGCGGATACCCAAGGGTGGCGGGAAGTTCCGTCGCCTCGGGGTACCCACCGTCCGCGATCGCGTGGTTCAGGCGGCCCTAAAGACGGTGCTTGAGCCGATCTTCGAGGCGGATTTCAAGCCCTGCTCATACGGGTTCCGGCCTGGACGCCGTGCCCATGACGCGATCGCCGAGATCCACATGTTTCACACCAACTCGTATGAGTGGGTGCTCGAAGCAGATATCGAGGCGTGTTTCGATTCGCTGTCGCATTCAGCCTGTCTGGCTCGGGTGAGAAGGCGGATCGCGGACAAGCGCGTCATGGCGCTGATCAAGGCGTTCCTGAAGGCCGGGATCCTGACCGAGCTGGGCGGCCGAGAAGAAATGCTCGCTGGCACCCCGCAAGGCGGGATTCTGACTGCTCCCACGCAAAAGGTAACTTGGGTCATCGGGGCCTGTGGGGGTGGGGATCGAGTGGCGGATGGTGATCGTGTCGTCGTCGCCGCCGATCAGGACTTCGCGGACAACGAGCCGCAGAATCCGCTGTTGGCCGGCGATGTCGAGCTGGTCCAGCCCGTCGGTGAGGCGTCCGAGGAATCCGTCGATGGTGTCGGCGAGCTGGAGGTAGTTCTCGGCGTCGAGCAGCTCGGCGTCGAGGCTGTCGAGCTGGGCTTTCAGGGTGGTCTGGCGCTTGCGCAGCGCGGGCATCCGGGTGCGCAGCTCGTCGAGCGAGATCAGCTGTTCTTGGTAGGCCTCGATCAGTCGCTCGACCGCGGCGCTGGCGCGGGTGAGGTCGCGCTCGATCGTCTCTCGGCGGCGGGCGGCGGGGTGCTCTGTGCGCAGCGTCGTCAGTCGGCGGTCGATCTCGGCGCGGACAAGCGCCGGGTCTTCGAGCAGGCGTCTGACTTCTGCCCAGACGAGCGGGTCAAGCTCGTCGGCGCGGACCGGGTGGCTGGTGCATCGCTTGCCGTCGGGGTGGCGCCAGCCGTCCTGGCCGATGCAGCGGTAGTAGCTGATCCGCTTGTTGCTGGTGCGGGTCGAGCTGCGGTAGCACGAGTAGCCGCACTCGCGGCAGACGAGCACGCCTTGCAGCAGCGTCAGCTGCTTGGTGTTGCGCGTGGAGAAGTGCGCGTTGGCGACCAGGCGGGCCTGCGCGAGCGCGAACGTCTCCTCGGTGACCAGCGGCGGGACCGGGATCAGCGTCCAGTTCTCGGCTGGCTGGTCAGAGCGGGTCAGCCGGCGGCCGTGCCGCTCGCCGCGCTGGCGGGTGGTCCTGGTCGGTCCGCCGTGCCGCTCGGCGGTCTTGGTCTTCCCGAACGCGGCCTGCCCCTGGTAGGCGGGGTTGCGCAGCATCGCCCAGATCGTGGAGCGGTCCCACACCGCCTTCCCCGTGCGGGTGCTCACGCCGCGGTCGGTCAGCCAGCGAGCGAGCTCACCGATCGAGACGCCATCGGTCACGTAGCGGTCAAACACGTCGCGCACGACCTGCGCTTGGGTCTCGTCGATCTCCCAGAACGCGTCCATATGCTCGGACTTCTTGACGTACCGGTAGCCGTACGGTGCGCCCGACATCACCGCTTGGGAGCCGCCGCGCGCGCGGTGCGCTTTCCCGCGGCGGGTGCGTTCCGCGATCTGCGCGCGCTCGTACTCGGCGATCATCCCCTGGAACTGGCGCAGCAGCTCGTCCTCCGGGCTGCCGCCGCGCTCGGGCTCCTTGGCGAAGCAGACCTCCACCCCGGAGCGTGCGAGCTCTTCGAGCAGCAGCACTTGGTAGGCGTACCGTCGCGCGAGGCGATCCGGCGCGTGGCAGAGCAGCACCTCGAACGCCCCCTCAGCAGCCCGGTCACGCAACCGCTCAAGCGCCGGGCGCTGAAGTGTCGCACCAGAGAACCCCTCGTCCTCGAACACCAGATCCTCGGGGAGCAGCAGCCCGCGGCCGGCGGCGAGCTCACGCAACCCGACGGTCTGGCTTCCGATCGTCTCGTCCTGACGCTGGCGCTCGGAGGACACCCGCGCGTAGATCGCCGCCACCCTGCCCGGCCGCTGCAGCGCCTGCTCCTTGGACACCTCGCTGCTGCTCATCATCCCTCCGCTCGTTGCCAATAACTTGGCGCCGCTCAGGCACCACGAACCCGTACGCCTGCGCCAGCCGACTGCTGGCGAGCCGATCACCGACGAACTCGACCTCAACGCGCGGTGCCACCGTGTCGCTCGTGAGCCTGATCGAGATACGCGCGCACCGCCTCCGCGACCGTCGCGCTCAGCGTCTGCCCACGCGACCGCGCGTGCCGACGCAGCCCCGCGATCAACGACGGCGCCAACCTGACCGTGAACACCGCCGTGCGCTCCGGCACGCCAACCCCCTCCGGCCGCTCCCGCGCCGCGTTCACGTACCGCCGCGCCTGACGCTCCGACAGACCATGCTCGGCCTGCAGCGCCCGCACCGCGTCCGCCGCCGGCCGCTCGGCCAGCAACTCGACCGCGCGGTTCACGCGAACCGCGTACTCGTCGGCGAACGCTCGGCGACTGGCCATCAGACACTTGAATACCACGCCTCACGGCCGACTCCTCCCCGCCGGCCGCGGAATCGACCGCTCGAACTCGAAGTTTGCGATTGCGTGGGAGCAGTCCTCTCGCCGTTGATCGCCAACATCGCCCTGTCCGCGTTGGACGAGCACTTCGCCCGCGCGTGGCAGACGACGATGGCGACACGGCCAGAACGGGAGAAGATCCGGCATCAAGGCGGTGCGACCTACCGACTCTCGCGCTACGCGGATGACTTGTCATCTGCGTCGCGGGCCGTCGGGAGCACGCCGAGGCGCTGATCGCCGAGGTCAAGCAGGTCATCGACCCGCTCGGCCTCAAGCTCTCCCCGGAGAAGACCCGTGTCGTGTCGATCGACGAGGGTTATGACTTCCTCGGATTCGCGATCAAGCGCGTCCGGGGTCGTCACGGCCGGATGGTGATCCACACCTACCCCTCAAAACGGGCGCTCCAGTCCGTCAAGAGCAAGGTCAAGCAGATCACCAAGCACACCGGCCCTGACCAGGCACCCGACCAGCTGCTGCATCGCGTCAACCGCGTGCCGCGGGGCTGGTGCAACTACTTCCGTCACGGTGTCTCCTCTCGGACGTTCGCCTACCTGCGCCACTACGCCTACTGGCGAGTGGTCGGGTGGCTGCGCCGCCGACACCGGAAACGGAACTGGAGCTGGCTGCGCCGCACCTATCTCAAGGAGCGGTGGCCCGCCCACGAAGGCGTGGAGCTGTTCAACCCGGTCGCGCTCGGCACCAGCCGATACCGCTACCGGGGCGCGCGGATCCCGCTGCCGTGGACGACTGGCTACGTCGCCCTACGCGACCACGCCACCGCCATGGACTACCTGGAAGGACTGATCGCCAGATGACCACCGGCATGCTCGTGGAGAGCCCGGTGCGGGGGAACTCGCACGCCGGGTTCGGCGGGCGGCCCGCGGAAACGGAGCAGCCGAAAGGCTGCCACCGCGCCGCGGGCCGACCCTACCTCGCCACCGACGCGCTGGATGAGGTCCGTCGCGAGGTGTGGAACGAGGCGCGCCGCCAGGGCAACCTCGAGCTCGCCCGAGAGCTGAAGGGCGCGCGGTTCGCGGTCTGGAAGAACCCCGAGAACCTCACCGACCGCCAGCAGACCAAGCTCGCCACGATCCAGAAGACCAACGCCCAGCTCTTCCGCGCCTACCTGCTCAAGGAGCAGCTGCGCCAGATCTACCGGCTCCCCGCCGCCGCCGCGGAGCGCCTGCTCGACGGCTGGCTGAAATGGGCGCGCCGCTGCCGGCCACCGTCGTTCGTGAAACTCGCCCGCACGATCACTGCGCAACGCGAAGGGATCCTCGCAGCGATCCAGCACGGGCTCTCCAACGAGTGCCTTTCATACTGCACCTCCTGGTGAGTTTGTGGTGGTGATGCGCTTGGCGGCACGGCCTGGCTGATGATCGCCGGTCGCGGGGACGGCTTGAGCGCGGTCGTGGTGGTGGCCGTCCGGGGGCCGGTTCTGGTCGGGGTGGTAGAGGTGGGCGCGGCGGCTGTCGATCCGCCGGCCGGTGATGTGCCCGCGGCGCTGCCAGATCTTGACCGTCTGGGTGGTGACGCCGAGCTGCGCGGCGATCTCTTCGAGCGTGAGCATGCCTGCCGCTCGGAGTCGCTCGTGGTGGGAGGCGATGCCACGGTTGCGGCATAGCTGGGTGAGCGAGACGACCGTGAATGGGTGGCCCCACCCGCCGGTCAGTCCCCGCTCGTTGAGGATCGTGACCGTCTCGTCGTAGGTGTGATCGTCGAGCAGCTCGTTGATCAGCGCGATCGTGGCCGGCGGCGTGGTGTGCGCCTCCCAGGCCCTGAGCGGCCGGGGGACCCTGAGCGTGTGCTGTTGGCCGCCTGAGAGCCGGACGTGCGCGGTGATCTGCTGGTCGGTCTTGATCAGGGTGACGTCGGTGACGAGCAGGCGGATCAGGCGTTTGCGTTCGCGCATTGGCGTGGCGCGGTTGCTCCAGAGCGCGGGGAGGTCTGTGGCGAGCGCGCGGATCCGGGTTTGCTGTTCGTCGGTGATCGGCTGGTTGCCGGCCTGGGTCGCGCGCTGGTACTCGTCTTTGGTGTCGGCGAGCTCGCGCAGCTTGGTGTTCCAGTCGGCTTCGAGCTGGTCAGCGACGAGCCGGTTGGTCGGGTCCACGGCGAGGTAGCGGCGGCGCGCGGCCTCGGCGGTGTGCTCGGCGCGTTGCACGCTCATCTGGCGGATCCGGTCGGCGTCAGCGGCGCGTTGCGCGAGCTCGGTTGAGACGGCGAGCGCGGTCTCGATCGCCAGTGGGGTGAGTTGTTCGAGCACGAGCGTGGCGACCGCCTGGTCGACGCCGGCGCCGCAGATCGTCTGGCATGGAGGGGTGCTGGTCGCGATCGCCTCGCGTGAGCAGTGGTAGTCGGGCAGCGGCTCGCCGTTGCAGCGTGTGTGGTAGTTGACGGTCATCCGTTTGCCGCACTTGCCGCACACGACGAGGCCTTGCAGCAGCGCCGGTCCCTCCCGCGCGGGGCCGGCGCGGCGATCCTGCCCGCGGGTAGCCGCGTTGGCGGCGAGCGTCGCCTGGTTTCGCTCGTACTGCGCGAAGGTGATGTATCCGGGGTGCGTGTCTTTGAGCAGGACCGTCCACTGCTCGCGTGGCTTGAGCACGGTGCGGGTGTGGCCGTTGATGTCGGTGAGCTGCTTGCGTCGTCCGTAGAAGTACGCGCCGGCGTAGCGGGGGTTGTGCAAGGTGAACAACACGAGGTCGTGACGCAGCGGTTTCCAGTAGGTCTCGCCGGCGTGTGGGCCGCCGGGCGCGTGCCGGCCGGGGAACCGGAGCCGCTCGGCGGTGAACTGCTTGACGACCGCGTGCGCGGAGGCGGTCTGCTCGAAGCACTTGAACAGGTGCGCTAGCGCGCCGCGCACTTCGGCGTCGGGGCCGAGCGTCACGTTCCCGAGCTGGTCATAGACCAAGCCGACCGGCAGGCGCACGCGTAGCTCGCCGCGGGCGGCTTTCGCGAGCAGCCCGCCCTGCAGCCGGGCGCGGATGAAGTGAAGCTCCGCTTCGCTGATAGTGCCCTTGAGGCCGAGCAGGAGGCGGTCGTTGATCGAGCCTGGGTCATAGAGCCCGTCCTCGTCGCAGATCAGCGTCCCGGACAGCGAGCACAGCTCCAAGAGGCGGTGCCAGTCGGCGTTGTTGCGCGCGAGCCGCGAGCACTCCAGGCCGAGCACGATCCCAGCCTTCCCCAGTCCGACGTCGGCGACGAGGCGCTGGAACCCTGCGCGGTCGGTCGCCGAGGCGCCCGACTGGCCCTGGTCGACGTCGATCACGATCACTTGCTCGGCGGGCCAGCCGAGCGCGACCGCGCGACCGCGCAGGTCGTACTGACGGCGGGATGACTCGGTGTTGTTGGCGACCTGATACAGGCTCGACTGGCGCACATACAGGTATGCGTCACGGCGCAGATGATCCGCGGTCACCTTGCTCTGATCGTTCATCGCGTCTCCTTCATGCTCGGGATCGACATGTGGGTTCAGGCGGCGAGGGCGAGTGTCATCTGTGCGAGCACCGCGACGACCTGATCGGTGTCCGCTAGCGATCCGGGACGATCGTGGGGGGTCGCTGCTCGCGGCGGTGGACGCTGGTGCGCAATCAGCCGCGCCGCCCATGCCGGCGGTGGCTGCGGGCGAGGCGATTGCGCTGAACGAGCTCATCCACCCCGTCATCCCGTGCGCGGACAGCACCGCGTGCCCGAGCCGCCACCCGCCCGCGCCGCTCGACAGGACCGCCGCGCGCAACTGCTCATAGCCGGACGTGAGCGCGCCACCATCCCCCCAGCACTCGCCGTCGTCAGCCACTTTTCGAGCTCCGCGTGGCGGCCTCCCGGCGGGCGAGCGCTCGCTCCACCGAGCGGCGATGCACCGAGACCCCGAACCGCTCGGCGACCGCCGCGGCCAGCTCGGCCGCACCCACCCCCGGATCGGCCTCCCGCAGCCCTTCCAGATGATCGAGCACCTCATCGGTCAGCTTGTGCGCCCCGCGCGGCCCCGGCTTCGCCGGCACCAGGCCGGCCAGCCCCTCGTCGGCCAGCGCCCGCGCCGCGGAGTAATACGACTGGCGGGAGAACCCGAACGCGCCCGCCGCTGCGCTCACCGCCAACCCATCGGCCTCGACCCGGCGCACCATCTCATACTTCACCTGCACCAGATCTCGCGCGTCGAAGAACTCCGAGGAGCCAAACCCCTCATCCACGACGGTCGCCGGACGCGGGTTCAACGTCCTCGAGCCCGCCAACTCCTGCGCCTTGCCGTCACCTGCCCGTCGAGCCATGCCGCTCCTCTCGATTACTGTCCAGCCGATTATGCGCTAGCCATCGGACGGAACCCAGGCCGGACCGCTCCGCGTCTACCACACCACCACCAGTGACCACTCGAAAGCCCTACAGAATAGTTGGTACCCGAGCGCTCCGACCAGCCGTGGCAACATGATTCCAGAGCGGCCCCGGATCGAGTCGCGGCATAATCCCGCTGACATCTACGGCATAATCCGCTTGACGGCGAGCTACTCGACCTGAGCGCGACCGCCGTTGCCAGACCCGCCCGCTTCCACCAGCGACGCGACCATCTCTGACAACGCGACCAGCCCCTCGAGATGGAACGGGACACGCCCGCAAGCCACGACCAGGAACGGATCGTCCGGCACCACATCCGTCCACTCTGCGGGCAACGAGACCAGCTCGCCTGCGCCGCTGCGCACACACACGCGATCCACCCGCCAGTTATGCCGGCGTTTGACGAACTCAAACTCCTGCCCCGCCCACGGATGGAACGGGTGCGTCACCCGCACCCGCGACAAACCCTTCAGATCCTCAGCATCACGCGCAGTCGACGAGTCGATCCAACGCCCGCATCGAGCAGGTCAACACTCAGATCCGGCTGATCGCGCGACGAGCGTTCGGATTCCGCAGCCCAGAAGCGCTGATCGCGCTCGCGATGCTCAAACTCGCCGACCTCTGCCCGCCACTACCGCGGTGACACCACCCACGGAAACGTCAGGAGATTCGGTTTAAGGAGCTCGTCGCCGAGGTCGGCCTCGGTCATCGGGCTGATCCTCGCCCTGGAGACGTCGCGGCTGGCGCGGTGCTCGGCGGATTGGCATCGGCTGCTTGATCTGTGCGCGTTGACGGGCACGTTGATCGCTGACAGCGACGGCGTGTACTCGCCTGCGGACTTCAACGACCGGCTGCTGCTGGGGTTGAAGGGCACGATGAGCGAGGCCGAGCTGCACTTCATCCGCGCGCGCCTGGTCGGTGGGCTGCGCAACAAGGCCAAGCGCGGCGAGCTGCGGCTGGCGCTGCCGGTCGGGTTGGATCGCGACGACGATGACCGGATCGTGCTGTGCCCTGATGAGCAGGTCCGCCACGCGATCGAGCGGGTGTTCTGCCTCTGGCGCCAGCTCGGCTCCGCCCGGCAGGTCGTGATCGAGCTGAAACACCGAAGGGCAGGCGCTGCCACGCCGCACGGTCGGGCAACGACGGATCCGGTGGGCGCCCGCGAGCTATAACGCTGTGCACGGCTTCCTGACCAACCCCGGGTATGCGGGCGCGTTCGTGTATGGCCGTCAGCGACAGGTCAAGCGCGTCGACGAGCACGGCGAGGTGCGCGTCGGGCGGGTCGATGTGCCGATCGAGGAGTGGTCTGTCTGCCTGCCCGATCACCATCCCGGTTATGTCAGCTGGGATGAGTACCTCGCGACCCGCAAGCGGCTCAGAGCCAACGTGACACCGCGCGGCGAGGGCGGCGGCGCCGCGCGCGAAGGCGGCGCGCTGCTGCAAGGGCTGGTGCGGTGCGGACGCAAGATGCAGATCGCGTACTCCGGCACCGGCGGAAAGGTCCGCCGGTACGCCTGCTCTCGTGGTCGCGACTGGCACGCGACCGGCAAGGCGTGCCAGACCGGCGGCGGCGCGCGGTTGGACAAGACGGTCACGAGCGCGTTCCTGGAAGCGGCCGCACCGGCCGGGCTCGCGGCGACGGCCGGCGCGATCCGCGAGCTCGAAGACCAGCACGAGCAGCGACTCGCCGGGCAGCGACTCGCGGTCGAACGCGCGCAATACGAGGCCGACCGTGCGCAACGCAAGTACGACGCGTGCGAGCCGGAGAACCGGCTCGTCGCTCGCACGCTCGAGCGGGCCCTCGAGGCAGCGTTCGTCGACCTCGAGCGGGAGCGCGGGAAGCTCGCCCAGCTCGACCGCGCCCGTCCGATGGCGCTGACCGACCACGAACGCGAAGCGCTCACGCAACTCGCGCGGGAACTCCCGAGGCTGTGGGCTGCGGAGACGACAGCCGATCGTGACCGCAAGCAGCTGCTGCGCACGCTGATCGGCGAGGTGATCGTCACCGCCGATCACGAGGTGCGTCGCGCCGCGGTCGAGGTGGCAGTGGCAAGGCGGCGCTCAGACCGAGCTCAGCTTCGCGCTGAAGGTGCCCGGGAAGCTGGAGCAGGGCCGGGTCGCCGAGGACACGCTGGAGCTGATCCGCCGTCTCGCGGAGCATCACTGCGACCGGGAGATCGCGGGGATCCTCAGCCGCCAAGGCCGACTGACCGGCACCGGCCTGCCGTTCACCAAGGGACGCGTCCGCGCGATCCGCAGACACGCCGATATCCCAGCCGCCCCACCCCCGGACCCGGCCAGTGAGCTGCTGAGCATCGAGCGCGCCGCGAACCAGCTCGGCGTGTCGGTGCACACCATCCGTCGCTGGATCAACACCGGACTGCTCCCGGCCGAGCAGACCACGGCCGGCGCGACCTGGCGGATCCGTCTGACCAACGAGGTCCGCGCCCGGTTCGTGCCCACCGTCCCCGCCGGGTACGTCCCGCTCGCCGAGGCCGCCCAGCGGCTCGGCTGCGCCCGCCAGACCGTGTTGCACAAGGTCCAACGCGGCGAGCTTGACGCGATCCACGTCACCAACGGTCAGCGAAAAGGCCTCAGGATAAAGGCTCCCGCCGCGCCGTTGGACCTACTTGTCAACGACTGACCCCGGAGGTGCAGTGTGAACCAACACCGAGATCGGCCAACAGGAAAGCCACCGGCTTGCTGGTCATCGAGCTGCCGCGGTCGGCGTGGACGGTCAGCTGTCCGGACTGGATCTGTTGCTGGTCGCAGACCTGCGCGATCAGCGCCTTGGCGACGTGCGAGTCTTCGCGGTCGCAGACGGTCCAGCCGACCGCGTAGCGGCTGAACACGTCGAGGATCACGTACAGGTAGTAGTACGTCCACGTCGCCGGGCCCTTGAGCTTCGTGATGTCCCACGAGTGCACTTGGTTCGGTCGCTCGGCCAAAAGCTCTGGCCGCGCGTACGGCGGGTGGGTCAGCTGCGCTCGTCGCTCCCGCACCTCGCCGGTGGCGGCGAGGATCCGGTACATCGTCCGCTGCGAGGCGAGATAGGTGCCCTCGTCGAGCAGCGTCGCCCATACCTCGGCCGGCGAGCAGTCCACAAACCGCTCGCTGTTGAGCGCCTCGAGCACCCTGGCGCGCTCTGGCCCGAACAGCGCCCTGGCGGGCGTCGGCCGCGGGCGATGCTCCCGCGCTCTCGGCGTCGGCGACGCCGGTACAACGAAGCACGCGACGCGCCCAGCGCGCGACACCCACCGTGCGTGCCGATCATCGGCGCGATCTCGCAGACGGCCTGATCTATCAACGCTGCCGCGTTCCGTCGTCGGTCTGGGTCGCGCTCTTGGACAGCAGCTCCTCCAAGAGCGCGGAGACGTTTCCCTGCACCTCGATTACTCGGCGAGCCGTCTGGAGATCGGACTGGGCGCGATCGAGGTCGCGCTTCAGCTTGACGTTCTCAACGGCGTCCGCGCTCGCCGGCCGCGGACCCCGCGGCTTGGGCTCAGACCACCCAGAGCAGCGCGGTCACGCTGCGCACGCCACGTCGTGAGATGCGAGCTATACAACCCCTCCCGCCGCAACAGGGCGCCGAGCTCACCCGGCCTCGTGCACCCGTCAGCCTCGGTCACGATCGACAACTTGTACTTCGCCGAATACTTACGACGACGCGCCTTCTCCACCAGCTCAGGATCCGGGACCCCGTCCGGCAAGCCGCGCCCGCCGGACGAGAAAGTTGGGTAGCCGGGACGGTTGCCCGTCCCGGCTCCCACAGAACCGTACGTACGCTGGTCGTATACGGCTCGTCGGGACGACGGGTTGCTAACCCCGCCGCCGGCCGGTTGATCGACCTCGAATCATCCCCACAGCGCCAGTTGTGGCGGGTCAGGGGCGGCGATGTGCTGGTGCGCCCGGTGATGCAAGTCGGCCACGAACATCAGCCCGCGCTTGGCGAAATACGCGTTTCGCAGGCCCTGGTCGATTGCGTGTGCGTGGCTCAGCGCCCACCAGGACCGATGGCCCCGGTAGACCTGCTTCCACGCTGCTTGCCGGTTCACACCGAGAGCGACGAGGCGCTTGGCGATCGTTCGTCGGCGTTTCCAGTGGCGCAGAATGATCGCGCGCAACCGACGCCTGAGATGGGCGTCGATCTTGCGCATCATCTGCATCTCCGACTCCGAGGCGATCCCGAAGAAGCCATGCCATCCACGCAGCCACGCGTTGATCTGGACGATGCAGTCGCCAAGACTGCTTCCCCAGTTACGCGGCGTGAGCTGGCGGACACGCTCCATCGCGTTGCGCATAGTGCGCTCCGACAGGAGCACCTCCACGACCCCGGTCTGCGATCTAATCACAGCCGGAACCCGAGGAAGTGGCGATCCTCCGGGCGAGCGACAGCCGACTTGGCCTCTTCACCTTCAGGCGCAAACGCCGTTCGATGAACTCGGTCAGGCTGACCATCACCCGTCGCCCGGCCCGTTCGCTTGAGACGTACAACTTGGCGTCGTCTGCGTAGCGAACGAACCTGTGACCACGCCGGTCAAGCTCGCAATCGAGCTCGTCCAGCACGATGTTCGATAGCAGCGGTGAGAGCGGACCGCCTTGCGGAACGCCCTGCTCGCTCGCGATCACCACACCGTCCGGCAGCACCACTGTCAAGGGCCAACAAGAATCCCCACTGGTGGCCAGATAATTCCCCATGAGCTGTGGTGAGCTGGGCCGGGGTTTGACGGAGGCTGGGTTCGGGGTGTCTGGGCGGTTGTGGTTGGTCTTGATGTTCTTGTCAGTGAGCATGTTTCTGGTCCACGGGTCGGAGAGGCCACCGCTGGCCGTTGGTCCTTTGACCGCTGTTGGTGCGGCCTGAGCCGATTCCGCTTGGGGCAGCGGGGGGTTCACGGAGACAACGGACGGTTGGGCAGCGAAATCGACGCCGACGGTTGAGATCGGCTCGTTGTGCGGCGTTCTGCGGCCTTGGACGGAGGTGCCGCGACCGACCGGCTGCCGGTTTTTCGCGGTGGTCATGCTGGTGTGATGACTTGGCGCGCTTCGCGTAGGCGGAAGCTTTCGCCGTCAAGCGCGATGACGTGGCAGTGATGAAGGAAGCGGTCAAGGATCGCGGTGGCGCTGGTGGCGTCGGGGAGGAATTGGGTCCAGCGTTCGAATGCGACGTTGGTGGTGATCGCGACGGAGCGTTGTTCGTAGGCGGCGGAGATGAATCGGAATAGGTGGTCGGCGGCGACGCGGTCAAGGGCGGTGAACCCGAGGTCGTCGATCACAATGAGGTCGTGGCGGAGCAGGCGTTCGATGAGCTTGCCGACGGTGTTGTCGGCCAGTCCGCGGTAGAGCGCTTCGATCAGCTGGTCGGCCTGGAAGAACCGGACTTTCTTGCCGGCGGTGATCGCGGCGCGGCCCAAGGCTTGGGCGAGGTGGCTCTTGCCGACGCCGGCTGGTCCGGCGAGGCAGAGGTTGTCGTTGTGATCAAGCCATTCCAGCGAGGCGAGGAACTCGAACGTCGCCCGTGGCAGCGAGCTCGCTTTGATATCGAACGCGTCTAGGGTCTTGTGGGCGGGGAACCCGGCGGCTTTTAGGCGGGCGCGCTGGTTAGATGCTTCGCGGGAGGCGATCTCTTCGCGGACGAGGGTGGCGAGCAGCTCGTGCGGTGGCCAGCGTTGGGTCTTGGCGGTCTGCAAAAGCTCAGGGGCGAGCTCGCGCATCCCGCGCAGCCGCAGCCGTCGCAGTCCGGCTTCGAGCTCGGGATCGAGCGCCTGGGTCATGCCCGTGCCCGGCGGTAGTCCGCGATCGAGCGGACCGCGACCTTCGGCAGGCCCTCGAGCGCCAGCGGCTCGGCGTCGAGGACCACCATGGGCGGCGCGGCCCGCAGCCCATCCGCGATCGACCCCAGGTCACCATGATCAAACCGCGAGAACGTGGTTGCGCGCTGAAGCGCCTGACGGGCCTGTTCCTCTCCACGCGTGCGCGCAAGACCGAGCGCCTCCTGCAGGCGCTCGTGCAACCGGGCGGTGCCCGCCGCCGCCGCGGCCCTCAGATAGTCCTCAGCCTCAGCCTCAGCGCCGAGCGCGAGGAACGCGTGCTCAGACGGTGTGCGCGGCCGCAGCGCACGGACGCCGGTCGGAGCCGGCGTCGGATAGTGCGCGTCAGCGATCGACGCCTCCCCGGGCGCCAACAGCGCATGCTGGGCGACCGCAATACCCCCATCCATGATCACGACATCGCGATCGGTGGCAGCGACTTGCACGAGCTGACCGACGAGGCGGTGCGGGACCGAGTAGCGCGCCGAGCAGAACCGCACTGTCGCCAGACGATCGACCTTGCGATCCTCGCCGCACGCGACCGCCGGACGCGCAGTCGGCAACGAACGGAACAAGGGCCGCTCGACCTCGAGACGATCGACCGGTCGGGCCCGGGTTTCGTAGTGGATCTCGCCGTTGACCTCCTCACACCACGCAGCGCCAGCCTGGTTGGCGGCATCCAGCGACTCAAACCCCTCATATGGGATCAGGTCTGACTTGGCGAACCTGACGAGCGCCTCGACCTTGCCCTTTGACTCCGGGTCCTGGCGCTCGGTCGTGCGCGGCGAGAAGCGATAGTGAGCCGCCAACCGCACCAGATCAGGGTTCAGCACCGCGACACCAGCCAGATGCCCGGTCGCGACAGTCTTCGGATTGTCGAACAGCACCCGAGCGGGAACCCCGCCGGCCTGCTCGAAGCTGTGCGCCAACCCGACTGCCAGCGCGCCGAAGCGCTCCGAGCAGGAAAAGCTGACCGTTCGATACCGCGACCAGCCCAGCACCGACGAGAAGAACGAGAGCTTCCGCGGACCCGCCGGCGTCGGGACCGTTCCCGCCGCACCCCAGTCACACAACATCCACTCCCCGGGCTCAGACACCCACGGCCGATACACCCGACCCTCCCGCGCCTGCTTGGCCCGCCAGCGCTCCTTCGCGACCGCGACCGCTCGACGCAACGAACGCTCCGAGCCGTCATAGCCCGCCGCCCGGACGATCCGCATCAACCGTCGCGCGGTGACCCGGCCGCCCGACTGCTCAACCCGCTCAGCGATCAGATCAGCGAAATCGTCAGTCACCCGCGAGCGCCGCAACGCCGGCGCGAACTGCCCCGCCTCGCCAGCAGCCTGCACATACCGCTTGACCGTCTTGTGATCACAGCCCAGCAACGCGCCAACGGCGCGATAGCTGCCCAGCTCCTCATACAGGGCGATGATCTCCACCTGGGTCCTTCCGCTCTTCATAGGCGTCCTCCCGACAGTCGACGGCGCAAGAGCACCAAACCGTCAAGCCACGGTCGGACGGGTGGGGAATTAAGTGGCCACCAGTGGAGAGTTTCTCGTGGCCGCGGTCACACCACCTTGGCCTTCAGCATCCGTCCGATCAGCACGAGCAGCCGCCGATCGCCGACTCGCTCAGCGAGCTTGGCCATCAGCCGCTGGTGGCAGACGAGATCGAAGAACTTCTCCAGATCAAGATCTACGCACCACCCGTTGCCGTCCTCGAGATGCCCCTTAGTGCTCTTGTTCGTAAGTAAGGCGACGTATTAGCGTCCGCCCGCGGTCGTAGCGTGCGTGGCATCCTGTCCTCTCGTGAAGGGGAGTTGATGCCAAGGCATAGCCCGTATCGGATCGAACTGACAGATGAAGAGCGCGGAGTGCTTGAGTCATTGGCGCGCTCATATACGTTGCCGTATTGGCAGGTGACGAGGGCGCAGATGATGCTCATGGCCGCCGACGGGCTGCGTAACGATCAGATCGCCGCTCGGTTGCGGGTCGGGCGGGATGTCGTTTCGCAGTGGCGCAAGCGGTTCTTCGAGCAGCGTCTCGCCGGCCTGGAGGACCGGCCCCGGCGCGGACGGCCGCCGGCTTTTCCCCCCTCAGGTCCGCGCTGAGGTGATCCGCCTGGCGTGCGAGCGGCCAGCCGACAGCGACGTGCCGCTCGCTCGCTGGTCATCCACCGAGCTCGCGCGTGAGGCAGTGACACGCGGGATCTGCGAGCAGATCTCCGGGGTGACGGTCTGGCGCTGGCTCTCAGAGGATGCGATCAAGCCGTGGCAACACCGCT